>Ga0364909_10185_pt1 | contig 19437 bp, 18 predicted proteins | sample SorcelJu500001C3_3_FD_206966 | JGI IMG/M metagenome (GOLD analysis project Ga0364909, IMG submission 206966) | Enriched cells from Trout Bog Lake Hypolimnion, Wisconsin, USA - BchlTB.June25.5000.01.C3 | ecosystem: Environmental > Aquatic > Freshwater > Lake > Hypolimnion/Profundal zone | place... | reverse complement strand
ATTGATGATGCCTCCATCACGGCTTTGGTCAAGACAACGTTGCTGTATCATCGTTCCACCAGCGCTCTGAAGACGACTGTCGAGACCAAAAAAGGCATGGTCACGTTGGGAGGAACAGCCAGGAGCGGAGCGGAAAAGGACCTTGCCACTGAATTTGTCCACGATGTTCACGGTGTAAAGATGGTGGAAAACAACATGACCGTCACCGGAATCGAGTAACGAAAATCCAGACAGGAGGCCGTTCCATGCGATCAAACACAGAAGATGCAATTGAAAGGCAAGAGATGAAGTCTGAGGGGTACGTCACTGAAAATCCGGGGCAAATCGAGACTGAAATATTATTTGTTCTCGGCAACGCCCTGGTCGTAAAGCCTGCCGCCGGGCCTTTGATGGTGATCACCTGAGGATGATGCACCAGGCCAGGTAGCAGCGGTATATGAAGACGAACGCAGTGACGGATGCGGACCAAAGGGAAAGGCACCGCAGCGGGCGCGCCGGGTTGCCGGCGCCAGCTCAATTCCTGTCCTTGACAGAGACGACCCCCATAAAACTTCCATCAGTATTTTCCAGGTCCTTTGCCTTGGCAACCAGCAGCAGCAAAGAGGCTAAACAAGGTCATATATAACCGATGATGAAATGTGACCAATATTGGCTGTCGCTTCCGGGGAATGCCGGGAGGAAATTTGTAATTATTATCGAAAAAAATCAACATGTTGAATAAGTGTTGCCGCGCGTTGGCAACCCGGCTCAAAGATTGCTTTATAATAACTAGGCAATGAGTGCATTGCCCGGAGTCGAGATGAGGGAACACGATGATTCGTGGGAGCCAGGTTCATATAAATCTTCTGGATCAACGTCGTGAAGCAACAAGATCGAGCCATTCTATCGTGGTTTGGGCATCATTAATAAAAGGGAGGATGCATCATGTCCATCGGCGCAATTGTACTTGTCATTCTGATACTCATACTTTTGGGAATAATCCCAGCCTGGCCCCATAGCCGGTCATGGGGGTACGCACCCAGCGGTGGCGTCGGCTTAATCGTACTTATTCTGGTGATCCTGCTCCTGTTGGGCAGAATCTGAACGGGTTTTCCCGGCATGAAAACGAAACGAAGTATTCTGGTTCGACAACGAACAAAGACTGCGAACCGACAGTGATACCACCAAAACTCAACTTGAGGAGATACTGCAACATGGCACGGACACATGAAAACGCGAAGATAATGAACGAGGAAATGCGGCACATACTGGACCATGCTAGTGCGCTCGTGGATGCAACCTCCGGAGAGCTGGACGAACGGATCCAAACAGCCCGAGCCGCGTTGAAGGAGCGCTTGGAGTCAGCCATGGGGGACTGTGGAGAATTGGGAGAACGACTTTTGGACAAGGCCCAGGTCGCTGACGAGTTCGTCCACGTAAAACCTTACTACGCTATTGGCGGCACCTTCGTCGCTGGCCTGCTTATGGGCTGGTTCATGTCCAAAAAATGATATGAACAGGCTGCCGTCGATCCTTTCCGGGGTTTCAGGTGCGGCCGGTCACTTGGGCGGGATAGCCGCTCAGGTGCTTCAGGACCGTCTGGAGTTGTTGGGCCTGGAACTGCGCGAGGTCAAAATCCGTGCAGTCCAGGCACTGCTTCTGGCCTGCATGGCTGTGGTTTTTTCTCTGCTCGGACTCCTGTTGCTGGTATTGACAGGCGTCTATGCTCTCCCTCCTCAATGGAGGCTGTATGGACTCTTTGCTGCGGCAACAGTCAGCCTCCTGGCAGGGGCGGCGGTCTTTGTTGTCCTGCGCCGTTGCCTGACACAACAACCGCTGGCCTTTGAGCAGAGCACGATCGAACTAAAAAAGGATACAGCATGTTTCTCGACCAAGAACTGAAAAATATCCGGGAGGCCAAAAACCGCCTGGCCATATGCTGTGAACTGCGCCGCCGCCTGGTTCAGGTGGAGATTCAGGGCGTTGGCAACGGGATGCGCCGTACGCTTTCAAATCTGACCTTGGGGTTGGCTGTAGCCAGGCAGATTCTTGATTTTTTGCGCGAGCGGAAAGGGCGGCGCTGGTAATTTGCGGAGACAAAAAGTGGCCTGGGTTCTCATCGACTCCGGGTTGCTGCTGTTGTCGCTGTGCCGGCTAACATCGCTGAAAAAGTCGCAGTTGACAACGCAACCTCAAACCAATTGGTTCCACGAAGGGAAAACAAAATGAAAATAACCACACTGCTTGCCATTATCCTTATTGCTTTGGGGGTCATAGCTTTGGGGTATCAGGGGATAACCTACACTACCAAGGAAAATGTCATCGATATCGGCCCGCTGAAAGTGACGGAGGAAAAAACCAAAACATTGCCGTTGCCTCCTGTTGCCGGAGCCATCGCGTTGGTAGGCGGCATCGTCCTGCTGGTTGTGGGTAGCAGGAAATCCTGAGAGGACATGCCAATGAGAAAAATATTTGTTGGAACACTGCTGCTGGTCTTGGCGCTTGCCGTCCCCATGCAGACCGAAGCCGCGACCTCGATGCACATCTCTATTTCGCTGCCTCCGCCTCTGGAGTTTTCCGCTCCGCCGGAGTTGATCGTGCTGCCTGGAACATATGTCTACGTTGTTCCTGAGGTGAATGAAGATATCTTTTTTTATGGTGGCTGGTGGTGGCGTCCGTGGGAGGGACATTGGTATCGCTCGCGGAGCTATGGTTCAGGTTGGGCCTACTATCGAAGCGTGCCCTCCTTTTATAGAGAAATACCTTCAGGCTGGCGGGATGACTATCGGCGGCATCAATGGCAAGGGCATCAATGGAACTATCAACAACTACCTCACCAGCAAGTTCAGCGGAACTGGAAGGGTTGGGAAAAGAGCAGGCATTGGGAAACGCAACAAACTTGGGGTGTCCAGGGGTTGCAACCGCAAACGCGATCACGGCAACAACCCCAACCTCAGGCAAGAGAACAAAACCCGGAACGGCTGCAGCAACACGGAACCCATGAAGGTGGACAAGTAGAGCGGCAGGGAAGAACGCAATCACCACAACCATCGCCAGAGGCTCAACCCCAGGTACGAGAAGGGAACCCGGAGCGGGCCCCGCAACACGGAACCCATGAAGGTGGACAAGTAGAGCGGCAGGAAAGAACGCGACCACCACAACCGTCACCAGAGGCTCAACCGCAGGTGCGAGAGGAGAACCCGGAGCGGGCGCCGCAGCATGGCAACCATGAAGGCAGGGAAGAAGAACGACCGGAGAGAAGGTAGAACCACCAGAGGCGGCAGGCTCAAAGGCATGGTCTCACGGCTCAACAGCCATGGATGCAAGACGCCACTATTATTTGTTTCAATAAAGGAGAAAAAAGTGCTGAAGCGTATCACCAACTGTCTCAACGGTATCAATCGGCCGGGTGCCGCCTTATTCTGTTGTCTGCTTCTTTTCTCCTCCTCCCCCGCGGGAGCGGCGGATAGAGCCAGCGATCAATTTCTCGCCGGTTACATGGCCTCCATCATTGAACGGGACCTGCACTGGAAGCGAGACAGCTATGTTTTGAAAATCGACAATGGGGTTGCCACGATCATCTTGTTCAAGGACGATCCGATGCGACGGGAGGCTGCCGACAAGCAGTTGCGCGGTATCGATGGACTGCAGGGGCTGTCGATTGTGGTGAAGCCGGTAAGCATTGAAAAACCGGGAGTGGTCGCCAAGTTAGCGGGGATAACCGGCGAGGGGGAAACGTTCCCAACTGGTGATCTGTTCCGGCCGCTCCTCGCCGACCCGAAGCAGCCGCAGTTTTTTGTCAGTATCAACAATTCCAACTCCTTGGGTACGCCGCACACCATGGCGTCCGTCGGCTTTGGAGAGACCTTCGGCCTGTACAAGTGGTACGGCAGCCGCGAGGGGAACGGCCTGCAGCTGAGCCTGGAAGGCGCCCTGTTCGCCCAGTTCCAGCTGGACAGCCCATCCTCCGATCTCATCAATGCGGATTACACCATCGGCTTTCCTCTCACCTACCGGTTTGACGACAATTCGCTTCGCTTTCGCATCTATCATCAGAGTTCGCACCTCGGGGATGAATTGTTGCTGAGAGCTAACCCGCCCAATCGGGTGAATCTCAGCTATGAAGCCCTGGAGCTCCTCTATTCCCGCGAATGGCGAGGATTTCGAGCATACGGCGGTGGTGAGTACCTGGTCCATAAGGAACCCAGTGACCTCAAGCCCCTGAGCGCCCATTGGGGAGTCGAGTACCGCGGCAACGATCCGTTGCTGTGGAGCGGTCGGCCGGTTATCGGAGTGGATTTGAAGAACCTGGAGGAGCATGATTGGGCTGTTGATACCAGTATCAAGGCCGGCCTTGAATTCGGTCATTCCAACCCGGGGCAGCGGCGATTGCGCGTTATGCTTGAATGGTACGAGGGGTATGACCCCCATGGCCAGTTTTACGTCAACAAAGTCGATTATTTTGGATTAGGGGTGTCTCTGGGCTTCTAATTCCAATTAGCTCTCAAATTGGCCCGTAATTGTAGGATGTGCTGACGAAGGAAGCGCATCAATCGTAACCGATGCGCTTCGCTGAGCTCAGCACATCCTACGGGGAAAAAGTGCCATCTTGAATGCAAATGCGAATAACAGAGATGGCGCGCTCTTGTTTCGAGGAAACGCCTCATTGTTGAGAAACCCAATTGTGCACGAAGCAATGTGAGGCGTCGTCGGCAGACAAAGATGAAAAGGAAGGCTTTCCCCATGATGATCTTAGTCAGAACAATCATGAACGTGCGTCCGGAAAAGCAGAAAGAGGTTCTGCAAACGCTTCGTTCCTTGCTTGAACCATCGGAAAAGGAGAAGGGGTGCCTGAGTTATGAAATCTTTGGTGATATTGAAGACGGCAATGTGTTCAACCTGATTTCGGAATGGGAAACCCGCCTCCATCTTGACAATTATATGAGGTCCGACAGGTTCAGTGTTTTGCTGGGGACCAAGAGCCTGCTGTGCGAGCCCTTGAAAATGCAGATTGTGACCGTGAATGCGGCGGAAGGCGTAGAGGCCGTCCATTCCGCAAGAAAAAAAAATGATAAGCCTCCGCATTAATGCGGCCAGGAGCCCATTCCATCTCGCCCCCTTTTGAATGCTTGATGGGCAAGCCCAAACCGAGTTGCCACACCACCTGGGTAATAAACCCGGGGAAAAATAATTTGAGATTGTTGTTATGTCAGACACAAACACCCTAAACCAACCGCCCCTCACCAATACCGAACTGCACAGCCGGATTGCGTTGCTGGAAGAAACTCTGCTGGAAAAAGAGCGCGCCAGGGAGGCGCTGGTACATTCTGAGAAACGCTATCGACGGCTCTTTGAATCAGCCAGGGACGGCATCTTGATTCTTGATGCCGATACCGGCAAGGTGGTTGATGTAAATCCGTATCTGATGGAGTTGCTCGGCTATTCGTACGATCAATTCTGCGGGAAACATCTCTGGGAAATTGGCGCCTTCAAAGACATTGCCGCCTCCAAGGATGCCTTCAATATCCTCCAGGATAACGAATTCATCCGCTACGATGACTTGCCGCTGGAAACCCATGACGGGCGGCCGGTTGCGGTCGAGTTCGTCAGCAATGTGTACATGGTGGACCAGAGCAGAGTGATCCAGTGCAACATCCGTGACATCACCGCGCACAAGCGGGCCAAGGCCGAGCGCCAGCGCCTGATGGCGGCCATCGAGCAGGCCGGAGAGGGCATTGTCATGACCGATGCCCAGGCGAACATCCAGTTCGTCAACCCGGCTTTCGAGCGGATGACGGGCTACAGCGGCGCGGAGGCCGTCGGCCGGAATATACGGATCCTCAAGAGCAGCGAGCAGGACGAACTCTTTTACCACCAGCTTTGGGAGACCATCTCCAGCGGCAGAATCTGGTCGGGCCGCATGATCAATAAATGCCAGGACGGAACCTGCTACACCGAGGAAACGACAATTTCACCGGTTCAGGATTCTGCGGGGCAGATCGTCAATTATGTGGCCGTCAATCGGGACATCACCCAGCAACTCCTCCTGGAGGCCCAATTCCAACAGGCACAGAAGATGGAAGCCATTGGCCTGCTGGCGGGTGGCGTGGCCCATGATTACAACAACATGCTCGGCGTAATCCTCGGATATGCGGAACTGGCCCTGGAAAAGGTGGCCCCCACCCATTCCCTGCACAAGGACATCGAGACTATCATCACCGCCGCTCAACGTTCTGCGGACATTACCCGGCAATTGCTGACGTTTGCCCGCAAGCAGACGATCGTTCCCGTGATGCTTGATCTGAACCAGACCGTGGAGAGCATGCTGACGATGCTCCGGCGCCTTATCGGCGAAGACATCGATTTAGCCTGGCTGCCCAGAACAGGTCTGCTCCCCATTAAAATGGACCCTGCCCAGATCGATCAGATCCTCGCCAATCTCTGTGTCAACGCCAGAGACGCTCTTGCCGGTACCGGCAAAATCACGATCGAAACCGAAAATATCACTTTCGATGAGGCCTACTGTGCGGACCATTTCGGGTTTTCCGAAGGCAAATATGTCCAGTTGGCCGTCAGCGATGATGGTTGCGGCATGCCCAAGGAGGTTATTGTCCACATTTTTGAACCGTTTTTCACGACCAAGGAAGAGGGCCAGGGAACCGGCCTGGGCCTTTCCATGGTGGAAGGGATCGTCAAACAGAATAATGGATTCGTCAATGTGTACAGCGAACCTGGAGTCGGGACCACGTTCAGTATCTACCTGCCCCAGTATGTTGACCCTGCCGTCGTTGCCGATGTGCCGGAACCGAGCGTGGATATCCCGCTGAGCCACGGCGAGACCGTGCTGGTGGTGGAGGATGAACCTGCACTTTTGATGATGGCCAAGATGATGCTGCGGAAATTGGGCTATCAGGTATTGGCCGCCGGTACGCCGGGCGAGGCGATTGCTCTGGCCGAGGAACACGAGGGCGAAATCCATCTTGCGATCACCGATGTGGTCATGCCGGAAATGAATGGCCGGCATCTGGCGGAGTGGCTGCAATCCCTGCACCCTGGCATGAGGATTCTCTTCATGTCCGGCTATACGGCCGATGTGATCGCCCACCGGGGTGTGCTGGAGAAAGGGGTGAATTTCATTCAGAAGCCCTTTGCCATAAAAGATCTGGCGGCCAAAGTACGGGATGTGCTGCGCGAAAAGTGAGGGGGCGGCCTCAAGGGTGCCTCTGCCCATTATCCGGGGGAGAACGTTAACCGGCCCAATGGCTTTACCAACCAGGAGAAAAATACACCATGAACAAAGCAATCCATTGCCTCACCCTGATAGGGCCTGTGTTTTTCTTCCTGTTCCTCAACGTCCCTCTGTTTGCGTCCGAGACGGATGACCGCATTGAATCGGCAGTACGGCAATCGTATGTGTTCAAAAACTATCTCATTGGCGACAACGTGAACATCCATTCCAATCACGGCGTGGTTACCTTGACCGGGACTGTTTCTGCAGAACCCTTTAAATTACTGGCCGAGGAGACGGTGGTGAGCTTGCCCGGGGTAAAAAGCGTGAACAACAAGTTGGTGGCGAAAGGTGAAGTCCCGGATAAATACAAAGATGCCTGGCTTGTCACCAAAGTGAAATCCACCCTGATGTTTCATCGCAACCTGAACGCCGTTGATATTGAAGTTGTTGCCAAAGATGGGGTTGTGACCCTGCGTGGCGGTCAGGCCATGGGTTCGGAACAGAAGGATCTGGCGACCGAATACGCCGAGGACGTGGAAGGTGTCAAAGAGGTGAACAATGAGATGACGGTATTGACTCCAGGCATTCCGTCAGGCGAGAGCACCTCTCGTGAACCGATGGATGACGCCTCCATCACCGCCCTGGTCAAGGTGACATTGTGGTATCACCGCTCGACCAGTGCCCTTGAAGCCGTGGTCGAGACCAAGGACGGGGTGGTTACCTTGGCAGGCAAAGCCGGGGGCAAGGCTGAAAAAGAGCGGGCCACCAAGCTCGCAAGCGATGTTTTCGACGTCAAGAGGGTGGTCAACACTATGACCGTCGAAGAAACCGGGCCCACCGGGTCCACACCTGACTGATGCGGCCGAGGTGGGGTTGCTCTCGAGAGATTGATGAATAAATTTTCATTACAATACTTGCCACCTCGCTACTGTACGAAAAGTTGAGCACTTTATTTGCAACGCGCTGCGCGTCTGCAAGTCTTAAAAACTAAATTTTCAAGGAGACAAACAATGAAACCAAAGGCTAATCACGTTGCTTTTCCTGTTGCCCGCGTTGTTGTGATGATGGCGTTTTTATCCTCTCTCTTTCTGGTGCCGGCACATCTTGCTTTTGCGGCCCCAGAGAGCAAAAAATCGCCGGAGGTTGCGAAAACCTCTGTGGTTGATCAGACGGAGGCTCGCATCAAGGAGCTGCAAACCGCTCTCAAAATCACCGATGCCCAGGGGAAATTATGGGATAACCTGACGCAGGTGATGCGGGAAAATGCCAAAGAAATGGACGCCCTTATTAAAGACAGGGCTGAAAACACCAAGACGATGAACGCCGTCGAGCGGATGCAGTTTCATGTTAAAATGACCGAAACCCACTTGAATCAGACCAAAAAGTTCCTGCCGCCTTTCGAGGAGCTCTATGCCAGTATGTCGGATGAACAGAAGAAGGATGCCGATACGCTCTTCCACAAGGGAATAATGAGGAAGCATGGGAAACATGGGAAACATGCGAAGAAATGACCGGCAAGGTTACCCCTTTAAGATTGAAGCCAAACAGGCGATAGAAATCCATCCAAGAATGGAGTGATGTTATGAAAAAATCAGGAAGATGGAATTTAAAATCCATAGCAGGCAAGGTGATGCTGGGGTTTGTCTTCACCGCAATGCTAGGCAGCGTTTATGTGGCGCCGTCCTATGGTGATAATGATCATGATCGGGGGAGAGGATATGATCACCGCCGGGTCGAGCATAGAGGTCATGCGTACGGGCATGGCCGCTGGCATGACAATCGGGGGTATCGGTATTACGATGATGGCTACAGAGAACGGATTTATGTGGAGCCGCCAGTCTTCTACGCACCCCCTCCCGAACCGGGCATCAGGATCTTTTTCCCGCCGGTCATTATCCACTGATGGGGCAGGGGACGGCCTCGCGGCCTTCAAGCTGCCGCCGGTACGCTAAGGCTGTTTGCTTGGAGGCCTGAAGGCCAGGCCCGCGGATTTGACACAATGCAGCTTCTTAAAAAAAGCTGCATTGTACCTCCAACTCTTATTGACCCCACGCCCAGCGGGGAATCAGGCCTGCCGCGCAGATCGGTGGACGAGGCCGCCCAGCGAGGTTTATGTTTTCTGGATATTGAGTTTGCTCATGCGGGCGCGCAAGGTGCTGCGGTCAAGCCCGAGGATTTCCGCCGCGCTGTTTTTGCCGCTTATTTTCCACTGGGTGTGTTCAAGCACCTCAAGAATATAGTCATGCTCCATCGCCGCCAGGGTTTTGGAGCCTGGGCTGAAATCCTTGGAAGGTTTTTTGAGTTCATCGATCAGGCGCAGTTTGGGACCTGGCGAGTTAATCACCGCCCGTTCAAGGACGTTTTCCAGTTCCCGGACATTTCCCGGCCAGTGATACTGCTGCAGCGCATCCATGGTGAGCACGGGAATGATATCAATGGTCTTGCCCATCCGTTTGGCAATCTTCCTGACGTAAAAATCGACAAGAAGCGGGATGTCGTCCCGGCGGTCCCGGAGCGGTGGCGAGGTGATCGGGAAAACATTAAGCCGGTACCAGAGATCCTCACGGAACCGGCCCTTGCTGACTTCTTCCTCAAGGTTACGATTGGTGGCGGCAATAATCCGCGTGTCGACTTTGATGGTCCGCGTACTGCCCAGCCGTTCAAACTCGCCATCCTGCAGCACCCGGAGCAGCTTGCCCTGGAGGTCGAGGGGCAATTCTCCTATTTCATCCAAAAAAAAGGTCCCGCCGTCGGCAACCTCAAATCGTCCCTGGTGGCGGGAGAGGGAGCCCGTAAACGCACCTTTCTCATGACCAAACAATTCGCTCTCGATGAGGTTTGCGGGCAGGGCGGCGCAATTGACTTTGACCAGCGTCCGCTTGTTGCGCAGGCTCAGATCGTGGACCGCCCGGGCAATTAATTCCTTGCCGGTGCCGGTTTCGCCAAGGATCAGTACCGTGGTGTCGCTGCTGGCGATTTGCTGCACTTTATAGAGAACGTATTTGAGGGCATCACTTTGCCCGATAATTTTTGTATAGTTGTACTCCAGCTTGATTTCTTCCTGCAGATAGGCCCGTTCCGCCTCCAGCTGCTCCTGCAATTTCCGGATTTCGGCAAGGCTGTTTTCAGCCAGCTGTTTTTTTTCTTCCGCTTCTTCCTTGGCGATCAGGAGCTCGCCGGTTCGTTTGGCCACCTCAACTTCCAAAAGATTGTTCTGGTCGCGCAGCACATCGGCCATGACCTTCATTGCCAGATGGTTCTTGACGCGCGCCAGGACAATGGACGGGCTGATGGGCTTGGTGATGTAATCGACCGCGCCCAGTTCCAGCCCTTTTTTCTCATCCTCCACATCAGACCTGCCGGTGAGAAAAATGATGGGTATCTGCATCGTTTTCGGGTCGCGTTGGAGGCGTCGGCACACCTCGTAGCCATCCAGGCCCGGCATCATGATGTCGAGCAGTATCAGGTTCGGTGGCGAGTCCGAGGCCGCAATATCCAGGGCCTTGGCACCGTTGTTGGCCACTTTTACCTTATAGGTGTCCTTGAGCAGGCTGCTGATTAAAGCCAGGTTTTCCGGGGTGTCGTCGACCACCAGGATGGTGGCCCTTTCGGCGCTCTTACGTTCGTTCATGGGCTTCCTTTTCAGGCCGATGTCGCAATGGCGGCCTGCAGCGCTCCCAGCGCCGCTTTGAAATCAAAAGAGCGGATGCTGTCGTCGATCATTCGATAATGGTCGGGGAAGGCGGCAATGAGCAGGTCTGCGTGCATATCCAGCAGATCATACGCCTCCGCATCGTCATCGGCCAGCAAGGCCTCCAGCTTGGCACAAATCTCCTGGAGCTGCAACGGGGGGATAGTAAGCGCGGCATGAATCTGTTCCCGAGGCAGTGTTTTTTCCAGTTGGGCGATAAGATGGGCCAGGGGCGTTTCCACCTCATTGAGCCGCATCTCGATCTCTGCTCGCGGACGCCGATCCCTGATTGCGGTTTCAAGTGCTTCGGCGAGCTGCTGCAGGCCGGTGGCGCCGATGGTACCGCAGACGCCCTTGAGCGTATGGGCGAGCCGCTCCGGGATTTCCCGGGCATCATTCTCCAGCGCCTGGAGGATTTCGGTCACCACCGATTTTTGTCCGGCAACGAATTTGCGCAGCATCGAGAGGTAGAGCCGCTTTTTACCAAGGACGCGGTTCAGGCCGATGGCCATATTCAGCCCCTCGATGCCGGGCGGCAGGTTCGCTTCCTGCACGACGCGCGGTTTCCTTGCCAACGGGGCGGCCGGGGCGCGCTGCGGCTTGATCCATCTGAGCAGCGCCTTCCAGAGAATTTCGGGTTCGATGGGTTTGGCCACGTGATCGTTCATGCCTGACGCAAGGCACCGGGCGCGATCGCCCTGCATGGCGTTGGCGGTCATCGCCACCACCGGCAGATCCTTGAAGCGCTCTTCCCTGCGGATTTCCCGGGTGGCTGTCAGGCCATCCATCACCGGCATCTGCATGTCCATCAGCACGATGTCGTATTCCACCGCCCTGATCCTGTCGAGCGCAATCCTGCCGTTTTCGGCGAGATCGACCACGAAGCCGGCATCGCGCAGCAGTTCGGTGGCCACTTCCTGGTTGAGATTGTTGTCCTCGACCAGCAGAATGCGGGAGCCTGAGATGGTCGCCAGTTGCTCGAAGGTTTCGGTTGGCGCATCAGGGGCGGTGCGTTCGTCCTCATCGCAGCTTCCCAGGATGCGGATAACGCTGTCAAAGAGGATCGAGGGGTTGATCGGTTTGATCAGCACCTCCTCGATGCCTGCAGCCTCGGCATTTTTGATGACTTCCTCGCGTCCGAACGCCGTCACCATCATCATGTGCGGCACGTGGCTGCAGGGGAGTTCCCGGAGCCGTTTGGCGGTTTCGTTGCCATCCATTTCCGGCATCTGCCAGTCAAGGAACACTATCTCGTAGGGGGTGCCCAGCATCTCGGCACGATCCACGGCGCCAATGGCCGCCTTGCCCGACTCGACCTGGTCCACATCAAAGCTCATGGTGCTCAGCAGATCGCCCAGCACCTGGCGGGCGTTGTCGTTGTCGTCGACCACCAGAACGCGTTTGCCCTGCAGGTCAGCCGACAGGGCCGGCTTGCGCTGGCTGGTCCCCTTGCCGAGGCGCGCCGTGAACCAGAAGGTGCTGCCCTTGCCGGGTTCGCTTTCCACGCCCACCTCGCCGTGCATCAATTCGGCCAGCTTCTTGGAAATGGCCAGGCCCAGGCCGGTGCCGCCAAATTCGCGGGTGGTGGTGGTGTCGGCTTGCGAGAATCTCTGGAACAGCCGTCCCATCTGCTCTTTGCTCAGCCCGGTGCCGGTATCGCGCACCGCGCAGTAGATGAGCACCTCCTCGTCGGTCTGCTCCTTGAGGCGGATAAGGATGTCAATCTCGCCATGCTCGGTGAAGGTAATGGCATTGTTGCTGTAATTGATAAGGATTTGCCCCAGGCGCAGCGGATCGCCGATCAGGTTGGCCGGCACGTTTTTATCGACGTCAAAGACCAGTTCCAACCCTTTGGCCGAGCTCTTCTCGGCAATCAGGTTGGCCACGGTGTCGAGCACCTTTTCCAGTTCGAACTCGGTGTGCTCGATCGTCAGCTTGCCCATCTCAATCTTTGAAAAATCGAGAATGTCATTGATAATATTGAGCAGATGCCGGCTCGACCCCATGATCTTCTTGATGTAGTCGCGCTGGCGCGGCGTCAGCTTGGTCTTCAACGTCAAGTGGGACATGCCGATGATGGCGTTCATCGGCGTGCGGATCTCATGACTCATGTTGGAGAGGAAATCCGACTTGGCGAGATTGGCCTGTTCGGCTGCGGCTTTGGCCTTCTCCAACTCGGCGGTCTTCTCTTCCAGGACCTGGTCCAGGAGTTTACGCTCGGTAACATCGCGGGCCGCGGCAAAGACACCCTGCAGGCGCCTGTCCCGATCATAGAAGGTGGTAGCATTGAAGGACACCACGGTTTCCTTGCCGTCCCGGGTGCGGGCGGTGAGTTCGTAGTTGATGACCTTTTTTTCAGTGAGGACGAGTTTGATGCCGGCCGCGGCCCGCTCCGGATCGGTGAAGTAATTTTTGAACGGCGCGCCGATTAATTCGTCGCGGGTGCAATCGGTAAGCGCCTCCATCTGTTTGTTGACATCGGTGATGATGCCGGCAGGATCGGTGGTCATCAGGGCGTCGATGTTGGATTCGAACAGGGAGCGCGTATAGAACTGGTGGTCGCGCAGGCGCTGGCCGAGCTGCTTCTGCTCGGCCTCGATCTCCTTGCGCGCCGTATTGTCGGTACCGATCAGTAGATAGCCGATGATCGCATTTTGAGCATCGCGTAGGGCCGTGACCGACACCACCGCAGGAAAGCAGCTACCATCCTTGCGGATGTAGGTGAGCTCGTAGATGTCTTCAATCCCGCGTGAAGCCTTGAACACCAATGCCTCGAACCCCGGCGTGATCGGCGTGCCGAGTTCTTCGCTGAGCACCTTGGCGCGCGCGATCACTTCCTGCGGATCGGAAATATCTGCCGGTGTGATCTTATCCGTCACTTCCGCGGCCGTGTAGCCGAGCATGCGTTCCGCACCGACGTTGAAGATCTGAATCACGCCCTGGGCATCCGTGGCGATGCTCGAAAAATTGGCGCTGTTGAAAATGGCCCTTTGCAGGGCACCTGCCTTGAGCAGTGCTTCTTCCGCCTGCTTACGCGCGGAGATGTCACGGAGCATGCCAGTGAAGTACCGCTGGCCGCCCAGCCACATTTCACTGACGGCGATTTCCAAAGGGAAAAGGCTGCCATCCCGGCGCCGGCCGACCACCTCGCGGCCGAGCCCGATGGCGCGATCCTCCTCGCTGGCGCTGTAGTATTCGAGGGAATCAGTATGCTGGTCACGCTCAAGCTCGGGGATCAGCTTACTGAAGTTCTGGCCGAGGAGTTCCGCGGCCAGATAGCCAAACATGCGCTCCGCGGCCGGGTTAACAGTCTCGATGATGCCGTCGATGGCATGGATGGTGATGATGCCGTCCACCACGGTATTGAGTATTGTCTGGATCTGCGCAGTACTGTCGCGCAAGGTCTGCTGGACGGCATATTCCCCGGTGACATCACGGAACACCAGCACGGCGCCGATCACCTGACCGTCGCGGTCGCGAATCGGGGCGCAACTGTCGGCGATATCGCACTCGCTGCCGTCGCGGTCAATCAGGACAGTGTGATTGGCCAGACCCTGGATCGTGCCGCGGGCCAGGGTTTCCATAACCGGGATAGTGGCGGGGTGACGGGTTTCTTTGTTGATGATGTGAAAAATCTCGTCCACCGGATGACCGCTGGCCTGGGCCTGCGTCCAGCCGGTAAGCCGTTCGGCAAGGGGATTGAGGAGGGTTACGCACGCCCCAGCATCAGTGGCTATGACGGCATCGCCGATGGAGTTCAAGGTCACGGCAAGCTTTTCCTCGCTTTCCCGCAGGGTGACGTTGGCCTGTTGCAGTTGCTGGTTGGTCTCCTCCTGCAGCTGAAGCAAACGCTGGCGCTCGGCCTCGACCTGCGTGCGTGCGGTATTGTCGGTGCCGATCAGCAAATAGCCGATGATGGCGTCCTCGGCGTCGCGCAGCGCGGTCACCGAGACCACGGCCGGGAATCGGCTGCCGTCCTTGCGAATATAGGTCAGTTCGTAGATGTCTTCGATGCCGCGTGAAGCCTTGAATACCAGGGCCTCAAAACCGGGGGTGATCGTGGTCTCAAGTTCGAGGCTCAGGGCGTCAGCACGCGCGATCAGCTCCTGTGGATCGGAAATGTCGGCCGGGGTGATCGTGTTGATCACCTCGGCGGCCGAATACCCCAGCATCCGCTCGGCACCAACGTTGAAGATCTGGATGACGCCCGTGGCGTCCGTGGCGATGCTCGAAAAATTGGCGCTGTTGAAAATAGCGCTCTGCAGGGCGCCCGCCTTGAGCAGTGCCTCTTCCTTTTGTATGCTCGCCGTGTTGCTGGCCGGTTTGTTCATGTCACGCTCCTTGGGGCGAACAACTGTGTATTTCGTTTTCCTTTCAGCCATTTCCCGCCTGTCGGGAGATGCACCAGATCGTCATCGGCGTCACCGCCAACAGGTACGCAGCCCCTGTATCCAGAAATTCAGGTGTGCTTTGTGCCGGTCTGCTGGTGATGACCTGGTCGTGGCCGCGGAAGGGGCGGCCTGTTCAGGTCGCTTCTCTTTGCGGAGTAGTATCGCGGGACTCATTGCGCGTATTCAATGGAACGGCTGCATCGGCTATGCGGATGCAGGTTGACTGGCAGGAATGAGAATCTATGGAGCCTCTTGCAAAATAATACAATTCGTTCTTGTGCTCTGGGGGGCAAGAACGAAACGAAATATTTTTTCTTGTCATTTCGAGCGGTAGCGAGAAATCTCACCCTTTGAAGCAAGAGATTCCTCCCGTTGGTCGAAATGACACAGCAGGCTCGCGTTTCTTTTGCAAAAGGCTCTATGGTTTTTCGATATTGAGTTTACTCATGCGGGCGCGCAGGGTGCTGCGGTCCAGGCCGAGAATTTCCGCGGCACTGTTTTTCCCGCTAATTTTCCACTTGGTCTGCTCCAGCACCTGAAGGATATGGTCGCGCTCAACCGCAGCCAGGGTTTTGGGGCTTAGACAGAAATCCCTGGAAGGTTTCTTGAGTTCATCAGCCAGGCGCAGCTTGGGGCCCGACGAATTGATCACGGCGCGTTCGAGGACGTTTTCCAATTCCCGGATATTTCCAGGCCAGTGATACTCTTGTAACACATTCATGACCACCACCGGGATAATTTCAATAGGCTTGCCCACCCGCGTCGCAATCTTGTGGACGTAAAATTCAACAAGAAGCGGAATGTCATCCAGGCGATCCCGAAGTGGGGGCATGGTGATCGGGAAAACATTGAGGCGGTACCAGAGATCCTCACGGAAACGGCCCTTGCGGACTTCTTCTTCCAGATTGCGATTGGTAGCGGCAATGATTCGGGTGTTGACCTTGATGGTGCGGGAACTGCCCACTCGTTCAAACTCCCCATCCTGGAGCACTCTCAGCAGTTTTGCCTGGAGCTCCAGCGGTAATTCCCCGATTTCATCCAGAAACAGCGTGCCGCCGTCGGCGACCTCAAAGCGTCCCAAATGCTTGGAAATGGAGCCAGTAAAAGCCCCTTTCTCATGCCCGAACAATTCGCTCTCGATAAGGTTGGCGGGCAGGGTGGCGCAGTTTACTTTTACCAGCGCCCGGTTTTTGCGCAGGCTCGAGTCATGAAGAGTCCGGGCGATCAGTTCTTTTCCGGTTCCTGTTTCGCCAAGGATCAAGACCGTGGTATCGCTGCTGGCGATTTGTTGCACCTTATAGAGGACGTATTTGATCCCGTCGCTTTGTCCGATAATTTTGGTGTGGTTATATTCCAGTTTAATTTCTTCCTGCAGATAGGCTCTTTCCGCTTCCAGTTGGTTTTGTAATTTTTTTATCTCGGCCAGAGTATTTTCAGCAATCTGTCTTCTTTTTTCCGCTTCCTCTCTTGCGGCGAGCAGTTCGACTGTCCGCTGTTCCACAAGCTCCTCAAGATCACGTTGATGGTATTCCCGGTCAGTGACATCCTCAATGGCCACCAGGATCAGCTGGGACAGCGTTGATTTTCTATATAAAATTCGGTTGGCGTTGAGACGCATTACCTTGGGGCCGATGGTTTCAAAGTCATGCTCTACTTTGAAATCCTTGATCACGGAATTTTTGAGCAAAATATCTTCAAGCGATGCTTTCAGCTCCGGAATATCCCATTGTCGGTTGCCAAGAGCAAAGAATGCCTTTCCCTCCGTCTCCGCGGCGCTGACATCGAAGGTCTGGTAGAAAGACCGATTGGCTTTGACAACGTTCAAGTCATAATCAAGGACGAGGAGCGGTTGGCGAATCGAGCCGAGAATGTTGAAAAAAATTTCAACAAAGGCGGGGTTCCTGGAGGTCTCCTTCTCAACTTGCAGCCCTCCCTTCGAAGGTTGACTCCTTTCTGCAACTGCAGGTTTCCCCGCAACAGCAGGTGCCGGCGAGGGCCGGGCAAGGTCTTTCGTCATGTCTGGGACCCTCATAAACGTACCGTTGAGAAAATTCTTGGGACCGCACTGTCCAGCCAGTCTTCTCCCTTGGTGATGCAGGTAAGAAACGTTGCTCAGATCTGCGAGGCAATACTGGTCCTGGTGCAACGTCGTTCTCGTCTTGATTTCGGTTTGCAGGTCTGGCAATAAAATACATTGCTGCTCACGGCTTAATAAGAGACTTTTAAAGAATATATAATGATTATTTAGGGTATGCATTTATTCCAGGACGGTCCAGTGCCGCTGGAACCGTTTCCTTGCCCGGTTTTGCGTCGGTTGCGGCAAGGAGTTCGCGGTCACCTTTGATCGGGAGCAGGATAATGAAGGTGGTGCCATGCCCTGGTTGGCTTTCTACCCGGATTTCTCCCTGATGGTCCTGGATAATGCCATGGCAGACCGACAGGCCCAACCCGGTCCCTTTGACCGCCGGCTTGGTCGAAAAGAACGGTTGAAAGATCCGTTCCCGGTCTTCGGGCTTGATGCCGCTGCCGGTATCCTTGATCGCCACCGCCACCCTCTCATTTTCCTGCCAGGTGCTGACCGTGAGTTCCCCGCCGGCCGGGGGGCAGGCATCCGCCGCATTGGCCAGCAAATTCAAAAAGACCTGTTTGATCTGATCCTGCACCGCCAGGATCTGCGGCAGCCCTTCCCCATAGTGGCGCTCCAGGGAAATCCTCCTTCCTTTCAAATCACTGGATTGCAGCAGCAGCATGGCGTCGAGGGATTTGTGCACATCCATCATCATTTTCTTTCCAGAGGAAGGTCGGTTGAATTCCTGGAGACTGCGGATCATAATCTTGATCCGGTTACTTTCGCTGATGGCCGCGTCCAGCAGTTCCATATCCTCCTCATCCATGATCGCTCTTCTTTTCAGGCCTTTGAGAATGGAAAGAATGCCCTGCAGGGGATTGTTGAATTCATGGGCGATGGAAGCCGACAACTTGCCGATCGCCGAGAGCTTTTCCGCATGCAGGGTTTGTTTCTGGCTTGCCCGCAGTTCCTCGGTCCGTTGTTCCACCCGCATCTCCAGCTTGTCGTTCTGGTCACGCAGGCCGTCGGCCATGGTCTTCAGCGCCAGGTGGTTCTTGACGCGCGCCATGACGATTGCCGGGCTGATCGGCTTGGTGATGTAGTCGACCGCCCCGAGTTCCAGCCCTTTTTTTTCGTCCTCCACTTCAGACCTGGCGGTGAGGAAGATCACCGGTATGTTCCTTGTCCTGGGGTCGCGCTTCAGTTGCCGGCACACCTCGTAGCCGGTCATGTCGGGCATTATGATGTCGAGCAGGATCAGGTTCGGTGGTGGGTCTGAGGCCGCGATCTTCAGCGCTTTTCCGGCACTGCTGGCAATTTTCACCTTGTAGTCGTGCTTGAGGAGATTGTTCATCAAAGCAAGGTTTTCCGGCAGATCGTCGACCACCAGGATCGTGGCCTTTTCGGTGCAATCGCCTCCGTTCACGAAGTTTCCAGGCAGGCCGAAGTCACGGTGGCCGCCCTCAGTGCAGCGGGCGCCGGGCATGAGGTCAGCGTTCGGACGCATCGGGTTATAGGCCTCTGCGTTGTTGTCAAGCAGCATCGCCATCACCTTGGATCGGCAGCAGGACCGTGAAGGTGGAGCCTTCTCCCGGCTGGCTTTCGACCCGGATTTCGCCTTGATGGTGCTCGATGATGCCATGGCAGACCGACAGGCCCAAGCCGGTCCCTTTGACCGCGGGCTTGGTTGAAAAGAAGGGTTGAAAGATTCGTTCCCTGTCCTCGGGCTTGATGCCGATACCGGTATCCTTGATCGCCACCGCCACCCTCTTGTCCTCCAGCCAGGTGCTGACCGTGATCTCCCCGCCGGACGGGGGGCAGGCATCCGCCGCATTGGCCAGTAAATTCAAAAAAACCTGTTTGATCTGATCCGGCACCGCCAGGATCTGCGGCAGTTCCTCTGTATAATTGCGCACCACGGAAAGCCTCCGGCCCCTGAAATCATTTGATTGCAGCAGCAGCATGGAGTCGAGGGACTTGTGCACGTCCACCACCGCTTTCTTGCCCGAGGAAGGTCGGTTAAACTCACTGAGATTGCGGATCAGGTTTTTAATCCGGTCGCATTCGCTGATGGCCG
>Ga0364909_10016_pt2 | contig 19547 bp, 19 predicted proteins | sample SorcelJu500001C3_3_FD_206966 | JGI IMG/M metagenome (GOLD analysis project Ga0364909, IMG submission 206966) | Enriched cells from Trout Bog Lake Hypolimnion, Wisconsin, USA - BchlTB.June25.5000.01.C3 | ecosystem: Environmental > Aquatic > Freshwater > Lake > Hypolimnion/Profundal zone | place... | reverse complement strand
GTGTGGGAAACCGAGTTGGCGCGCTTCCTCAAGACCAAGAATCTCCATGTCAACCTGGGCGTCAGCTTAAGTAAAGACAAAGTGGAGGAGCTGAAAAAAGAATTTGATTATGTGGTGGTGGCGGTGGGGACCCATCAGCCCCGGACGCTCTCCTTTCCCGGACACGAACGGGTTATCCCCGCCCTCGACTACCTCAAGGCGGCCAAGAGTGCCAGCCCCATGCCCACCGGCAAGCAAGTAGTGATCATCGGCGCGGGCAATGTCGGCTGCGACGTGGCTGCCGAGGCCTATCGTCTGGGCGCAGATCAGGTGGTGCTGGTCGATATCCAGAAACCCCTGGCGTTTGGCAAGGAACGTGAGGCTGCCGAGGCCCTGGGGGCAACCTTCAAATGGCCGGTTATGACCCGGGAGGTGACGGCGGAAGGACTGGTCGGTGCTGACGGCACTGTCATCCCGGCGCAGACGGTCATCATTTCGATCGGTGATATTCCCAGCCTGCCTTTCCTGCCGGATACGGTGGAGGTGACCAAGGTCGCCGGGGCTTCCTGGATCAAGACCGACGCGACCGGCCGAACCAGTGATGCCAAAATCTTCGCGATCGGTGATGTCGAACGTCCGGGTCTGGCAACCAATGCCCTGGGCGCCGGAAAGCGGACCGCGGAATACCTTATTGCCCAGTTTAAGGGCGAGCCTTGGCTTCCGTTCACGCAGCCGTTGATTCATTATGAAGACCTGACCCTGGCCCATTATGATCCGGTCACGGACCGAGGCCTGAACCAGGAACAGGAGGCGGCCCGTTGTTTGAGCTGCGGTTCCTGCCGGGATTGCCATCTCTGCGAGACCATCTGTCCGACCAATGCCATTTCCCGGCATGAGAAGACGCCTGGTCCCGGTGAGGTGGATTATGAGTACATCGCCGAGGATGATAAATGTATCGCCTGCGGTTTTTGCGTCGATACCTGCCCTTGTGGCATCTGGGTGTTGCGGCCCTTCTAGAACACTCTCTGTTATCCAGAAACATTGATGGCCCTTTTCCGCGTCAGCGGATCAGGGCCATTTTTTTATTTCTTGGTAAAACGGAGCAGGACTTTATACTTCTTCCCGTCCAGATCTTTGGGCAGGACTGTCCCATTGGGGATCAGCAGGGTCAGGACCCGGCCGTTCTGGGGATCCTGGCGAAACTGGCGGCGCCGTTCCTGCCCCAAAGGCCCTACAATCCGTTGGCGGGGCTCGCGGATATTGAGCAGTTCCGCTTCCACCGGAGCACCGCTGACGCCAGGTTTGTTGACCGGTGGCGCGGTCGGCCTGACGGCGCCAATGATAATGTCCACCATGGGCTTTCCTCCCTGCAATGCAGAAGTTGATGGTTATCTTGCGATTCTAGCCTGTTACCTTTATTTTTTTCATGTCGCGGATAGTGCAGCCTTCCAGTTCCAGTAAGGCCTGTTTCATGGTCAGTCCGCCGCCGAATCCGGTCAGGTTGCCGCCTGCCCCGATCAGGCGGTGGCAGGGGATAATGATGGCCAGGGGATTGGTATGGGCAGCGCCCCCCCACGGCCCTGGCCTTGTGGCGACCGCCGACCTCTGCCGCCAATTCGCCATAGGTGCGGGTCTGGCCATAGGGGATGCCCCGAAGCTGCTGCCAGACCTGGAGCTGGAAAGGCGTGCCCTGGATCGACAGGGGCAGGTCGAAGTGGTGCAGGGTACCGTCCAGATAGGCGAGCAGTTGCCGGCTGGATTCAGCAAGCAGCGGGTTGGCTGCAATCTCTCCCTCAAAGGCAAAGGAGCTTGCGCGAACGGTTTCTCCGGGAAAGGTGAGGCCGCAGAGGCCAACCTCATCGACCATCAAGGTGAAGAGTCCAAAGGATGTGGGGAGCGTGGCAAAAACAAGCATGGGGGCACCACCTTGATCATGAAATAGGGTCCGGTATTGGCGGATCTTTGAGTTCGATGATTCGGTCGTGGCGAGTCAGCGCCTCGAGTAGCAGCGTTTCCACTCTGGTCTGCTGGCTGAGGACTGCCGCGGCCAACCGGTAGAGGCCGTTGAGGCTCTCGGTATCACCACTTTTGAGAATGTGCGTACAATTATAATTAAGGCAGAAAATCGGTTTGACCAGGAAAAAGCATCCCTGGTCACCCAGGAAACAGCAGTTTTCATCAACGTGGTTGCGGTACTGCACCTTGATATTGAGGAGCAGATTGATGAGGAGTAAAATACTGTCGGTATTGTCGGCCATAAAGGCACTGCAACATCCCCCGTCAGGATGGGTGGCACAATGGCTGCAGAGCCGGTTCATGCCCATGGACTGCATGTATCCATTCAGGGATTGGGCCTGGTGCTGTAAGCGATCGAGTTGTTCCTGGAACAGGGCGGAGGCGTTGAGGTCCAAAGCATGGCGGGCATAGAGGGCTCGGGCCCAGGCCAATTTTTCGGCGACCGTGCCGCTGTAGTAGGTTTGGACAAAAAAGGCGGATTGGGTCGTCATGGGAGCTGGCTCATTTGAGAGTTTGTTGCATGAAATTCTTCCACACCGGAGCGGCGGCCTGGCCCCCGGTCTCGCCTTGGCCCAGCGAGGTGTTGCGGTCATACCCGATCCAGACTCCGGCGGTCAGGTCCGGAGTGGAACCAATGAACCAGGCGTCAACATAGTTATCCGTGGTCCCGGTTTTGCCGCTGGCTCCCGGGATGCCGGCGGCGTTCTTCCCGGTCCCCCGACGGACCACCTGGGTCAGGGCCCCATTGAGCCAGGCGGCGGTCTGCGCCGAGATCACCTGGCGACCGGAGGATTGCGGCCAGGGAGTGACCCGGCCGTCCCGGTCGCTGATCCGGGTGATGCCCACCGGGGCGTGATACATCCCCTGGTTGGCAAAGGCCGTGTAGGCCGCGGTCATCTCCAGGATGGACACCGGCGAGGCCCCCAGGGCCAGGGTCAGGTCGGGCTGCAGGGGCGCGGTGACGCCCATCTTCTGGGCAAGGAGGGTGAGGTTATCCAGGCCGGTCTGCTGCAGGAGCCGGACCGCGACCACGTTGCTGGAGTGTACCAGGGCTTCGGTCAGGGGCAGGGAGCGGTGGTACTCGTTTTTAAAATTTCTCGGTTGCCACGATTGGCCGTTGCCGCTGGGCAGGGAGAGCGGGGTGTCGTTCAGCACGGATCCAGGCGAAATGCCCTTTTCGAGGGCGGCGGCATAGAGCAGAGGCTTGAAGGCCGAGCCCGGTTGCCGGTTGGCCTGTAAGGTCCGGTTATACTGGTTCTCGTTGAAATCTACCCCGCCGATCATGGCCCGGATCCTGCCGCTGGCTGTGTCCAGGGCCACCAATGCCCCTTGGGGGGTGGCCTGCTGGGGATGGCGTCCGACCACTTTGGCCACGCCGTCGAGAATGGCATGCGCTGCTGCCTGTTGCAGGTCGCTGTCCACGGTGGTGGCTACGGTCAACCCTTTCTGGTAGAGGTCAGTCTCACTGTACCGGGTGAGCAGCTGGTTGCGGACATAGTGGGCAAAATAGCCGTTGATCGATTTGCGCCAGTCGCCGGCCAGTTGCAATCCCTGGTCAAAGGCGGTGCGGGCAGCATCGACAGTGATTATCCCGTCCTCAGCCATCCGGTTGAGCACATAGCGTTGCCGGGCTCTGGCCGCTTCCGGTTGGCGGAGGGGGGAATAGTTGGTCGGCGACTGCGGCAGACCGGCCAGGATGGAGATATCCGCCAGCGTCAACTGGCTGGCCTTCTTGCCGAAGTAGGTCCTGGCCGCCGCCTCGACCCCATACGCCCCTTCGCCAAGATAGATCTCGTTGAGATAGATGGCGAGGATATCCTCCTTGCTCAGCACGTGCTCCAGCCGGAACGAGAGCACGGCCTCGGCAATCTTGCGCAGGTAGGTCTTTTCCCGGGTGAGGAGCAGGGCCCGGGTGACCTGTTGGGTGATGGTCGACCCTCCCTGGCTGCGGCGTCCGGCGCGGAGGTTGTTGAACGCGGCCCGGATAATCGACCAGAGGTCAAGACCGGTATGCTCCCAGAACCTGCTGTCCTCGGCGGCAACAAAGGCCTGGGGCAGCAGCGGCGGCATCTCGGCATAGGGGATGACCATCCGGAACTCCTTGGCAATGGAATCGATGGGCCGGTTATTGCGGTCCAGGATGAGGGTCGCCACCTGCGGCCGGTAATCGTCGATGGAGCGGATATCGGGCAGGCCCATGAACCAGGCCAGCACCATGCCGATCAGCAGGGTCACCATCCCGGCGGTGTAGAGCAGGATTTTGGTCAGATGACTCTGGTCAAGGACCCAGCCGCGAAAGGGCGGGGGCTCCGGGAGCAGCTCTGTTTTTGCGGAGGGTTTGGTGGACAAGAACACGAAGAGACGGTAGTGTTGGGTTCACAAAAAGGTGCGGGTTGCGCTCTGGGGTCCGGGCAAAAGGTGCCTGGCGCCGGGCGTCAACTCGCGGATTAGGATGTTGTTACCATGATTCCCCAATTTCAGCATCGTTAAAGCAAAATGGTAATGATTCAGGCGCATAGTCGGCAGGGGTTGCGTCTGTTCGTGTTCGACCGCGACCTGCTTTCTTTTTTAAGCAACGATGGTTTCCACCGGGGAGGGGACTGAATTTTTTTTTCGCGGCAGTTTTGCGAAAATCATTCTGTCCCGGGTGGGTTCTGTCAAACGAGACATCCGCAGGCATCCCACCTGAGTTGTTCCCCTTTCATACAGCGCATCATGTCACGCATCCGAATTCTTTCAGAACAGTTAGCCAACCAGATCGCTGCCGGTGAGGTGGTGGAGCGGCCGGCCTCGGTGGTCAAGGAACTGGTGGAAAACAGCGTCGATGCCGGCGCCTCCCGGATTGACATTCAGGTTGAAGGCAGTGGCGCGGGCCTGTTGCGGATCACCGATAACGGCCTGGGCATGGATGGCGATGATGTCCTGCTCTGCATCGAGCGACATGCCACCTCCAAGCTTACCCACGAAGAGCAGTTGACCGCCATCGCCACCCTGGGGTTTCGCGGCGAGGCTATCCCCAGTATTGCCTCGGTTTCCTGGATGACCATCCTCTCCCGGCCCCGGGAGCACGAGCTCGGCACCCGGGCGGAGATCCGCTACGGGATCCTGCAGGCGGTCCATGAGGACGGCTGCTCCCGGGGCACGGTGATCGAGATCCGCCATCTTTTCGGCAACATGCCGGCGCGGAAGAAATTTCTCAAATCCGCTCGCACCGAGATGCACCACATCGAAGAGGTGGTGAAAAACCAGGCTCTGGCTCATCCGGAAACCGGCTTCACGCTCCAGGTGGACGGTCGGGTGGTGCTGGAGTATCAACCGCAAGCGGATCTGGAAAGCCGCGTCCGCGAGGTCTTTCGCTATCAGAGCAAACTCCTGCCGCTGCAGCCGGACGGGGAGGGCGATTCCGGGGAGATGACCCTGGATGGGTACCTGCTCCTGCCTGAGATGGCCCAGACCGGCAGCCCCCGCTTGCGCCTCCTAGTCAATAACCGGCCGGTGCAGGACGCCATGATCCGCCATGCGGTCGGCGAGGGGCTGCAGTCCTTCCTCATGAAAGGCTTTCAACCGGCAGGGGCCCTGCTCCTGACCATCGGGCCCGAGCAGGTGGATGTCAATGTGCATCCCTCCAAGCGCGAGATTCGATTTCGTAACAGTGAGGCGGTCCACCGTTTTATCGCCGACCGGGTGGCGATGGCCATGGGGGGGTATCAGCAGACCCTGCGCACCCGCCTCTTTGCCTCACCGGTGCCTGGGAAGACTGCGGAGGAGCAGGGTGCGCCGCCCTATTCGCAGGAGGCAGCGCCTGCCCCGCCGGTAATGAACACCGCCGAGCCTGTTGCCCTTCCCTGTTTTCCGCCGCGATTGGCAATGAGCTCTCATGCTCCGCTCCCGGTTGCGTCTTCTCCGGAATCTGCGGTGGCGCCGGGCCCCCCCAGTATGATCGCCGACCTGTGCTCCTCGATGGCGCCGGTATGCGGTGCGGTTGAGGACTTTTCCGGTCTGACCCTGATTGGCCAGCTCTTTTCCCTCTACCTGTTGTGTGAGAGAGACGGCGATTTTATGGTTATCGACCAGCATGCCGCCCATGAGCGGCTCCTTTATGGTCAGCTCCGACAGGGGTATCTGGCGGCCAAGGTGCCTCGGCAAACCCTGCTCTTTCCGGTAACCGTCGAACTGACTCCGGTGCAGGCGGAAACCCTGGAGCAGCGGCAGGAGCTGGTGGCAACTCTGGGGCTGGAGGCGGCATTTTTCGGGGATACCACCTATGTCATCAAATCGGTCCCGGCTGTGGCCAGCCAGGTTGAACCGGGGAGCCTGTTGCGGGAGGTTCTGGACGGACTCAGGGGGCCGGTCAGCAGGGATGTCTCCCGTCCCGTGCCCCAGGCGGTTGATGCCCTGCTGGCCTCCATGGCCTGCAAGGCGGCGGTCAAGGCAGGCAATCGCCTGCAGCCGGTGGAGATGCTCCACCTTCTCCAGCAGATGCAGGCGAGCGCGGTTTTTTCCCATTGCCCTCATGGCCGTCCGGTGCTCAAGACCTTCTCGGCCCAGGAGGTGGAAAAATGGTTTTGGCGCCACGGCGGTTGATTAGACGGTAGTTTTTTAGAGTCTAGTCTGTTAGGTAAGAACTGATTGTGGTGGAGCGGTTCAGCAGGCAGTTCCCGTCAGGCATAAAAAACTAACAGGCTGATTCTCTACAGACTCTCCACCTATAATAGAAACCATCTACCTGGAATAGTCAGGATGAACGCAGGTACTGTCCACATGAAGATACAGACACTCAAGATCAACACCCCGGAAGGACAGCAGTGCAGGCAGGCCTTGCGGAATCGTTTTACCGAGGCGGATGGCGGCTGCCGGGAGGCCGTGGCCGCCATTCTGGCGAGAGTGCGCAGCGAAGGTGACGCCGCCGTGGTTGCCTGCTGCCGCCAGTTCGATGCTCCCACCATGACTGCAGAAGGGCTGCGGGTGAGCCCGGCTGAATTCGCAGCAGCTCAACACCAGGTGGACCCGGATTTCCGTGACACTCTGCGGTTCGCGGCCGACCGGATCCGCACCTTCCATGAGCGCGAGATGGAGGATTCCTGGATGCTGACCCGCGAGGACGGCACCATCACCGGGCGCATGGTACGGCCGGTGGATAGTGCCGGTCTCTATGTGCCGGGCGGCAAGGAAGGCTCAACGCCCCTGGTTTCTTCAGTGCTGATGAACGGTATTCCCGCCCAGATCGCGGGCGTTTCCCGGCGGGTGATGGTGACCCCGCCCAACCCCGAGGGGGGAGTCAATCCGGCCTTGCTGGTCGCGGCCAGTGAGATCGGCATCGACGAGGTCTACAAGGTCGGGTCTGCCTGGGCCATCGGTGCCCTGGCCTTTGGTACCGCCACCATTCCGGCGGTGGATGTGATCGTCGGTCCGGGCAACCAGTACGTGGCCGAGGCCAAGCGTCAGGTGATGGGGCGGGTGCGGATCGACATGCTCGCCGGTCCCAGCGAGGTGCTGATCATTGCCGACGAGACAGCCCGAGCGGCCTTTGTCGCCGCGGACATGCTGGCCCAGGCCGAGCACGACCCCCAGGCCCTGGCCCTGGTCATCACCACCAGCGAGCAGTTGGCCCTCGATGTGGCGGGTGAGTTGGAACGGCAGCTGCCGCTGCTGCCCCGGGCCGATATTGCCCGCATTGCACTCACGGATCGGGGCCGGATTCTCCTGGTCGACACCCTGGAGCAGGCTATCGATCTGGCCAATGAGATCGCCATCGAACACCTGGAGCTGCAGATTGTCGAGCCCTGGCAGTGGCTGCCACGCATCCGTCATGCCGGGGCCATATTTCTCGGTTCCTGGACACCAGAGGCAGCGGGCGATTATGTTGCCGGTCCCAACCACGTTCTGCCGACCATGGGTACGGCACGGATTTCCTCAGCTCTGGGGGTGGAGACCTTTCTCAAAAAGAGTTCCATCATCTCGTATTCGCGCCAGGCTCTGGTTGCCGACAGCCTCCATATAAGGCGACTGGCGGCTCTCGAAGGATTGACTGCCCACGGCAATTCGGTGGCGGTCCGGGTTGGAGACTGAACGGCTGCGTCTCCTTACCCAAGGGGCGGCACAACTGGGAATTGTCCTTAACAGGAAGGATGGCGAGCGGCTGCTGATCTACTTTGCCGAACTGGCGAAATGGAGTCAGCGGGTCAACCTGATCGCCCGCGACACCCCGGAACTGCAGATCCTGGAGAATCATTTCCTCGATTCGCTCACCCTTCTGCCTCTGCTGCGGGAGCAGGAACCTCCGGCCCGTTTGCTCGATGTCGGCACCGGCGCCGGCTTTCCCGGACTGGTGCTGGCGTGCGTACTTCCCGAGGCCCAATGCACCTTGGTGGAGCCGCGGCAGAAGCGGGTCAGCTTTCTCCGTCACCTGATCCGCACCCTGGGGCTGACCAACACCTCGGTGGTGGCCGAGCGGATCGAGGCGCACGCTGCCGCCTGGCGCGGTCGTTTTACCCACATCACCAGCCGGGCCGTGGCCGAGCCAAGCCTTTTTCTTCCCCTGGTGCGGCCTTTAGTCACCCCGGAAACGCGGGTCATCCTCATGCTGGCCCGGGAAGAGGCGCTGGCCAGAATTGAGCAGCTCCCCTCCGGTCCCTGGCAATGCTGCGAAACCCGATCCTTGCGCCTGCCGTTCTCGGGTGCCCCGCGGCTGCTGGCCGTGGTGCGGGCCTGCTGATACTTCTTGCTGGAATTATTGCCTTTGATCTGGTAGTAACTAATTTTTTCTCTCTTATCCCCCAACCATAACGGATTTTTCCGTCTGCAGAACGAGGCTTACGAGTATGGCACATAAAATTGCGGTTTTGGCCGGTGACGGTATCGGTCCGGAAGTGATGGCCGAGGCTATCAAGGTGCTGGATGCGGTCCAGCAGCGTTTTGGTTTTTCCCTGGCATATTTCCGCGCCGATGTCGGCGGCATTGCCATCGATAACTTTGGCGAGGCCCTGCCCGCATCGACGCTTGCGGTCTGCGAAGCAAGCGAGGCCATCCTCTTTGGCTCGGTAGGGGGACCCAAGTGGGAAAACCTGCCCCCGGCAGCGCAGCCGGAGCGGGCGGCGCTCCTGCCTTTGCGCAAACATTTCGACCTGTTCTGCAACCTGCGACCCGCCAAGGTGTTTAAATCCCTGGCTGCGGCCTGTCCGCTGCGGGCGGACATCGTCGGCGACGGCTTTGACATCCTGGTGGTGCGCGAGTTGACCTCGGGTATCTATTTCGGCCAGCCCAAGGGTCGCGATGGCAGCGGGCCCGAGGAAAAGGCCTGGGACACCAAGATCTACACACGTGCGGAGATTGAACGCATCGCCCGCATGGCCTTTGAGGCCGCCCGGCTGCGCGGCCGCAAGGTCACCTCGGTGGACAAGGCCAATGTCCTTACCTGCATGGTCTTCTGGCGCGAGGTGGTGAAAGAGGTGGCCAAAGACTATCCCGATGTCGAGCTCAACCATATCTACATCGACAACGCCACCATGCAGCTGGTTCGGGACCCGCACCAGTTCGATGTCATGCTCTGTGGCAACATGTTTGGCGATATTATTTCCGATGAAGCCGCCATGCTTACCGGCTCCATGGGAATGCTGGCCTCGGCCAGTCTCAACAGCTCGAAATTCGGCCTGTTTGAGCCTGCCGGCGGTTCAGCTCCTGACATCGCCGGGCAGGGCATCGCCAATCCGATCGCCCAGATTCTGTCAGCGGCGATGCTGCTCAAATACAGCCTGGGCCTGGAGCAGGCAGCCGCCGCTATCGAGCAGGGGGTGGCCGCCATCCTGGAAAAGAAGATCATGACCCGGGATATCGCCACTGCCGGGGTCACCCCGGTCTCGACCGTGGCCCTGGGAGATGCCGTCGTCCGGGAGATTGTGGCCGCTGTCTAATTCGCAAGGAGGGAGAGGCATGTCGAAGCGCAGGAATCTCATCCTGATCAGCACCCGTTCCGCCGCCCAGCTGGCTGCCGGTGTGGCTCGGGAACTCGATGTCCCGGTGACCGAAATGATAACCCGGACCTTTGCCGATGGTGAAATTTTCCACGCTTTTCCCCGGGATATCGCCGGCCATGATCTGATCATTATCGCCAACACCCCGGATGACACCAGCCATCAGGAGTTGATCGATCTGATCGCCGGGGCGCGCTACTGGAACGCCCTTTCGGTCAACGTGGTTATTCCCTATCTGGGCTACTCCACCATGGAGCGGGCCAAGCCCGAGTCCGGCGAGATTCCCAAGGGCATCACCCGCACCCGGCAGATTTTTCGGGCCCGCCCTGATTATGTCGCCTTTCTCGATCTCCATTCAGAATCGGTGATGCACGCCCATACCGGCGAGGTCCGCACCCGCCACCTCTGGACCGAACGGGTGGCCGCGGAGAAGATCCGGCAGCTGAATGTCGAGAATTGTGTTCTGGTTTCGCCTGATTACGGATTTTCCAAGCGGGTGGCGCGGCTGGCCGGGCTGCTTGGCTGCCCGCACACTGCTGCCAACAAGGATCGCTACGATGTTGACCAGACCATTGTCGGCCAACTGTCCGGGGCGGTGCGGGGCCGGAACGCGATCATCTGCGACGATATGATCCGCACCGGCGGCTCGATGCTGCAGACCGTCGATCGCTGCTACCAGGCCGGGGCGGTCGGGGTGATGGTGATGGCCACCCATCTGGTTCTGGCCGGAGGCGCTCGGGAACGGTTCGTCGAAAAGGGGATCAGCTGCATCATCGGGGCCGATACCTATCCGGGGCGGGAGAATGACGGCCTGTTGCAGATTTATTCGGTGGCCCCGGTCATTGCCGAAGAGTTGATACGATATTTTCGTCTTTAATAACCACCACGATTACAACCTGATGAACAGCGGAAGGAAGCTATGAAAAAAGTAGGTATTGTCGGCTGGCGCGGTATGGTCGGCTCCGTGCTCATGGAGCGCATGCGGCAGGAAGGGGATTTTCAGGGGTATGAGCCCCGGTTTTTTTCCACCTCGCAGGCCGGTCAGGCCGGGCCGGAAATCAACGGCACTCTCTATCAACTCCTGGATGGCCGCAATGCAAGCCTGCTTGCGGAGCTGGACATCATCGTCTCCTGCCAGGGCGGCAGCTATACGGCTGAGATTTATCCGCAACTGAAGCAGCTGGGTTGGCAGGGCTACTGGATCGACGCCGCCTCCAAGCTGCGGCTGGATGAAGATGCCATCATTGTTCTCGACCCGGTCAACCGCCAGGTCATCGATCAGGGCCTGGCCAAGGGGATAAAAAAATACATCGGCGGCAACTGTACGGTTTCCCTGATGCTGATGGCCCTGGGCGGGCTCTTCGAGCAGGGCTGGGTCGAATGGATCAGTACCCAGACCTATCAGGCCGCCTCAGGCGCCGGGGCCAAGAACATGCGTGAGCTGGTGGAGCAGATGCGGCTGGTGGGCGAAAACGCCGAAAACTTGCTGGACAGCCCCTCGGCCATCCTCGATCTTGACCGCAACGTGGTCGAAACCCTGCGCAATCCGGCCTTTCCCATCAGTAACTTTGGGGCGCCGCTGGCGGGCAGTCTCATTCCCTGGATCGATACCCTCATGGACAACGGCCAGACCCGGGAGGAGTGGAAGGGCATCACCGAGACCAATAAGATCCTGGGGATCAGCGGTCAGCCGATCCCGATCGACGGCTGCTGCGTCCGCATCTCCGCCATGCGCTGCCACAGCCAGGCCTTCACCATCAAGCTCAAACGCGATATCCCGCTGGCCGAGATCGAGCAGGCCATTGCCAACCAGAACCCTTGGGTCTACCTGGTGGCCAACACCAAGGAACAGACCCTCAAGGAACTGACTCCGGCCCGGGTCACCGGCACGCTCGACATCCCGGTAGGCCGCCTGCGCAAGATGAATCTCGGCCCGGAATACCTCAGCGCCTTCAGTGTCGGCGATCAGCTGCTGTGGGGCGCGGCCGAGCCGGTGCGGCGGATGTTGAAGATTGCGCTGGAGTATCTGGGGTGAAATAAGAGTGGTGGGCGCGCCGGTTGATAGGTCGCCCCGTTTTTTCGAGCATTCATCAATGCCGCTTCCTTTTCGGGAAGCGGCTTTTTTTTGTTGGCAGGAAGGTGGTCGGGATTGGAGGCCATTGCCACTGAGCCGGGCGGAGAGGTCCGGGACCGGAGGAAGGGGCAAACTGTTTGAGCGTATGCGAGTTTTTGCCCCGCCGGTTCCGGGCCTTGACGAACGGGGTCGTCTCAGTGGTGTGGCTGCCCTTTCTTTTGGTTCTTTTCTTTGGGCACGCAAAGAAAAGAATGGGAAGCCCGCAGGGATTTTCTACTTTAGATGCGAGATGTATATTTTGTCCTCAGAATTCCTAGCCTTTATTCTGCAAGGTGCTGAAGCAAAATTGCCCAATCCTCCGACGTTAGGCTGGCAGGCGAGAACACCGTCGGCGCGGGGATTGGAAGTGCATGTGTAATGTTTGTTTTTCCTCCTTCTTTCAAGGTTGGAAGGAGAGACATCGCTTGGTCTTTGTGCATTCGACGCCGCGGAGTACCGAGTGGGTGAATCTTGAAAGGGAGTACCCATTGATCCGTTTGCGGCCAAATATCGGTGACCAGTTCTGTGCTTTGAGGCTGCGAGTAGACAAGGAACGGTGTCGTGAGGCTTTTCACTTCTGTGCAGTAGAAAATTCCAAGCGATCCAACCGTCATTTCCCGTGCTTTTGTAATGAGGCTCTTCATTCGCGAATCTTCACGTTGAGATACGGCCCACTGTCTGGCTCCCACGCCAGCCCAGATATTCGTCAAAGAGGAAGACGAAAAGACGTATAACTTGATTGGGGTAGACACGATACTTAACCTCCAAGCTTGTTGCGTGATCACTTTCAAATAACTACATTGCAAATACTTGGAATCACGTTATTCAAATCCACCTGTTTTGGCGACCAATTTTACCGAAAAATGGTCAAAAGTTACTTTGTGATAAACCTCGGCCCTAGGCGCGGTGGAGCGCTAAACAGGGCAATAAGCAGAATCTTATCCCGCATATCAGTCACTATAAATGAACTGCTTTTCCGCTTATTCTGATATTAATCTTGAATTATATGAGAAACAGGGTCTAATTTATTATTAGACAACTTAATACTATGTCTACCCTTCTCCTAAGGACAGGCTGTTTCAGGTTTCAAGGTAAACTGACACGGCGCACTCTCCTCTCCCCAAACCGGTTTATCCACTTTGTCTGAACACTCAATATCTTCAAAAAGTCCCCGCCTCCCGTCACCGGTGCAGACCAGAATCACCCCGTCCCTGGTGCCCCGCACCACGAGGCCCCGATAGGATTCGAGCATATTCGGATCAAAGGCGGTTGCCCGCCGGACCAGTTCCTGGTCATCGAGCAAAGCCGCTTCCCCAGGGTTGTCCTTGGCAAAGCGCATGACCGCACGCGCCAGATCGCCGGCGGTTGCCGCCAAGGGCTGCATCATGGCATCCGTATAGGTTTGATGGTTTTGGGCGCAGGCGGAAATGGTGACGAGGACCATCCCGCCCGCCAGGAGGATGAGGGCTGTCCGGCGCCAAAGGGTGAGGAACGCAATTTTAGAGGTCTTGTCCATGGGCTGGTCTCTGGGAGTGAGTGTTCATGGGAGATATCAGGATGTTATCAGCTTCACATCCCAAGGCCAAAGCCGCAATTTTTTACTGGCATTATCAATGCCGGTGTCCAGGCTCCAATCGCCAAAAACAGTCAGATGCCGCGTGCCGAGATTGGTGTTGATGGCGAACATATCCTCGGCCAGCACGCTCCATGCCTCAAGGATGTGGCCGCGGGTCTTCTTGAAGATATCCGCAAAGGAAGAGGGTTGGCCGCGATCCAGCGGCTGCTCGAAGTCGGGACTCTCCGGATCGCGTGGATTCTTGACATTGGGGCTGACCGGGACCTCGACCCCCGCAAAGAAACTGGGATCGAGCTCGGTATTACTGGGATAGGCGAGGGCGCCGCTGGCCATGTGGCGGCCAAAGACCGGAATCTTGCGCCCGATCTCCGCCAGATCGACCAGTTTGATGAAAAAGGCATGCCACTTATCGATCTGGTCGTCCTGGATGCGTCCGGGAGGATAGGTCTTCTCCAGACAAGTCTTCCACAGCGACTCGATATCATCGTTGAGGCCGACCGCCGTGCCGCAGGATCTGATCTCGCCCTTCATGTTGTCGGAGATGTGCAGGTCAAGCCCGGTGATCTCCTTGTAAATCCACACGTCCTGGTGCATCTCGCAACGACGGTGGTCATCCTTGTGTAACTCGTATTTGCCGACCCGGATGTTCACCACCGGGTGGATGGTGACATCGGTGATGACATGGGCAACGAAGCCCAACAGCCAGGCGAATTGCTGTTGCCACTCCTGGGCATCCGGCTGGGCGAGGCGTGCCCGATGGAGAAGCGGCAGGGCACACGCGACCATCCGGTTGGTCTTGCCCTTGTGCATGAGATCGGCCCAGTCGGCATCCAGGCCAAGGTAGGGATAGTCGGGGCTGACCCCGCCGAGATAGGTGAAACGCCCCCACAAGTCGAGCACCTCCTCAAGGGCAGGGATGCTTGTGCGGCCCTCTCGTAACGCACTGCGAACCAGGGTCAGGTGTGTGTAGCCACCAGCCATGACGCCTCCTGATAGTGTGTGATGGTTTTAGCCGTACTAAGTAAAAAATAATCCCTTAAAGGGCGCGGATCTTCTTCCAAGAGGCTCACTGCAGGATAAAGCCGAGCGCCTTCAGGTCTTTGGCCCAGGTGCTCCAGGGGCCGGATTGAAAGGAGGCGGTCATGTGTTTCGGATCAAAGAGGACAATGGCATCCAAGTCGAGATGGCATTTGCGGTCATAGTTGGTGTGGGTGATGCGAAGCGTCCAGGTGCCGTTTTTATTGGTACTGACCGCTTCGACATAGACCGGATGGCCGGTCGACATCTTCCGCCCGGAGTTGCCATCCAGTACTAATACCGAACCTGCCGTCGGGACAGCGGTGGTGGCCTTGTTTTTTTTGGCGCAGGCAAACCATTGCACCGGGCTGGTATTCCCCATGGAGCAGGTTTTGATACCGGTGCGACAACGGGCATAGATCAGGCTTTGGGGCTGGCACATCCCGGTGGTTGTCCGGACCTCCTCCGTTGGTGGTGTCGTCGCCGCCTGACCGGTTTTCTGTTTGCCTTTCTTCCTGGTTGCGGTTGCCGAGTGCTTGGTTGAGTGATGGCCTTTCTTGTGGACTACAGTCGCTCCCGGTTGCAGATGATAACAGCTGGCCCGGTTGCGCTCACTTTCCTGGATGGTGCGGGCATCCGGGCAGGTCGCGGTATGATTATCCTGTCCCGGTTCGATCAGGGCATCGGCAGGGGGGCTGCTTTTCTCCTGATCGAGGCAGGCGGGTTGCTGCTCCTGGGTCGACAGCGAGGCCGGTTCGGTTGGGTGTGGTGCTTTGACGCATCCGGCAGTGAGGAGGAGCAGAGCCAAAAGGGTAAGGGTGGGAAATCGGAAAGAAAGCGGGGCGAGGTTCATTTGCTGTCCCTTGTCGATAATTGTCGATACTGGGTGGTTCAGTGCAGGCGGCCGTCGGCCAGGGTGAAGCGGTGATCCATGGCAGCGGCCAGTTCCAGGTTGTGGGTGACCATGACCACGGCCAGGCCGAGATTCTCGCTCAGTTCCCGCAGCAGGGCAAAAACCCGGTTGCCGCTGGCGGAATCGAGGTTGCCGGTGGGTTCATCGGCCAGCAGCAGGGCCGGGTCCATCACCAGGGCACGCGCCAGAGCGACCCGTTGCTGCTCGCCGCCGGAGAGCTCGCCGCTGCGATGATGCAGCCGTCCGCTTAAGCCTACCCGTTCAAGGAGATTGCTGGCTTTTTCTTTGAGGGCGGCCTGCGGTCGCCCGTTGATCAGGCCGGGCATCATCACGTTTTCGAGAGCGGAGAATTCAGGCAGCAGGTGGTGGAACTGAAAAATAAAGCCGATGTGGGTGTTGCGATGACCGGCTAGATCCGGCTCGTTTTTACGGGTGAGCTCGGTTCCCCGAAAGAAGAGCTGGCCGGAGTCGGGCTGATCCAGGGTGCCGAGGATTTGCAGCAGCGTGGTCTTGCCGGAGCCCGAGGCCCCGACAATGGCGGTCATTTCCTTGGGGTGCACGGTCAGGTCGACATGTTGCAGCACGGTGATGGTGTCGAGACCGCTGCGGTAGGATTTGCACAGGGCTTTCGCCTGGACGAGCGGGGCGTCATTCATAGCTGAGGGCCTCGGCCGGGCGGATTCTGGAAGCCTTCCACGATGGATACAAGGTGGCGGCCAGAGTGATGAGAATGGCGGAAACGGCGATCATGGCAACTTCGAGCGGCACCACCTTGATCGGCATGGTGGACATGGGGTAGACATTGGGCGGCAGCTCAATGAGCTTGGAGTGCTTGAGGATGGCGCAGAGGCTCAATCCGCTGCCCACCCCGAGAAGCGTCCCGGCCAGGCCGATGACCACCCCCTGGTAGAAGAAAATACGCATGATCGCCTTGGTGGTGGCCCCCATGGATTTGAGGATGGCGATATCGCGGTTCTTTTCCATCACCACCATGATCAGGGCGCTGATGATGTTCAGCGACGCTACCAGGATAATCAAATCCAGGGCGATGAAGATCCCCAACTTCTCCAGCTTGAGGGCGGCGAACAGGTTCTGGTTGAGCTGCATCCAGTCGCGCACGGTGTAGCCCTGGCCCAGAGCCTGCTGGACGGCGGCGGCGACGCGATCGGCTTCATCGATATTTTTGACTCTGATCTCAATGCCGTGCACCCCCTGGCGCAGGTCGGTGAGGCTGCGGGCCGTATCCAGACTGATAAAACCCATGGTGGAGTCGTACTCGGACATCCCGGTTTCAAAGATGCCCACCAGGACGCAGGTCCGGATTCTGGGCAGAACCCCCATGGGGGAGAGCGGTCCGTTGGGTGAGAGCAGCCGGACCTTGTCGCCAACGCCGACCTGCAGTTGTCGGGCCATGTCACGGCCGAGAACTATGGCCGGGACCTCATGGGGCGCGTCAAGATCGGTCAGTTTGCCGGCTTTCATTTTCTGACCGATACTGAGCACCTGCAGGGCCGATGCAGCATCAATGCCCCGCAGTACCACGCCTGTGGAGGTGGTCGCCGAGGTGATCAGGGCCTGGCCGAAGAGAAAGGGGGTGGTGGCGGCAACTCCCTCCACAGCCGCGATTTTTGCCGTCACCGCGGCAGGATCGGCAATCACCCCACTGTTACGCTGCACCAGGGCATGGGCGTTGACGCCGATAATCTGGTCGCGCAGCGCTTCGGTGAAGCCGGACCAGACCGACAGCACCACGATCAGGGCCAGAACCCCGACCGCGACCCCGAGGATGGAGATGATGGTGATCAGGGAGATGAATTTCTGTTTGCGCTTGGCCCGCAGGTAGCGCAGGCTGACAAACCACTCAAAGGTGGGCATGGGCGGCGAGACCGGTTATTCCCCGGTTTCCGCTTTGAGCTGCGGAAAGAGGATGACATCGCGGATCGACGGGGCGTCGGTGAGAAGCATGACCAGCCGGTCGATGCCAATGCCCTCGCCGGCAGCCGACGGCATGCCGTATTCCAGGGCGCGCACATAGTCGCGGTCGAGCACCGGGTGAACTTCGTCATCCGTGCCCCGTTCGTTGATCTGTTTTTGAAAGCGCTGCAGCTGATCAATGGGGTCGTTCAGCTCACTGAAGGCGTTGGCGATTTCCCGGCCGGTGACAAAGAGTTCGAATCGGTCGGTAACCGACGGATCTTCCTCGTTGCGTCGGGCCAGCGGCGACACCTCGGTGGGGTAGGAGGTGATGAAGGTCGGATCGATCAATTTTTCCTCAACCAGGAGCTCGAAGAGTTCGGTCTTGGCCTTGCCCGGACCGGCCTCGGGCTGCAACGCGATCCCTTTTTCCCTGGCCAGAGCCATGATGGCATTGTCGTCTTTGAGGATGGCCGGAGCGATGCCGGCGATCCGTTCCAGGGCCTCCTCCATGGTGAATCGCTGCCAGGGCGGAGCCAGATTGACCTGAACGCCCTGGTAGGTGATGTCCATGGAACCGGTCACCTCGTGGGCCAGCCAGGAGATCATCTCCTCGGTCAGGTCCATGAGATCGTGGTAGGTGGCGTAGGCCTGGTAGAATTCGAGCATGGTGAATTCCGGATTGTGGCGGGTGGACAAGCCCTCGTTGCGGAAGTTGCGGTTGATCTCGAAGACCTTCTCAAATCCGCCCACCAGCAGCCGCTTGAGATAGAGTTCCGGGGCGATGCGCAGAAACAGGTCCATGTCCAGGGCGTTATGATGGGTCTTGAAGGGTTTGGCCGTCGCCCCGCCGGGAACCGGCTGCATCATGGGGGTTTCGACCTCCATATAGCCGCGGTTGTTAAGGAACTCGCGGATCAAACGGATGATCTCCACCCTTTTCTTGAAGACCTCGCGTGTCTCGGGGTTGACGATCAGGTCGACGTAACGCTGGCGGTACCTGGTTTCGACATCGGTCAGCCCATGGAATTTTTCCGGCAGGGGACGCAGGGATTTGGTGATCATCTGCATGGTCAGGGCTTCCAGCGACAACTCCCCGGTCTTGGTTTTGAAGAGCTGGCCCTCGATGCCCACAATGTCGCCGACATCCCATTTCTTGAAATGGTCGAAGCTCTCCTCGCCCAGCAGGTCGCGGCGGGCATAGACCTGGATGCGGCTTTCGGCGTCCTGGAGATGAAAAAAGGCGGCCTTGCCGAATTTGCGCATCGACATCACCCGGCCGGCAATGCGGTAGATGATGCCGCTGTCGTCATGGGTTTCCGCTGCCAGGGTCGTACCCTGGGGCAGAATGTCGCTGATGGGCTGCGGGGCGTTGAAGGTATTGTTGAACAGCTTGACGCCTGCCGCTGCCAGGGATTCCGCTTTTTCGCGCCGCTGCTTGAGAAGATTGCTTGTCGTTTCCATGTGTAGGTATCAGGATGAATTAGATTATGCCGAATGCCGTATCCGCAGGCTGGGAATGGGGCGACACCCTGCGGGCAAGGAGAGGATAGGGTCGTGTAGAAACAAAAACGTCAAAATAGTGCGAGGTTTGCCCGATGTCAATTCCTTTCAAGGAGGGCGACTGATTCGAGGTGATGCGTCTGGGGGAAGAGATCCACCGGGGTGATCTGGGCAAGGTGGTAGCCGCCAGCGACGATCAGGCGGAGATCGCGGGCCAGGGTTGCCGGGTCGCAGGAGATCGAGATAATGTGTTGCGGCTCGAGCCGGGGCAAAAGAGCGCTCGCCTTGCCCAGCCCTTGGCGGGGCGGATCTAGCAGGACACAGTCGAATCGCGCTTTGCGGGCAACCAGTGTTTGCAGGTGCTGTTCGACAGCCACCGCAATGAAACGGGCCTGGAGCAGTCCGGCTTCGCGGCCGTTGCGCTCCGCCCAGTGGATGCTCCGCTGGTTATGTTCGATGCCGGTCACCTGGGCACCCGACAGGCCGAGGGGGATGGAAAAATTGCCCATGCCGCAGAAAAGATCCAGGGCGGAAAAGGGGGTCGGG
>Ga0364909_10213_pt1 | contig 19666 bp, 14 predicted proteins | sample SorcelJu500001C3_3_FD_206966 | JGI IMG/M metagenome (GOLD analysis project Ga0364909, IMG submission 206966) | Enriched cells from Trout Bog Lake Hypolimnion, Wisconsin, USA - BchlTB.June25.5000.01.C3 | ecosystem: Environmental > Aquatic > Freshwater > Lake > Hypolimnion/Profundal zone | place... | reverse complement strand
TGGCGTTGCGGGACGCGGCAATTTCGCGTCCCGCTTTTGTTGTTCCGGAAAGGAGGTGCAGGGGCCTTATTCTCCTTGCGTCCCTGTACCTCTAATCCTGAATTCAACAGTATGCATCGGGAAGATACGCACCGATGTTCAAGCTACCTTTCGAAATTCGGCAAACATGGCATCTTTTCCATTCTTGCAAACACCCTCGCTATCAGCGAGTAACATTCATATAAACGCCTTGCATTCCAGCAGTCTGTAATTGTTCAAAAATTTACGGCAACCCGTATAGTTCAAAAAAATATATTGGAGAGAAAATAATGATTAAAAGAAAACTCTATGTCAACGGCATTGAACGGACCGTGATCACCGAAACGTCCAAATTGCTGGCCGACGTGATCCGCAAAACCTTGCGTCTTACCGGTACCAAGGTCGGTTGCGGCAAAGGGCAGTGCGGCGCCTGCAACGTCATTATGGATGGCAAGCTGATTCGCTCCTGCATTACCAAAATGGACCGGGTTGCCGATGGCACAGCCATAACCACCATCGAAGGCATCGGTACTCCGAGCGATCTTCATGCGATTCAAATGGCCTGGATGGTGCACGGCGGCGCCCAGTGCGGATTCTGTACCCCCGGCTTTATCGTTTCCGCCAAGGCCTTGCTCGACACGAATGCCGACCCGTCTCGTGAGGAAATCCGCGACTGGTTCCAGAAATATAAGAACGCCTGCCGCTGTACCGGTTATAAACAACTGGTCGATGCAGTCCAGGATGCGACCAAGGTCCTCAACGGTTCGATCACCCTGAAAGAATTGGCCTACAAAATCCCCAAGGACGGCAAGGTGTTCGGCACCAATATGCCCCGCCCCAGCGCTGCAGCCAAGGTCACCGGCACCTGGGATTTCGGTGCAGACAGCGGACTGGCCCTGCCGGAAAATACGCTGCAGCTGGCGCTGGTTCAGGCCGAGGTTAGTCATGCCAACATCCTCTCTATTGATACCTCTGAGGCCGAGAAGATGCCCGGCGTCTTCAAAGTGGTCACCGCCAAGGACATCAAAGGCAAGAATCGTATTACCGGCCTGATTACCTTTCCTTCTAACTTGGGTGATGGTTGGGATCGCCCGATCCTCTGCGATTCCAAGGTGTTCCAGTTCGGTGACGCTCTGGCTATTGTTTGCGCCGATACCGAGAAAAATGCCAAGGCTGCTGCCAAGAAGGTCAAAGTAAAACTGGAGGAGCTGCCCGCCTACATGAGCGCCCCGGCCGCCATGGAACCGGATGCCCTGGAGATCCATCCCGGCACCCCCAATATTTATTATATCCAGAAAATTGCCAAGGGCGCGGAAACTAAACCTATCTTTGACAAGGCGGATGTGGTGATGGAAGGCGATTATTATGTCGGCCGTCAGCCGCATATGCCGATTGAGCCCGATGTCGGATATGCCTACCATGACGATAACGGCAAACTGATCATCCATTCCAAATCAATTGGCATCCATCTTCACCTCTACATGCTCGCCCCTGGCCTGGGCGTGGAGCCGGAGAATCTGGTGATTGTCCAGAATAACACCGGCGGCACCTTCGGGTACAAATTCAGCCCGACCATGGAAGCTCTGGTAGGTGCGGCCGCTATTGCCACCAACCGCCCGGTTTTCCTTTGCTATGATTATTTTCAGCAGCAGACCTATACCGGCAAGCGTTCACCGTTTTTCACCACCGTGCGCTATGCCGCCAGCAAGGACGGACAACTCCTGGCCATGGAGTCGGATTGGTCGGTTGACCATGGGCCCTATTCCGAGTTCGGCGACCTGCTCACTCTCCGAGGCGCCCAATTCATAGGCGCAGGCTACGATATCAAGAACATCCGAGGCGAAGGCCGTACCGTTTGCACCAACCACGCCTGGGGTTCCGCCTTCCGTGGGTACGGTTCAACTGAGAGTGAATTTCCTTCAGAAGTCCTGATGGATGAACTGGCCGAGAAGCTGGGTATGGACCCGCTGGAACTGCGGTATAAAAACTGCTATCGCAAGGGGGCCACCACCCCGACCGGTCAGGAGCCGGAAGTCTATTCCCTGCCGGAGATGCTCGACATCCTGCGGCCTAAATACGCCGCCGCCAAGAAGAAAGCGGCCGCTGGTTCCACCAAGGCCATTAAACGCGGAGTCGGTATCGCCTTGGGTGTCTACGGTTCCGGCCTGGACGGCCCTGATACTGCGGAAAGCGATGTCGAGCTCAATGCCGACGGCACGGTCACCATCTTCAACACCTGGGAAGACCACGGTCAGGGAGCGGATATGGGAACCCTGGCCACGGCCCATGAGGCGCTGTTGCCTTTGAGAATCCCAGCCAGCCGCATCCGGCTGGTGATGAACGACACCAGCAAATGCCCCAACTCCGGTCCTGCCGGCGGCAGCCGCAGCCAGGTGGTCGTTGGTCAATCCATTCGGGTTGGTTGTGAAGAACTGCTCAAGGTCATGAAAAAGGCCGACGGTTCCTTTCGCAGCTATGACCAAATGGTAGCAGAAAAGATCCCGACCAAAGTCCGTGGCAAATGGAGTGCTCCAGCCAAGGATTGCGATGCCAACGGCCAGGGCAGCCCCTTCTGCTGCTATATGTACGGCCTGTTTATGGCTGAGGTCGCAGTCGAGGTGGCCACCGGCAAGACCACGGTGGAGGCGATGACCTGTGTTGCCGATGTTGGCAAGGTCGTGAACCGACTGGTGGTCGATGGCCAGATCTACGGCGGTTTGGCCCAGGGTATCGGGCTGGCGTTGACTGAGGATTTTGAAGACATCAAGAAGCACTCCACGCTTGCCGGGGCCGGATTCCCGTACATCAAACAGATTCCGGATAATATGGAAATTATCTATGTGGAATCTGCTCGTCCGGATGGGCCGTTCGGGGCTTCCGGAGTCGGCGAGATGCCGTTGACCTGCCCGCATGCGGCGGTCATCAATGGCATCTACAACGCCTGCGGCGCCCGGGTACGCAACCTACCGGCCCTGCCTGAGAAAGTGCTGGCTGCCATGCCGAAATAAGTCAGCTTTACTTTGTCCCCTCACCTCAGGGGTGGTGCTCGGCACCGCCCCTGAGGGAATCTTCCTTAACCCGGTTGGAAGCGATGGATCAACTGCAACTCAGAGCAATCGAATTCCGCTGCATTCAAGAGGAACAGCCTTTCTGCACAGCTTCCTGCCCCATCCATGTCGATGTCCGCGCTTTCATGGCCGGCCTTGCCAAAGGGGATCTGCGCGAGGCCCGGCGGGTGCTTGACCGGACCATGCCCTTCCCGGAAATCATCGGCCGTATCTGCGATCAGCCCTGCTACTCTTTCTGCAAACGGGGGGAGATCGGCGAGCCCCTGGCCACCGCCAGGCTGGAACGCTTTTGTGTAACCAACAGCACGACGGTGCTCAAACCACCGAAGCTGCCCGCCAAGGGCGGCACGGTCGCGGTTGTCGGCAGCGGCCTCTCCGGCATGACTGCCGCCCTGGATTTGGGCCGCAAGGGACGGCAAGCCACGCTCACTACCAGCGTCCCCGGCCTGGGAGGATCCCTGCGCGGGTATCCGGAAACCATTTTGCCTTCCGAGACACTGCAGCAAGCGGCGACCCTCTTGGCTGGCTACGGCGTTATCCTGCAACTCGCCACACCGGTTGACCGCGAATTCATTGCGGCGTTGCCCGCCAAATACGATGCCGTCTATTTTGACTTTGATGAGATCGACGCCACACTGCTGCCATTTGCCGTGGGGCGGCCCGATCCTCTCACCCTTTCCCTGAAGCACGCCGGATGTTTTGCCGGTGGCGGAATTCCTGAAGGCGCGTCCGTATTTTCGGTGATCAAACAGGTGGAAGACGGTCGCCGCGCGGCGCTGACCATCGAGCGTTATCTGCAGAAGGTCTCGCTCACCGCCCAGCGGGAAATGGAAGGTGCCTGCACCACTCGGATGTACACCGTCACCACGGGTATGCCACACCTCGCCCAAACCATTCCGGCCGATTTGGCCATCGGCTATACCGCTGCCGAGGCACGGCAGGAGGCAGGCCGCTGCATCCATTGCGAGTGTTTGGAATGCGTTAAACAGTGTGTCTATCTCCGCGAATACAAAGAATATCCCAAGACACTTGTTCGCAAAGTTTACAATAACCAGTCTATTGTCCAGGGCACCCGCAACGCCAACAAGATGATCAATTCCTGCAGCTTATGCGGCCAGTGCACTACTATCTGCCCCCATGATTTCCCGGTGGCCGATGTCTGCCGCACTACCCGCCAGGAGATGGTGCGCGGCGGCCAAATGCCGCCTTCGGCCCATGATTTCGCCCTGGAAGACATGCGCTTCAGCCTCAGCTCCTTTTGTACCCTCAACCGCCATCAGCCGGGGACCGCAAGCAGCCGATATGTCTTCTATCCCGGCTGTCAGCTGGCCGGATCCGCCCCGGAAGCAGTCAAAAGCACCTACCAGTACCTGACCGGTCAGCTGCAAGGCGGTGTCGGCCTGATGCTCGGCTGCTGCGGCATCCCTGCCCATTGGGCTGGAGAAGAGAAGCTGTTTGCCGAGACCATGGAGGGCTTCAGGGCCGAGCTCGAGCGGCTGGGCAATCCGACGGTGATCACGGCCTGCTCCAGTTGTCTGTCGATCTTCCAGGAATTTGCTGGTGATGTCCAGATCAGCTCCCTCTGGCAGGTGCTCGATACATTGGAACTCCCGGTACACCCCGATCTCCTTCCCCGCCAGTCATTGACCATCCACGATCCGTGCACCGCTCGCCACCAGGCCGGGCTGCAAGCGAGCGTCCGCAGCATCTGCAACAAACTGGGATTGAATATCGTCGAAAATCGATTCAACGGCAAGCTGACCGACTGCTGCGGCTACGGTGGACTGATGCAATACGCTAATCCGCTGTTGGGCGCCAAGGCGGCGGTGGTGAAAGCGGCGCGGAGCGAGTTCGATGGCCTGGCCTATTGTGCTATGTGCCGCGACAATCTGGCCGCCAGCGGCAAGCGTGTAGCCCATCTGCTTGAGTATATCTTTCCTGTCTTCGAAGCAAATGAGCCGCTTGACCGAAAAAATCCCGGTTTTTCCCAGCGGCACGAAAACCGGGCCCGATTGCAGCAGGACCTGCTCACGACCCTTTGGCGGGAACCATCGGCCCCTGAGCCCGAACATAAAAAAATTCGGATCCTCCTGACCCAGGAAGTTCTGGATCAACTCAATCGCCGCCTCATCCTGGAAGAAGACGTGCAGAAGGTAATCCACCAGGCCAGTCGCACCGGCAGACACCTGATCAATCCGGATAACAACCACAGGCTTGCTTGTTACAAACCGGTACGGGTGACCTACTGGGTGGAATATGAACCCACAGACCAGGGGTTTGTCATCTACAACGGCTACAGCCACCGCATGCTGCTGCCGGAGGAAAAGCCATGAGCACTTTTTCCTTTATCGAGGCCACCTCCTGGCAGTGTGCCGAGTGTCACCAACCTCTGCAGCCCACGAAGGTCAATGTGACCTACCTGAATTCGGTATTCAATGTGGAGCTCATGGCCTGTTCGCAATGCGGCTTTATCCTGGTTCCGGAACATCTGGCTGTGGGCAAGATGCTGGAAGTGGAACAACTGCTGGAAGACAAGTAAAATGGGTGCGATCATTGACGCCGGTTCCATACCGGTAATCCCGCTGTATGAGCAGGAAGAGCTGCATCAGGTCACTGGCGGCACCCTGCGGCCCGGCGGCATTGCCCTGACCGCCGAGATGCTGACCTGGTGCAATTTCAAGGCCGGCTCCACCATGCTCGATGTCGGTTGCGGTCCCGGCCATACAGCCGCCCTGATGGCATCCGCCTTCGGCCTGCAACCCACCGGTCTGGACCCGTCCACCGCCATGCTGGCAAAAGCGGCCCGCCATGCACCGACGGCGCTCCTTCTTCAGGGAACGGCCACCGCCATCCCTTGCGGCCACCGCAGCTTCGATGGGGTCATCTCGGAATGCGTCCTCTCTCTGGCTGGCGATATTAAGGCCAGCCTAGGTGAGATGTACCGCGTTCTCCGACCGGGCGGCCTGCTGCTGCTCACCGACATCTATCGTAAACAGCCGCAGCCGCAAGTGGACTTGCCGGGACTGAAGAGCTGTATCACCCATGCCCTACCTCTGGAGGAGATCAAAGCCGCTCTCTTCCAGGCCGGATTCACGCTGCTTTTCTGCCGGGACCGCAGCGACCTGCTCAAACAACTGGCCGGGCAGATCATCTTCACCTTTGGCAGTCTGGAAAAATTCTGGCAGTTGTTCATGGGAATTGAGGACGCCCGGCAGACCTGTTGCGCCCTTGCCACCGCGCCGCTCGGCTATTATGCGCTTGTCGCTCAAAAAGAGAAAGACAATGGATGAGACCGCGCTCCGCATCATGCAACTGGCTGCGCAAGGATTCTGCTGCAGCCAGATTATGATCAAGCTGGCTCTCGAGGACATGGGCGAGGAAAATGTTCCCCTGGTGCGAGCCATGGCTGGATTATGCGAGGGCTCAGGGGCGGGCGACCTTTGTGGTATTGCCGGCGGCGGTGCCTGCGTCCTTGCCCTCTATGCCGGCAAGGGCAGCGTCGATGAGGAGACCCTGGATCGTTTCCCTCTGCTGCTCTCTCAGTTCATGGATTGGTTCAAGGAAAGTTCCACCTCCTGGGGCGGCATCCGCTGTGATGAGATCGTCGCCTTTCATGGTGGCCGCAAGCCCGAGGTCTGCGGCAACATCATGCTGCGTGCCCGCGAAACTCTTTTGGGTATCCTGACGGAAAACAACATCGATCCCAGTCTACCCAAGGAGCAAGCCGGTGCTTTCTGATCGCTCCATAGAATTGCTGTCTTCGACTGCGAGCCTCTGCCCGCACTGTCTGCGGCGCATCCCGGCCATCCGCGAACAGCAGGGCGAGACGGTTTACCAGGTGAAGCAATGTCTGGAGCACGGGACCTTCCGCACCGTCATCTGGCGCGGATCGGTGCCGTTTTCCTCCTGGATGCGCCCGAAAAAACCCTCCATGCCCCATCAAGCATTTACCGCCATCAAAGAGGGCTGCCCTTTTGATTGCGGTCTTTGCCCGAGCCATGGCCAGCACACCTGCACTGCCCTGATTGAGATCACCGGCCGCTGCAACCTGCACTGCCCGGTCTGTTTCGCCGATGCCGGCGCCGCAAGCGAGGAGACGGAACCATCGCTGCCACAGATCAGTTTTCTTTATGATCGGATCATGACAGCCTCCGGGCCCTGCAATATCCAGCTCTCCGGCGGTGAGCCCACGGTGCGCGACGATCTGGCCGAGATCATCGCCATAGGCCGGGCCAAGGGATTTTCGTTCATCCAGCTCAACACCAATGGCCTGCGCCTGGCCGCCAATCCGGAGTATGCCGTCACCTTGCAGCAGGCCGGCCTGGCCTCGGTGTTTCTTCAGTTCGACGGAATGAAGAGCACTACTCATATCGCCCTGCGCGGCCGCGATCTCCGGCAGATTAAAGAACAGGCCATCCAGCATTGCGCGGCTGCCGGGCTGGCAGTAGTTTTAGTACCGACGCTGGTGCCGGGAATCAATACTGCCGAGGTCGGGGCAATCATTGACTATGCCGTCCGTTTTGCCCCCACGGTGCGTGGTGTCCATTTTCAGCCGATCAGCTATTTCGGCCGCTACCCTCAGGCACCGGCAGATGAGGATCGGCTGACTCTGCCGGAACTGCTCGGGCTTATCGAGACCCAGAGCAGCGGCGCCATTCGCGCCGAGCACTTTGCCCCGCCGGCCTGCGAGCACGCCCTGTGCTCCTTTCACGGCAATTTTTTGATTGACGAAGACGGTCGCCTGATTCCGCTCGGCAACCGCCAAACTGCCTGCTGCTCGACAGCTGTTCCACCACTGGCAATGCCCTCAGCGCTGGCCGGCCGGGAAAAAAGCGTGGCCTTCACCGCCCGTCAATGGTCTCTGCCTCCATTGCCCACAGCTGCCGCCGCTCCCTGTGCTTGCTCCACCGAAACAATCACGCAACCCCTGGATGACCTTGATCGCTTCCTCCAGCGCGCCCGCACCCACACCTTTTCTGTATCAGCCATGGCCTTTCAGGATGTGTGGAACCTGGATCTGGAGCGATTGCAAGGCTGCTGCATCCATGTGGTCTCGCCTGCGGGCAATCTGATACCCTTCTGCGCCTATAACCTGACCGCAAGTTCAGGTCGGTCGCTTTATCGAAAGGGAAGCCGGCCATGATGATGACACCGCTGGAATCGCTCATCAGTCGCAGCATTGACCCGGGCAACGCAGAACCGCTCACTCGCGCTGCCATCGAACAATATCAGGAGAAACGTCTTCTCCAACTCGTCGACTACTGCCGCGACCATTCTCCCTGGTATCGACAAAAACTTGCCGCCACCGGTAGCGATACGATCAAAAGCCTGAAGGATCTTTGCTCTTTGCCGCTGACCAACGAGGAGGAGTTGCGCCACCACGGGCTTTCGATGCTCTGTGTCAGCCAGGATGCCGTGGCGCGAATCGTCACCCTCCCTAGCTCCGGCACCACCGGTGTGCCCAAACGGGTGTTCTTCACCGAGGAAGACCTGGAGCGCACCCTGGATTTCTTTCATCAGGGCATCCAGGCACTGGTCGATTCAGGACAAAAGATGGCGATTCTGCTGCCGGGCGCCACCCCTGATTCCACCGGCCATCTGCTGGCGCAAGCCCTGGAACGGATGGCGGTTACCAGCCACATACTCGGCCTGATCGATGAGCCAGAGAAGGCGGCAAGGCAAATCGCTGAGGTACAGCCCCATGTTCTGGTCGGTTTTCCGGTGCAGATCCTGGCAATCGCCCAGACAGCGGCGCGTTATTCCATCCCGCTCGGCCCCATCCGCTCCGTGCTGCTCTGTTCGGATTACATTCCAGCCAGCCTGAGTGCCCGTCTCTCCGAGCTGTTACACTGCCAAATTTTCAGTCATTACGGTACGGTGGAAACCGGCCTGGGCGGAGGGGTGGACTGCGAAGCCCACTGCGGCTGCCATCTGCGAGAAACGGATCTGCTCTTTGAGATCATTGACCCGAAAACCGCGATGCCTTTGCCCGTGGGCGATTGGGGCGAAATCGTTTTTACTACCCTTACCCGTACCGGTATGCCGCTGATTCGTTACCGAACCGGCGATTACAGCCGCCTGCTCGCCGGCCCCTGCCCCTGCGGCAGCCATATTCGGCGGCTCGATAAGGTTCTTGGCCGGATACATCAGTTTCGTACCTTAGCTGGCAATGAGCAACTTACCATGGCCAGCCTGGATGAAATCTTGTTTACCATCCCCGGCCTGCTCGATTTCCAGGCCACTCTGACCAGCGAGGGGCAGCAGGATACGCTCCAGCTCTGCTTAGTCACAATTCCGGGCAGCGAAGCCGAGGTCCTTCGCCTAACTGCTGAGGTGATGGCGCGCCACCAGCCATGCCAAGGTCTGCGGCTTTCTCTGACCGTTAATGCCTCTTCCCGAATCCATCGAAGTAAACGCACTCTCCAAGACAAAAGACTGGAATACTCACCATGAAACAACTCATCCAACAGGCATGCACCGTTCTCAGCGAAGGGAAAGACTTCGTTCTCGTCACCATCTCCAGCCAGTCCGGCTCCACCCCCAGGCTGGCAGGGGCCAAAATGATCATCCGCCGGGACGGCCGTATCCATGGCACCATCGGTGGCGGCATGGTTGAGGCCCTGGCCATGCAGGAAGCCGCGGCCTGCTTCACCGGTCAACATTCCCAGCGTAAAGCCTTTGATCTCTCTAACAATGATGCTGCCGGGACCGACATGATCTGTGGAGGTCAACTGGAACTGTTCCTTGAATATATCGGCGCCAACGCGGCCAATCTCGCTGTCTTCCAAGCTCTGCTCTCCGCCATGACTTCGGGTCGGAGAGTGACTCTGGTCTGCCCGCTTGACGCCGGCGCAAACGGCGACCAGCGCTTTATCGTCGACCACCTGGGCCAGTCGAGTCGGGCCGATACCCCGGAGGCTCTGTTGTCGGCCATCAAACAGATTCGTTCATCGACCTCGGCCGCCGCTCTTATCGAACACCAGGGAAAGGAATACCTCCTCTCCTATTTCGCGGTAGCCGGCCACCTCTTCCTGATCGGCGCCGGCCATGTGAGCGCCTGCACTGTCGACGCCGCAACCCGGGTCGGCTTCCGGATTACGGTCATGGACGACCGAATCGAATTTGCCAACAAGGAACGTTTCCCCTTGGCCGACAGGATAAAGGTTCTGCCGTCCTTCAGCGACTGCTTCCAGGACCATTTGATCGATGCAGACTCCTACGTGGTTATCGTAACCCGTGGCCACATGCACGACATGGAGGTTCTCGACCAGGCCCTGCGAACGAAAGCCGGGTACATCGGCATGATCGGCAGTCGCAAGAAACGTAATGCCATCTATGCCAAGTTGATGGACCAAGGAGTCAAAGAGGCGCAATTAGAACGAGTGCACTGCCCCATCGGCCTTGCCATTGAGGCCGACACGCCGGAAGAGATCGCAGTAAGCATCGTCGGCGAGCTCATTTACCAGCGGGCGACCGGCAGGAAGGCATGGCACCTCGTTTAAGCGCCATTATCCTGGCGGCAGGATATTCCTCGCGGATGGAGCAGTTGAAAGCACTGCTGCCGCTTGGCGGTTCCACTCTACTTGGGCATTGCATCAAACTCTTTCAGGATGGCGGGATTGAGGATGTGGTGGTGGTCACCGGTCATCGCGCCGCCGAAACCGACACGATTGTTCGAATTTCCGGCGCCCGTCCCGTCTACAATCCTGATTTCGCTTCCGGGATGTTCACCTCCATTCAGGCCGGGGTGCGCATGCTTGATACCCGGAACACCGGTTTTTTCCTGCTGCCTGTCGATATCCCTCTGGTGCGATCAGGCACTATCAAACTGCTGACCGAAAGCTTTGCCGCCTCGCCGCCCCTGGTTGCCTATCCGTTATATGCCGGTGAACGCGGCCACCCGCCGCTGATCTCGATGGAACTGGTTTCCGCCCTGATCGATCAACCCCAGCCCGAGGGCGGATTGCGATCCCTGCTGGCTGCAATCGAGAAGCAACATCCGGCTCAAATCCGCGATGTTGCGGTGGCCGACGCCAACATCCTCTTTGACATGGACACACCGGAAGACTACGCGGCCGGCCGTCAACGCCTAGCGCACCGTGGTTATCCCGACATGGCGGAATGCGAGGTTATCCTCCATCAGCTTTATCCCATGCCGGAAAAAGGGTTGGCGCATGGTCGTCTGGTGGCGGCGGTGGCAGTGGCCCTTTGTGAAGCGGTAATGCATCACAGTGGTCGGGCGCTTGATAGTGAACTTTGTCGAACGTCCGGCCTGTTGCACGATGTAGCCAAAGGCAAGCCCAACCATGAACAGGAGGGAGGACGCTGGCTGGATGAACTCGGCTTCGGCCGGGCAGCGGAGATCGTTGCCGCCCACCGGGACCTGGTCTGGGAACCCGGAATGGCGCTCACGGAAAAAGAAATTGTTCATCTTGCCGATAAGTTGGTAAGGGGTAAAAGGATTATCAGCCTGGCGGGACGATTTGAGGAAAAAATGGCGCTCTACCAGGACAATCCTGAGGCCATCAGGGCCATACGAGGCCGCTATGAGCTGGCCCGGAGGATTGCTGCCGCAGTTGAGACGGCGGCTGGCCGGAGTCTCGGCGATATCCTTTCTTCTTTCCTGGCAATATGCAGTCCCTAATTTATCTCATTCGCCACGGTGATATCGATACATTCTCACCGCGCCGCTTCCTCGGCCAGACCGATCTGCCACTCAACGAGAACGGTATCCGCCAGGCCCAGGCCCTGCACGATCGGCTGCAACATATCAAATTCAGCCAGGTCTTTACCTCACCCCTGCAGCGGGCCGTGCAGACTGCAGCCCTGGTCAGCGGCAGAACGATTGAGTCCGTCAACTGTATAGACGCCTTCAAAGAAATCAATCTGGGGGCCTGGGAAGGATTAACAGTGGAGGAGGTGCGGTCCCAATTTCCCGGAGCCTACGAACAGCGCGGCCAGAATCTGGAACACTATCGTCCTCAGGGGGGGGAAAGTTTTGGTGATCTCGCAACCCGTTGTTACTCAGCCCTGCTCACCCTTGCACGCCAATTCCCAGGCCCTCTGCTCATAGTCGGGCATGCCGGTGTCAACAGGGTGCTCCTTTCCCGGTTGCGAAACCAACCCATACAGAAGCTTTTAGAGATTCCCCAGGATTATTGCGGGGTTAATATTCTCAAGTTCAACGCTCAGAGATTGAAGGTGGAGGCCATCAACCTCGAGGGAGTTGATTAATCTTTATCGCCTCAGGCATTGAAAATAGTGGGAAATTAGAATGGATGTAACAACCGCAGCTGAAATATCTTCGAAGATAACCATTCCGGTCGACCTGGCTGTAGGGATGGTACTACCGCACGATATCACGGAGATCAAAGATACGTTTAAGGGGAGGGCTTTCAGGAAAGGGCATATCATCCGGGAGGTGGATGTCGATCATCTCCGCAGGCTTGGCAAGGAGCACATCTATGTCTTGCAGCTGAGCCCCGACGAAATCCACGAAAACGAAGCAGCCCTTTTGATGGCAGGGGCGCTGGCTGGACCGGGAACCGAATATGCAAAGGAGATTGTTGAGGGTAAGGTTACCATCAGGGCAGCAAGAGATGGCTTGTTGAAAATCAATCAAGAGGCGCTGTTGCAATTCAATATGCTGGGAGAAGTAATGTGCGCTACTCTGCAGACCAATTCGCCAGTCCGCAAGGGCGAACAAATTGCAGCCTCACGACTCATTCCCCTTGTGGCAAAACGACGACTGGTGGAGCGGGCGGTAGCTGTCGCCGAAGCCGGAGACCCGATCATCAAGGTGTTACCCTTACGAAGGGTTAATGCCGGACTGGTGATTACCGGCAACGAGGTCTACTACGGCCGGATCAAGGATAAATTCGAGCAGGTTTTGCGCGAAAAACTGATCCATCTGGGTTCCAAGGTCTGTTCCGTCGGATTAGCACCGGACGATCCGCTGATGATCGCGACGGAAATCCAGAAGTGCATAGCCGTCGGTGCAGAACTACTTGTTACCTCTGGAGGGATGTCGGTTGATCCCGATGACGTCACCCGTCAGGGGATCAAGGAGGCAGGGGCGGTGGATATCGTCTACGGAACGCCCGTCTTGCCCGGTGCCATGTTTCTGGTCGGCCGCATCGGGCAGGTGCCGGTGCTCGGCGTACCCGCCTGCGGCATGTTTCATAAAATCACTGTATTTGATCTGGTCCTGCCGCGGATTCTGGCAGGAGAGGCCTTCAGTCGCAGGGATCTAGCGGCCATGGGGCATGGAGGACTTTGCCGGAATTGTGAGCATTGCCAATACCCAGTGTGCAGTTTCGGGAAATAGGAACCGATTCGATTGGTTGGTTATGTTCATCGGTCATGACCTGGCAACGAGCCCTTTCATTGATCTTAGGTGAGAAAAGAAAGCGTTATCGGAAGTTGCCGAGAGAGCGCAGGTCGATTTGATCGTGGCCAGTACCTATAACCTCTTCATAGGCACCGACAGTTGAAATATAATAATTCCGTGCCAAATAATTAATGCCGCTCTAGTTTTTCCGCTGGCTACATAGGAAGCCTCCTTTTTCGTGACTTTGAGCGGTTCACGAGATTGGAGGCTTCTTTATCTTACTGGAACCGTTAAACTGTTGTTGCCCCCGGGCACGGCGATGCCCCTCCCCTCCCCTTATCACCATTTATGGCACCAATGATGTCATTGCCGTGGTCTCGCGATCGGTGAACGGAGCGATATGCGCATCCAACACCTTGAAATGGCACCCATATGTTTTGCAGCAGTTGCCAACTCACCGATTTTAGATAAAAATCACTACAGTTTGCAGCCTCGGGCCTGGACGGAACGAACAGGAAATTGCCATAGGACTTATCCCTTAGCCGTGGTATACCCAACACCACCAGGGGGAAAACCGGGTCGAAAGCCCCCACAATGCCGACTTCAAAGCGGTAGCTCTGGCATTGGCTAAAGAGACGACCGGCACTGAGCTACATCCCAATTATCCTCTGCACCGGTTACAACTCGCTGGTCAGTGAAGAGCAGGCGAGGGCCCCGGGGATCGGGGAACACCTGTTCATCCTCCTTTAACCCAGAATGCATACGGCTCCTGAAAACGAACCATTGAATACCATTTTTGGCGTCCTGTAATCTGACCCGCACGGGTGCAATGCTACAAGAGAAATGGAATGTACAAGGTACTCATCGTAGAAAACAATCCTACCATCGTTAGGCTCATCTCCCATTTTTTCCAGTCTGCAGGCTGTGATATTCGTCTCGCCGATGATGGCCTCGCGGCAATGAATGTGCTCGACTCCTTTACCCCGGACATCCTCTTCACCGATATCATCATGCCGAAGATCAGCGGAGACGAGTTGTGCCGGATTGTCAGGCAGACCCCAAGGTTGAAAGATATCTTTATCGTTATCTATTCGGCAATCGCCTATGAAGATGAAATGCAAATTTTCGATCTGGATGCCGATCTCTATATTGCCAAAGGGCCCCATGATACCGTAAAAAACCACATCCACCATGTCCTCACCCAGTTCCGCAGCGGCAAACGGCGGGAGAATATCCTTCATGGAACGCAAGAACTGTATCCAAGGGGCATTACCAAAGAACTGCTTCTATCTCGCCGACACCACCATACAATCCTGGAAAATCTTGCTGAGGCCGTCATCGAGATGGACAGTGCGGGTCAGATTGTCCAAGTGAACAGGGCTGCTCAGGAACTGCTGGCCAGCGACTTGGCAACACTTCTGTCAAGCCGGTTGACAGACCATCTTGCCGGGCCGGGCATTGACCTGATCGAACAATGGTTCGCACACATCTCAACCCAAAAACTGCCTCCATTTCAATCGAGTTATGACAGTCCCTTATTGGCAGGAACACATCAGGTTGTTCTCAAACTTGTTTGCGTTACCGAAAAGAACGAATTTTTCATTGTTGCAATCTTGCAGGATGTCACCTCACATAAACGAACGGAAAGCAAGCTGGTAACTATGGTCTATGAATTCAATGCGATGATGGAATCCATTGGATACGGAGTTCTGTTCATGGATGCCAACCTGAAATGCCGTATCGCTAACCGGGCCTTTCGTGACATGTGGGGCATCCCGGATGAACTTTTTGCCAGACACCCGACCTTCCGTGATCTCATTAATTTTAATCGCTACAAAGGTATCTACGATATCCCGGAAGAGAAATTCGACAGATATATTGAGGAACGTGAGACAGCGGTCAGGAGTGGGACAAGCGTCCCGGAGGATTTTTCCAGGAAAGACGGTCTTGTCTACCAGTACCAGTGCGTGGTTCTGCCTGATGGCGGGCGGATGCTGACCTATTTTGATATCACCAAGCTTAAAAACACCCAGACGCAACTGGCCAAAACCTTGGTGGAAGTCCAAGAATTGGCTAACCGGGACCCACTGACCGGTCTCCCCAATCTCCGCTTGCTCCAGGAACGTTTTATCTACATCTTATCAATATCCCAACGGAAGGGTTGGAAGGCTGCCATTATGTTTATCGACCTTGACGGATTCAAAGAGGTGAACGACATCTATGGCCATATGGCAGGCGACATGGTCCTGAAGACGGTGGCCCAGCGATTATCCGGCATTCTTAGAAAAGCTGACACGGTTGCCCGAATCGGCGGGGATGAATTTCTGATCATCCAGACCGAGGTCAGCGACACCTCAGAGGTGGTCCTTGTTGCCGACAAAATTCTCCTCCAATTCGCGGCCCCCTTTAACCTGGCTGGCATGGAGATACAAATCGGGGCCAGTATTGGTATTGCGATGTACCCCGCTCACGGCAACAACATCCAATTTTTAATCAAAAAGGCTGATGAGGCGATGTACAAGGCCAAGAGTCTGGGCAAACGAGGCTATACCTTTGCGCCTGATTGATTTGAAGAATTCGGTTTTTTCCTCTTCAGCTGCAAGGGGTTGTTGAATTCATGGGCGATGGGGGCGGGCTATCTGGACGGCTTCTTCGCCGGTTGTGGTGACGGTGGCGAGATTGCTCATGCTTGAGTTCCTTTCAAGAAGAAAGTAATCTGGAATTCGGTACCTGGGCCGGTTCCTGTTGCCACGGTGCCGCGCAACTGGCCGGCCAATATCTGCACGAGACGCAGGCCGAGCGAGCGCGATTGTCGCCAGTCCAATCCATCAGGAAGACCGACGCCGTTGTCATGCACCTTGAGGCAGATCATATCGGTAACGGCATCGTGTTGCAAACCCACCGTCACTTCACCACCCCTGTCATGGGGGAAGGCATGTTTGAGGGCATTACCCGCCAGTTCGTTGAGGATCAACCCGCAAGGCACTGCTGCCGCGACCGGCAACTCACAGGGAGTGAGCTCCAGATTAAGGCGTGCCTTTGCGGCCAGAGTGCCGTGGGAGCGCCAGAGAGAATGGAGCAGGCTGGTGGCATAGTCGGCAAAATTCAACTGCGCCAGATCGTCTGCCTGGTACAGTTTTTCGTGGATCAGCGCCATTGAGCGGACACGGTCGCGGACGTCGTTGAGTTCGTCGCGCATTCGCTCATCGGTCTGGTTATCGGACTGCAGACTGACCAGACTGGAGATGACCTGGAGGTTGTTCTTGACCCGGTGATGAATCTCTTTGAGCATCACCTCTTTCTCCGCCAGGGCTGCCTTGATCTGCTCCGAAGCCAGCTTTGCCTCGGTGATGTCCCGGGCTATTTTTGAAATGCCGATAATGGTGTTCGAGGTATCATAGATAGGCGAGAGGGTGAGGGAGAGCGGGATGAGGCGGCCGTCGCTGGCCAGACGCACGGTTTCGAAGTGAGCGTAAGACAGGCCACGACGGAGGCTGTCCATAATGGTGGCCTCTTCAGCATGCAGCTCGGGTGGAACAATCCGGTTGATCGGCTGGCCGATCATCTCCACCGCGCGATAGCCCAGGAGGTGTTCGGCACCGACGTTCCAACTGGTGATCAACCCCTGGAGGTTCTTGCTGATGATAGCGTCCTCGGAGGAATCGACAATGGCCGCAAGTACGGATCGATCCTTTTCGACTTGCCGGCGCTCGGTGAGGTCGAGGCCCGAGCCGATGATGTAATTCTTGCCATTCTGGACGATGGCCGTGTTGGTCCAGGTGACCAGACGGCGGGCGCCGTCCTTGGCGATCCAATGATTTTCGTGGGCGTTTGGAAAATCCCCGGCCTGTAATCGTTCCCACGTCAGGCGAACCCCCTCCAGCTCCTCCTTGGGCACCAGGAACTCCCAGAAAACCCGGCCTAACACCTCGGCAGCACTATAACCGGTGGCAGCCTCGCAGGCCTGGTTGAAGCGCAGAAGGCATCCTTTCATATCAAGAACCACGACGAGACTGCCAACCGTATCCAGCACCGCGTTGTTGAATTGCTCGCTTTCGCGTAGGGCCTGTTCGGCCCGCTTGTGTTCGGTGATGTCCGTGTAAATCCAGAGCCGCCCAGATGACTTTCCGTGAATATTCAAAGGGACAAAATCCCGCAGCGCTGTCCGCCCCCCCTGCATGGCGAACTCCTCGACCTTGACCGCTTCTCCGTGTTGCAGGATTTTCCGGACGCGGGCAGCGGCCTCGGCGGGGTCCTGGAAAGCAGGCAGAATCTTTTCAAGCAGGTCGCGCGATTCCAGTCCCACCAGGTCAGCGGGCTTTTCCTTGAGCCCGAAAGCATCGCAGAAGGCTTTGTTGATGAATTCAACCCGCCCCTCCTCAGTCATCAGCAGGACACCGGAATACATGCTGGAGAGCATAAGGTAAAAACGTTGCAGGATATTTTGCTGCACCTTTTCAAACTGTTTGCGCGTAATGATTTCTGCTTCCAGGTCAAATTCAGTCTTTTTTCTCAACTCGATTTCTTTTTGGAGATTCTCATTGGTAACGCGCAATTCTTTAAATATCAGCGCGTACGGCTCCTCAATTCCGATAGATATGATTGCCCGGTAAATCATCATGAAAGAAAAAATTTTGAAAAAATGGCCGACAATATTTGAAATGCCATAATTGTCGATATAAAACGTAAAAGACAACTCTGATATTACTGCATAAACAATTGACAATAATAACAATCTATATATTTTTTCGGCAAATATGCTCCTGTTTTTCATCAGCAATATGCTGCTGACAACAAGAATTGAGCAGATAGCATATTCACTGTAAATTTTAAAAGGGGTCAGTCCTTTTCCCTCAACAAAACAAATTGGGAATATTTTCCAATAAAAAATACTGGAGACGAGCAAGGCTGTTACAGTTGCATAACAGAGGAATACAATGCCAACCCTTGCTTCTTGCTTCCTGTACAACAAGACAAATGCTGCCAGCAAGGTAATGCCTTCCATGGATCTGGCCGCAATCCAGAGCTGATTTGCGTAATAATCATAATCAGTAAAAATCGGCATTCCCTTATACGCCAAGGTATGGAGTAAATCCAGGATGCCTATAAAAAGATAGGATATGCCTACCGTGATCAAATAAGGATTTTTGATGTACTTGACTGAATTCCAGGTGATGATGAAGACTGAAGCCGCCACAACAACACTGAACAACTCAGCAATGCTGTGAAACAGGATATAATTTACCTTTGTTGTCAGGTAGAGCCCTGTCATCAGGGTAATCATGAAGAACCAATAAAAAATCCTGTTATGGCTGCTCACCTGTTCAGATATCTTCGTCATTCTTCACCTTGAAAATAAGGGCTTTTGTCCTGTTGCACTGTGCCGTGTTTCCTTCACATCAAGGAACGCCTGCTTGGTGGCGACTGGCTCGCAATTGACTCCCGTCAGCAGCGCGCTACACGGCAGTGGCTTGGTTGAGTGCTTTTTCAATCTGGATACTGATATCGCGCTTGTCAAACGGTTTCAGGATGCTCCCCACAGCTCCAGCCTGCCGAGCTCGCTCATCCGTGCCCAGGTCAGAATTCGCCGTCAGAAACAGTATCGGCAGATTGCACTCGCGACGGATCTGTTGCGCCGTCGCGATGCCGTCCATTGCCCCCGCCAGCTGGATATCCATCAATACCAGGCTCGGTCGATGCCGGCGGGCAAGCTCGATGGCCTCTTCGCCGGTTGCGGTTGTGCCGACCACCTCATAGCCCAGTCTCTGGACCTTACTGGCGAGGTCATAGGCAATGATAGCTTCGTCTTCAACAATCAGTATTGAGATTTTATTCATAATTACGATCAGTTGAGAGGGAAGGTCTCTCGAAATTCGGCAAGTCAGGAGGGTTGGCCGTTTCAATACTTAACGGCACGTTCACCCTAGACATTTATTCCAATTTCTGCAAATCACCGGTTAACTCAATCAACTCCTTTTCCAGAAGCGTTTCCTTTTCCAGAAGCACCTTGGCGCAACGCTCCAGAACAGCCTTATTGGTTTCCATCATCCTGTAGGCCACGGCAAAGGTGTCATCCATGATTTTCCGCACGGAGACATCTATCTGCTGGGCAGTGCTGTCACTGATCGTGCAGCCATTCGCGACTGGACCGGGATGCCCCAAGTAGGTCGGTTGATGCTCCTCGTAAACCACAGAGCCGATCGCTGCATCCATGCCATAGCGGGTAACCATGTTGCGGGCAATATCCGTG
>Ga0364909_10212_pt1 | contig 19836 bp, 13 predicted proteins | sample SorcelJu500001C3_3_FD_206966 | JGI IMG/M metagenome (GOLD analysis project Ga0364909, IMG submission 206966) | Enriched cells from Trout Bog Lake Hypolimnion, Wisconsin, USA - BchlTB.June25.5000.01.C3 | ecosystem: Environmental > Aquatic > Freshwater > Lake > Hypolimnion/Profundal zone | place... | reverse complement strand
TCACTATTTATCCAAAAAATAAAAAAGCACTTTTAGAAATAAAAAAAATTTCCAAGCTAATTGCAAGAACTCATCAGAGCATTCTTCAAGACACACGCCATTCTCTACTACAAAATGTAGAAAAAACATGGGGCTACCCGAGTGCTGCACCCTTCTTGGAGCCACTTCCTAAATATAAGGAAACCAATTGTATTGAACAGGATATGACTATTAACTTGCAAGAAGAAGCATGGAGTAATGGTATCAACAATGATTCATTGAAGACAAAATTGGACTCACTAGTGATTCCGAGTATCGACTTAGAAGATACTCCCTTAAGTGAAGCCATTGATTATTTAAGAAAAAGAAGTTGTATTCTTGATGAGAGCAACAAGGGTATTAATATCTTTCTCAATCTTCCTGCTGGAACAGCACAAAATGCTTATCCGCTCGACATAATGAGTAGCAAAGACAGTCAATCCGACGAAGCGATTGAAGAGGAACATCTACAAACGGAATATTCTAGCAATATGGCGGATAGCAACAATGTATCACCCAAAAAAGTAGAAATAGACATTGCCGAAGAACCGCATATTTCATTAAAGCTGCATCATGTTCCGCTCCGTGTTGCTCTCGAGTATGTGGCAAAACAAGCAGGACTCACCATCCATATTGACCCTTATGCTGTTGTTTTATCACCGGAATCACCCAGTAGAGAAAATTTTATTACCAAGGAATATTTAATCAGCTCACCATCGATTTTCATGAAAGCTAAAGAGAGTCATCATGCAAATATGACCCCTTCATTAGCAAAAGAGTTTTTTGAACAGGAAGGTATTACTTTTCCGGAAGGTTCATCTGCTAATTACTTTGATTCTTCGCATAAACTCATTGTCCGTAACACCAGAGAAAACATAGATCTCATTAATATTTTCATGGTGACTTCTCAAAAGAAGGCTACATTGCAAGTTTCCATTGAGACAAAATTTATCGAGGTCAGCCAAGATCAATTAGAAAAATTTGGATTAAGTTGGTTGCTTGGGGCTTTGCAAATTGGCAATAGTGGTATCAATGTAAACGGTAGAGGTGGGGAGGATGTATTGCACGCTGATGAGACTCCCCTTGTTGATAAAGCAATCGATTCAATAGGCAATCTTCCATCTAAAAATAGCGCCATTCAAGAAAACCCTATTGATGCTGTTATAGATAATATGGGGAGTAATAGACATGATGCAGCTTCTTCAGCAGGTCTCTTTAGTATTACTGGTGTTTACACGAACCCTCAATTTCAAGTCATTCTTCAAGCAATGCATCAAAAAAAAGGGATTGATCTCATGGCAGCCCCTCATGTCACAACAAAAGATGGGGTAAAAGCTACGGTGAAAATTATTGATGAGTTTATTTATCCCACAGACTACACCCCACCACAAATTCCACAATCAACAACAAATAGTGGAGGAAACATCCTCCATGAAGCACCACCTACAATTGCTCCATCTTTTCCAAGTAATTGGACAAAAAGAGATCTTGGTGTGTTTTTGGAAGCAAAGCCAACAATAGGTCCTGATGGTTACACAATCGACCTTGAATTGCATCCTCAGATTACTGATTTTGATGGATTTATTAATTATGGTAGCCCTATTAACACAATTGGTTATCACTTTTCAACAAGTAATGGTTGCGTGACTCCTTTTTCTTCGACATTGACAACCAATACAATGAATCAACCAGTCTTCACTGTTCGAGAGGTAAACACATCGGTCACTGTATATGATGGTCAGACTGTCGTCTTAGGTGGACTCATCAGGGAAGATATCCAAAAATTGGAAGAGAAGATTCCTGTTCTGGGAGATATTCCCTTAGCTGGCAAACTGTTTCGCTATAAATCTGATAAAAAGCTTAAAAAAAATCTGATTATTTTTGTCACGCCAAAAATCCTCAATCAAGATGGAATCCCTTTATCCCACGTTAGCCCGAATATTTCATACTGATCGTGACGAGGAGGCCGCGAAGGCTGATGGGGTAAAGCACCAGCGGTCCAAAGGGACCGCGGGGGGACTACCAGGACTACCAGGACTACCAGGACTACCTTTAGGCAGCCCTGAAAGGGCGAGACGAGCTTCGCCAAGCGAGTCAACGCAGACGAACATTTTGACTACGGCTGTATGAGTACATATTGAATCGCTCGCACCTTCTCGGCTCGCCCTTACAGGCTGCCCCTAACCTAACGGTTACGGCAGTCTACCCCAGGCTCTCCCGAGCACTGGTGTTGCCTGAGAAAGACTTCGAGCTTGGGCTCAGCATTCACCCTAGCTTCCCAGCATCCGCAGTAGATCGGTATGAAATATTCGGGTTAAGTGACCCTGCTGCGTGAATCAGCACAAATAAAACAGTTTAATGGATCATACGAATATAAAAAAAATACTAAGAAACTTCTAAAGACGCTCTTCTTCAATATCATAGATATCAAAAAAAGTGTACACGGGACGATTTCGTGGAAGGAACTTAGGAATATATTCTTCCATGTATTCTTGGAGCGCATCAGGCAACTCGCTAATTCTTTTACCACGAAGTTCATTATTCCAACGAATGATTTCAATAGCAGGTCGTTGTTTTGCATGAGTCGAGATCCAGGTTGCAATCTCTTCATCAGTCGTTCCTTTTGCTACAACTTCTTTGAATTTCTCATAAGAGATTTCTATAAAATCAAGAAACATGATGTCTAAAGGACAACCAGAGTGATATTCACCGGCACAACCAGCAAGGAAAGAACGACACTTATCAACTGTACGAGCTGCCAGAACATAACCTGCGAGAGTCTGCCTAGGACTGCGAGGGAATTCCTTTGTAAGATCCTTAGCAAGAAGTTTGGTTTTTTCTAACTCGTTCATGAATTCTATTTTTTTAATTTTGATTTAATTTTAGCCTTAGCTTGTGATTTTTCCTTCGCACTCTGACCACGAGCAGCTTTTGCACGTTTAACAACTTTGATTGGCGCTGTTGAACCAGGAGCAACCCTTAGGTTAAAAATACTTTTTTTACGTGCTGCTTTATTTTTGTGAAGAACACCTTTTTTAACTGCTTTATCCAGCATACTGGAGAGCTTTTCAAAAACTTTCTTCAATTCTTCTGCCTCGCCACCCAGTGCTTTGAGAACTTTTTTCTCCATGGTTTTAAGACTAGTGGCTACACTGAGGTTACGTTGATGGCGTAATACTCCTTGTTTCGCACGTTTGGTTGCGGAGTCACTTTTTTTTGGAGCCGTTTTAGATGTGTTAGATGTAGCCATATTGGGTAACTGTTAGATGAATGCGTTCCAACCTAGAGGTGAGAATTAAAAGAAAATATAGGCGCAAGGCCATATAATTAGCCCTAGGATCTGCCAAGGGGGAGAATTGAACTCCCGACCAAGGGCTTATGAGTCCCCTGCTCTACCTCTGAGCTACCTTGGCATTGAGGAGCATGGAAAGTAACACAGATAAGAGAAGAGCGAAAGTGATTTTTAAAAAAACTTTTATAACGACATCATCTGATAGTTTTCACACTCGTAAATCATGAACTCCTCAGAGTGATGATCTCGCTCTAAGGTGCCTCTACTAACAGGAATAATAGCTCCAAATGCATCTGAGATTGTTTCTGGTAGATCCTCAGCTACTTCACTGGTCACATAAAGTGCACGATGCCCAATAAAAGGACTTGTCATCGGTTCTTCCGTATAAAGTGGATCCATACATCCAGAAGCTACCGCATCAGCATAATGAGGCCAGAGTTGAAACTGACTTGAAAATGAAGGGGATTCCGGCGTAAAAACTGAAGGTGCACCCTGTAGTTCCGGATAGTCAATGGGCAACAGAGCTCCTAAGAGTGAGGCCAACTCGGGGGTCTGGGCAATAATAAACGGAGGAGCAGAGGATGAATGAGAATTCTGCGCATTATCTTTCTGAAGTGCTCGCAAGCGGAGTATTTCTAGCGCCAGTTTTTGCACGCCGCTAACACCAGATCTTCTGGGAATATACCAGAGAGATTCATTTTCACTATTCTCGTGCAGGGGAATCATTTCAAAAATCACGAGGCAGGAAATAATTCCTGTCACACATAAGAGACTCAAGCCACCATATTGCCTCCACCTTGTTTGGAGAAAGAAATGGATGAGATCAGGCAAAATCATTGCCCAAAGAACAATTTGCAACCCCAAAGATGGGGCATCATGACCAAGGCCTGCGAGACAAAAAACGAATGGCATAACGGAGAGCAGGGAGAAAGAGAGATTGTTGTTACTCTCTTTTTTTTGATTTTGAGAAAAGAAGAGTGCATACGTCAGACTGAAAACAACTAACGGAATTAAGAATACAAATTGCCAAAAAACAAAGGAGTGTTGCACAAGACTCCAAGCAGGAAAATTATAGGACCAAAAAGAACCCCATGTGATCTGGCTCCACTGCAACCACTCATTATGAAAATTCCACCAAAGCGGACCAATCCAGCTTGCAGCAAGCAGTAATAATGCCAATCCAACACCCAACCAAGGAAACCTATACCGTCTTATAATAATCATAGCTATTACAACAATGAATAACCATCCCACGCAGTAACTCACTTGAGTGGTGATTGCTAAGACTAGGCCATAAAATATCCATGAGCTTAGCGTTGTTGTAGCCTTGCTAGCGAGCAAGGAACTCCAGGCAAGAGCTATCATCCACAATGTCCCTACTATCATTGCACCATCCATGACAAGCCCAGCAGCATTCACAAGCGGCAACAAATTGAAAGCAAGAACGCTCCAGAAAGCCACTCTTTTTCCATAAAAGCTCGAGACAGTCCACCATAGCATGAAAGATAAGAGCATGAGAAAACATGGCGATAAAACTCTCACTCCAAAAGGACCACATCCTCCCAACCAAGTACTAAGTCGAATGAGTGCAGGGACACCAGCGGGGCCTTCTATAAAGCCCCAATCAAGGCGTTGCCCGCAGAGCAGCAAGTAGGCTTCAGGACCGCTTAAAAAGCCTCTACTAGCATAAAAAATGCGACCTAGAGTAAGAAAAGAAAGTATCAACCAGAGCATAAACAAGAAATACCCTTACTATTACTTTTCATACAAAGCGATCTAAAACGATCTCTTGTGTAAAAAAGAACAAGTAAAAATTCATAATTTTTCATTCGTAACAAGTATCGTTGCGTTACACTTGAGTTTTTTATTTTAAAACGAGAGACTTCCACTTCACTCAAGCTTTTCCTTTGTAATTTTCATTCATGGCTCTTTACCTGCGTATTTTTCAATATTTTCGTCAGTTTCTATGGAAGACACTTCTCTCCATCATCCTCATGGCTGTTGGTGTTGGGATTAATCTGCTCAAACCTTGGCCCTTCAAGTATATCGTCGATGGCATTTTAACAACTCAGACAAACCCGAGCACAGATTCTGCAAAGGCCTTCATCAATCATTACTTTGGATGGACTTCTCAAGCTGGTACAATCCTACTTCTCTCAACAGCACTGATTATCATTACCATTTTCTCAAGCATGCTGAGCCTGGTGACTAATACACTGCTTCTACGTATTGGTCTGCAAGGAACTCTTAAGCTGCGCACTGATCTCTATAGCTGCTTGCAATCCTTGCCACTCAAATATCATGACGCCAGGCGCAGCAGTGATTCCTCTTATCGCGTTGCCTACGATTCACAATCCATTCAAACGATCTACAACAAAGGATTCTCAACCATCTTTAGTGCCATGCTCACATTGATAGTGGCTTTTATCATCATGGTAAAAATGGATTGGAAGTTAACTCTTATTTCCCTCATTATCCTTCCCCTCTTTATGCTTAGCATGCGTTATTATGCCGAGCGTATACGTCATGAATCTACTTCGATTCAAGAGCGCGAAAGCGACCTCTTAGCAAGCGCACAAGAAAGTCTAAGCTCCATACGCATGATTCAATCCTTCGCAAGAGAAGCCTTTGAGATTGATCAATTCCATCATTATGCCAAGCGAAGTTTAGAAGCAAATTTTCGCTTAAATATTACCTCTACCAAGAGTGCTCTTGTTGTCGGCTCCCTCATGGCCCTAGGAACCTCACTCATGTATGCCGCGGGAGCCTTACAGGTCTTACATGCGACCCTCTCACTGGGTGATCTACTTGTTTTTGCCTCCTACTTGACGATGTTATATCAGCCGATTGAACAACTCACCTATACTGCATGGGCGCTGGAAGGCGCAGCAGCAGGAGCAGAGCGTTGTTTTGAAGTGCTCGATGAGAAAGAGCAAACAATCGATTTACCAAATGCCATCCCTTTAGAAAAAGCAACGGGGGAAATTTCCTTTACCGATGTTTCTTTTTCCTACACTGCTGAAAAAACCGTTTTAAAAAATATTAACTTAGTCATTACTCCAGGAGAAACGGTTGCCTTTGTCGGCGGAACGGGAACTGGTAAAAGCACACTCTTAAGCCTCATTCCACGTTTCTATGATCCTTGCATGGGACGTGTTCACATCGATGGACATGATCTACGTGAGCTCACTAAAGCCTCTTTTCGCCAACAAATTGGTATGGTCTTTCAAGAAACAGTCCTTTTTTCCTCTACCGTAGAAGAAAATATTGCCTACGGGTGTGAGGGAGCTACAAACGAACAAATCATCGAGGCCGCGAAACGTGCCAAGGCCTATGATTTCATCATGGGGCTCCCTCATGGCTTTAAAACTCATGTTGGAGAGCGAGGTGGTCACCTAAGCGTCGGGCAACGTCAACGCATCGGTATTGCGCGTGCTTTTCTTAAAAATGCACCGATCTTACTGCTCGATGAACCGACCTCGGCACTCGATCCTGAAACAGAAAAAATCATTATGGAAACCATTTTTGAACTGATGCAAGGCCGTACTACCTTAATTGTGACCCACCGCATTGCAACAGTACATCGACTCAACCATATCATTGTTCTTAAAGATGGCGCCATTGTTGAACAAGGAAGTGGCCTCGAGCTATTGGCAAGAGGCGGTGCATATGCAGGGTTGTATCATGCCATGGCCCACTAACAATATATGATCAAGAAAAAAATCATCGTCCTCGGCTTCATGGGAGGCTGTCCTATTGCTGGGGTTATTTGGCAGCACTTGCATTATATCATCGGACTACAGCGCCTGGGGCATGACGTTTATTATGTTGAGGACACCTCTCGTTTTCCGTATAATCCGGCAAACTTTGATATTTCCAGTGATGAGAGCTATGCTACGCAAACTCTAGCAACCTTAGCCAAAGAACATGGCTTTGAAGGAAAATGGGCCTACTGTGCCCGCTATCGAGAGCCTTTGAAAATAACAGGCATGGAACGCTCTGAGCTTCTTGAACTTTATCGCACGTGTGATGCTGCACTCAACATCTGTGGCTCACATGACCTCAATGAAGACTTAAGCCTTATTCCTCACCTCCTCTATATCGAAAGCGATCCTGGAGTTGAGCAGATGAAAATTGATCAAAAAAATGAATCAACCATTTCATTTCTCTTAAAACACGATCATCTTTTTACTTTTGGAGAGCATGTAGGAACTCCTACTTTCAAGGTTCCCACTCATGATATTCAATGGCTACCCACCCGCCAACCCATTGTGACAGATCTCTGGTGTAAGAGCCCCTCGGCTCTAGCACCGGCAGAGAACGCGCTTTACACGTCCATCTGCAATTGGTCAACCAGTGGCAAAAAAGATATTCTCTGGCAGGGTTCTAACTATCTCTGGAGCAAATCTCTTGAGTTTTTAAAATTCGTAGAAGCTCCGAAGAAATGCGGTGAGATTTTTGAACTTGCTACCGATATAAAAGAGAGTAATGAAAAGGATCTCTTTTCTAAGAACAATTGGCGTCTAATACTACCACACGATCTGAGTGCCGACTGGAAAAATTACCATCACTATATTAGCTCTTCGAAGGGAGAATTCACGTGTGCTAAGGACCAATACGTACGCCTTCACACCGGATGGTTTAGCGATCGAAGCGCATGTTACTTAGCAGCTGGCCGGCCAGTCATTACACAGGAAACAGGATTTACTAGTCTTTACGGCAATGGCGAGGGTCTTATTGGCTTTTCAACGATTGAGGAAATCATAGAGGCCACACATCGGATTCACGCTCATTACAAACGCCATTCACAAGCGGCCCTTGACATTGCAAGAGAATATTTTGAAGCTGAAAAAGTCCTAGGATCGTTGTTAGAACGAGCAGGAATCTAGCCGCAAAACATTATTTTACTTATGAGCTCTTCATCATATTTATCTCAACCAACGGTTTTTGTTGGGTGTGGTTTTGCAGGAAAATATCCCATGGGAGGCGGAAATTTTTCTGTTCCACTACAATACCTCCTTGGTCTCAAGCAACTGGGACGTCGTGGCATCTGGCTTGAAGTCATTCCAGAAACGAAAGATCCCCTTGATGATGCCGCACGGGTAAGGACCTTTGTGCGTCGCATGAAAAAATATGATCTCGAATATTGCCTCCTTCTACAACCCATCTCTTTCCAGCACAAAAACCCTGAAGAGCATGATCTTTCATCTATGAAGATTTTTGGAATGGATCGACTCCGATTGCGTGAAGAGGCTCAACACGGCATTCTTCTTAACTTAAGCTATTCGATAAAGGCTCCCTTACTCACGCTGTTTGAACGCCGCTTGCTTTGCAGCTTGGATCCGACAGAAGTTGTTTTTTGGATGAGTCGCATGGAAATGGGCCAATCCTTTCATCATGAATTTTGGTCCGTTGGCCTCTCTATGGAGTCGATGAGTCCAATGATTCCTAAAAGCATTGTCCCCTGGAAATCATTTTTTCCCCTTGTTGACACCACCTTCCTAAAAGCTCAACCAAAACCACTTTTTACAACACGCCCCCGCTTTACCACCATTGGTCAATGGTATTGGGATGGGGCGATTGAAATAGAGGGTGCTTACATGGATTTTTCTAAACAAGCTGCCTTTGCCCCTTATCTTTCGTTACCAAAAAAAGTACCAGAAGCTATTTTTGAACTTGCTATCAATCTCAATCCAGATGATCTAGAACGCACTCGCCTTCGCAAACTTGGCTGGCACGTTGTCTCCCCCCACCGCTTAATGCCAACACCCAGGCGCTATTATGATTATCTCACTGGATCACTTGCTGAATTTACCGCAGTCAAACTCGAGAGTAAAATGCAAAGCGGCTGGCTCAGTGACCGTGCAGCAGCCTACCTAGCACTAGGACGCCCTGTTATTACAGAACCCACAGGTGCTGAAAAATTTCTACCTGCGGAAACACGTCAAAGTGGCCTTTTTTTTGTACGTACACTTGAAGAAGCCGTTGAAGCAGCACGCGAAGTCTTATTAGACTGGCCACGTCTTGCTAAGGCTGCACGCACAACGGCAATCGATTATTTTGATGCATCAAAGACATTACAAAAAATGTTATAGCCTTGTACTAACAAGCTTCACACAGCGCCTCATTACGATTCAGCATGAAATATTCGGGCTAATCGAAAACTGCTTTTGCAAACTTGAGGATATAGATCGTGACGTGAGCTCTTAAAGAAGATACGTTTCAGTTCATGGAAAAACGTACCTTTGAGGCTCTCGGAGTCTCCCAAGAAATTATTAAAGCGGTTGCTCAGCTCGGTTTTGAGGAAGCCTCGCCTATTCAAACTGCAGCAATCCCAATGCTCATGTCGGGTGTTGATGTCGTCGGACAATCTCAAACAGGCTCTGGCAAGACGGCAGCATATGCTATCCCAGCTATTGAAAAAATTGATCCCGCAATTACTGCCGTTCAAATTCTCATCCTCTGTCCTACGCGCGAGCTTGCCACTCAGGTTGCAGATGAGGTCTATAAGCTGACGGCTTTTAAGCGCTCTATTCATTGTGTTCCCATTTACGGAGGAGCATCCTATGAAAGACAATTATTTGAACTGAAAAAAGGAGTTCAGATTGTTATTGGAACGCCAGGTCGCCTCATTGATCATTTAGAACGTGGCACGCTCAAATTAAACCAATTAAAAATGGTTATTCTCGATGAGGCTGATCGTATGCTCGATATGGGTTTTCGAGATGATATTCAGAGAATTCTTGAAAGCACTCCCCCGGAGCGTCAAACAGTTTTCTTCTCGGCAACTCTTTCAAAGCCTATTCGTGATTTGATTAATCGTTTTTCGCGTAATCCACAAATGGTAAAAATTGAGCAAAAAGAACTCACTGTTCCCACAGTAGAGCAATGGTTCTATGAGGTGCAGCCACGCATGAAAACAGAAGCCTTTATCCGTCTTATTGATTTTCACGGCTACAAACTTGGGATTATTTTTTGCAACACCCAACGCATGGTTGATGAGCTCGCTGATGCCTTGTTAGCACAGGGATTCTCAACAGATCGCCTTCATGGAGGCATCCCTCAAGGTCAAAGAACCCGCGTCATGAATAAATTTAAAAATTCTGAGTTTGAATTTCTTGTGGCGACAGATGTGGCAGGTCGCGGTATTGACGTTGATAATCTCGAACTTGTTGTTAACTATGATTTGCCCTATGACCCTGAAGATTATGTGCATCGGATTGGTCGTACGGGTCGTGCTGGAAAAAAAGGGATGGCAGTGACATTTGTTAGCGGTCGAGATATTTATAAACTTCAATATATCGAGCGTTACACAAAAACAAAAATTCAACGCGGCGTGATTCCCTCCGCTGGAGAAGTCGAAGGCAAACGTGCTGAATTACTCTATGCCAAGCTTATCAAGACTCTCGAAGCTGCTTCGTTTAAGAAACATGATGTCATCATGGATCGTCTGTTAGAGGCAGGCCATCACTCAACTGATATTTCCTCAGCTCTATTTTCCCTCTTACTCGGTTTTTCCTCAGATGTACCTGCACTTCCAAAAAAGGAGAAATTATTAAATTCGCGAGAACGCGAGCACGAAGATGCCCATTTTGCACGTCATAAAAACTATCCAGGAGGAAGAGGTGATGGCAGATCTCGCTCTCGAGATAGAGAGAGTGAGGGAAATAGGTATCGAGGTAATAGTTCTTCTAGAACAGGAGGTGAACGACGAGCCTTTGGTAAAAAGAACTTTAGTCCAAACAGCAGTCAACAACCACTGCGCAAATATTCCAAAGCTGGCTCGAGGTAACAGATCGATTCTGCGCTCACGTTCGAAGTCGTTGATTCGCTTGGCGAAAGCTCGTCTCACCCCTTTGGGGCTGCGTGAGAGCAGTTCGCCCCGCGGCCTCTTGGGCCGCCGGTGGTACCCCGTCCGCCTTCGCAGTCTCCTCGTCACGATCTGTATGAAATATCCGGTCTAAAGTATTCGGGGACATAGGCGCTCATTCAGGTGAGCGGAGCAGCAAGCAATCATTCTTCTAAAGCTCGAGAACAGCTATTTCTGTAGAAAACAAAAAGTAGACAGAAATCATGCCTCAGTCCCAATATCCCCTATTTCCATTCATATTCATAGTGTGATGAACTATCCCCAACGAATGAGTTTTAATTCATGAGATTGCAAAAGATAGGGATGTTTTGGAATCACACGTATATTTAATCCATACGCACCGCTCTCTGCTGCAGGGATTCTAGTAACATAACGAAAAACGCCCTCAGCAACAATTGTCTCAACATGCATTTCTTCAACATGAGGATGCAGGACTTTATTTTTCTCAAGCCCACCAAAGTAAGCTTGTACGTGGACATCAACTGGTTCAATAGACCCCAAATGAATAGATGCCTCCACATCAATTTTTTCGCCCACAAAAAAGTCATGATGATCTATTGGATGGATAATTCGATAATTGAGAACCTGAATCTGAGGCCATACCGATATCATTTTATTTTTCCACAGACTCAACTCTTGTGCGGCTTTAAAATGATCACGCTCCATAAAAGCATAACCTCGTGCTGCTGGCTCATAAAGAGACACGTAATATTCTTGAACCATGCGATGCGTATTAAAAAGCGGCACAACCGTACGCATGGATTCACGCATAGATTGAATCCAGGCCAGTGGGAGCTTCCCATCTGGCTTGGCATAGTAGAGTGGGATAATTTGATTTTCCAGCAGACTAAATAAACTGGCAACATCTACTTCATTTTGTTCATCCTCCGTCCCCTCAAAAATATCACTCCCAATTGCCCAGCCATTCTTGCCATTATAGCTTTCCAACCACCAACCATCTAGAACACTTAAATTAATACCACCATTGAGTGGAAGTTTCATTCCGCTTGTCCCACTTGCCTCATAGGGTCGCAAAGGATTATTGAGCCATAAATCACATCCTTGATACAGCTTCCTTCCAACATTAATGTCATAATCCTCGACAAAAATAATATGATTTTCAAAACGTGGATCACGCGAGTAGAGGTAAACTTGTTGAATGATTTTTTTTCCCTCCTCATCAGCAGGATGTGCCTTGCCAGCAAAAACAAATTGAACGGGATGATCCTTATTGGTGAGCAAACGTTCTAAACGTTCTGGATCACTAAAAAGAAGCGCTCCTCGTTTGTACGTTGCAAAACGTCGTGCAAAGCCAATTGTTAAAATATCCTTATCCAGTGTATGACTCACCTCTCGAATAGCATCAGGAGGTTCTCCATTGCGCGTGCGTTGTAAACGGAGACGCTCGCGCACGAATTCAATGGTGCGTTCTTTAAGCACTTGGTGTAAATTCCAGAGAACATTATCTGGAATATCAATAACACCCCTCCAAAATTCTACGTCGCTTTGTCTATCTTCCCAATTTTTTCCAAGGTATTTTTCATAAAGTTTATGAAATTCTCCCGCCGCCCAGGTCTTTGCATGCACGCCATTCGTAATGCTTGTAATAGGGACTTCATCAATTGGAATATCCTTCCATAGATCTTTCCATAAGCCACGACTCACAGCGCCATGAAGTTTACTCACACCATTGGCAAAACGACTTGTTTTCAATGCTAAGACAGTCATGCTGAAAAGTGCTTTTGGATCGCTTTCCATTTCTCCTAAGTGCATGAAATGATTCCAGGAAATACCAACTTCCTGAGGATATTGTGCAAAGTAATTTTTCATGAGCTCTTCGCTAAAGGCATCATTACCCGCAGGAACCGGCGTGTGTGTTGTGAAAACATTCGAAGCAGCTACGACTTGAAATGCTGAAGAAAAATCGAGTCCATTTTCCTGATTCCGTACCAAATCACGAATTCTCTCTAAGGAAAGGAAAGCGGAATGCCCCTCGTTCATGTGAAAGACTTGTGGGTTAATTCCTAGAGCTTTGAGCAATCGAACCCCTCCCATACCCAGAACAATTTCTTGTTTAATCCGAAGCTCATTGTTCCCTCCATATAAGCTGGCAGAAATTTTTTGATCAGCCGGTGTGTTTTCAGGAATTGTGGTATCTAGGAGATAAATATTAATGCGTCCAAGCGCCAGTTTCCAAACACGAGCAATCACAAGACGCCCGGGCATTGGAATACTGATTCTTAATGGCTCATCATCTATTTTCACCTCAGTAATTGGCAAGTAATGGAATACTTGATTCAGCTCTTTTGCTTCTTGCCATCCATGCAAATTAATCTGCTGTTTAAAATAACCATCGCGGTAAAGAAGCCCCACGGCCGTAAAATCCAAACCAAGATCTGAAGCCGATTTACAATGATCCCCGGAAAGAATGCCAAGGCCACCTGAGTAATTTGGAAATGATTCATGCAACCCGTACTCAGCTGAAAAGTAAGCAATCGTACAAGGTGAATGTTTTGAAGCATAAGTATCCTTGCGTGAAAGGTAGTTATGAAAAGTGATGATGACTTTTTGTAATTCTTCGAGGTACCCTTCGTCCTGACTCATTTCCACGAGTCGTGATTGACGACAGAGCTGCAGGAGTCGCACCGGATTGTGATTTGTTTCTTCCCATAAGGCGACATCAAGCTCTCTAAAAAGACGCCGTGCCGTAGGCTCCCAACTCCACCACATATTATAAGCAAGTTCTCGCAGCGACTCGAGCGCAGGTGGAAGCTTGGGGATAACATTATAGGTAACAAGTGAGTTCATGGTATTTTTTTTGAATGCAACAAGGTGCATTTCTCCCATGAGGAGCCCTCTTTGAAAAGATCTTTTTTAGGTCACAGAAATCTTTTTATTGATGAAAAAGCGAGAACAATAACGGGCAAACCTAATAGCTGGTAGATCTATATAGAGATAAAACACTAGTGAAAGTAATACAGAAACAGAGAAATATAAGAAAAAATTTAAAATTAGTGCCAAGTCTGTCTTTGGTAAAAAACAATAGAGAGAACATGAAAAAGAACAAAGAACTAGAAAATGCAGTAAATACAGTGAAAAAGAAATCTTTCCAAAAAACTGAAAAATCCCACTCTCAAAAATCTTTTTACCGCAACCTTGAACAATGGGAGCAACTAATAAAATGGCTCCAATAGTGATATAGAAATCACTCTTCTTAAAAGGTCCTACCTGAGGAAGAAAATTATAAATTATATTTTCAAATTGGAATGCACCAAGGTAGAGAGCTGTGATGACAAGAAGAAGATGCCATTTTTTTGGGATATGCACAGCATGAAGTAATGACCCTAGCATGATTGCAAAGAAAAAGAGAGCTTGTTTTCCGTAACACCAATAAAGGCATAAAAATAAACCTATCCATAACAAGAGAGATCTTTTTTTTGGTTTAAAAATATAAAAACCGAGCAAAATAAGAGAACCAATAAACTCAGTCTTCAATGTCCATAAAACGGTATTAAAGCATGCATCACCGAGCACAATTGATTTCCATACCATATCTGCTAGGCCTCTCATATAAGAAATTTTTGATGGGAAATAGCAAGCAAGCCATTGAGAGCCTGATATTTCTGATGCTTGAAGATTGGTGTAATGGCGACAACTATAGAGAACCATCGAGATGACAATAGAGGCTGCAACCGGGAGATTAAGCCTGAGATAACGTCCTAAGAACCTTTTTTTAAGTATTAAAGATGATCTCTCTTCTCTGTAGTAGGGCGAGGATAATACGTAGCCTGAGAGGACAAAAAAAATGGCTACTGCAAAATTTCCACTCAAGAACCAGATGGTCATTGGTGATGAACATAGATCATCAAAGAGAGAAGGAGTGAGTTTTGCCTCAAAAACAGTTGGATAACTTTTATGAAGTAAGAAAGGTAAAAATGCTGCTATAAAATGATGTAAAACAACACTCAAACAAGCAACTCCACGCAATCCATCAGCACTTTTATTAATAGAGGGTTTTGTCTCTATTCGACCAATATTCATAGGAGGAGAGAGTTGTTGAGCTTTCAGCATAAAGGATTTTGAGGTTTCTAAAAAGACATACAAGGCCAAGAGATGAATAACAATTTTCAATATTCGACAATCCTCCTTGTCATGCGTTCAAATAATAATCGCAGTTCCTGGGGTTACCCATTTTCAGGTTGATAGTCTATTAACCCGCATATTTCATACTGATTCTGATGCGGCTTGCGAACACCTGATGTAGACAAGGAAGGTGATGGATTGCGACAACGGCTGTATGTTTCATATTGACTCGCTCGCACCTGCTCGGCTCGCCCTTACGGGCTTCTACCCCAGGCTCTCCCGAGCACTGGTGTTGCCCAAGGCACAATGTGAGTTTAACGCAAGATCCATCTGACTTCCCGACCTCCGCAGTAGATGAGTGTGAAATATTCGGGATAACGCGGGTATTTCTAGCTATCCTCACTCAAGTGCCTTTTTTAACTCTTGCTCTTGTATTGATAATTCTTGGGGATTTTTTTGAACTTCGTATTCTATTTGCCTCACAAGGGCTTCTACTATTTGTTGCAGCTGCTTTTCAGCATAACCACGCAAGAGAGTCGCAATAATACTGCCTGGGTCCACAAAATTAGAATAACAAATCAAAGTTTCTTTTTCATGAGGAACAACAAGCAAACTACCTTTGCCTGACTTGCTGTATTTGGAGCAAAGGACTGTCCAGGAAATTTCATAACCACCATCATGCGTCAATGATTGAAGTATATTAAGAACTTTGGATACTTCGTTAGATAAAAGAGGGATCGCAAGTTCATAGTTCACCTCCTTAATATTAGAAACAGGATAATTATCTAAAGTAACCTTCAGACAATGAGGAATAAAATGAGGAGCATTCCCAAAATCCCAAAAAACTGCAGTTACCTGAGTAGGAGTTGCATGAACTAAACGATAAATATGAAAACAAGGCCAAGAAACATCCTGAATGTTTTCAGTCACTAACACCTGTTTGCCCTCATTGAGCGCAATATGCTGCTTGGTGTTCAGTGAATTCCATAGAGTCACAGCATCCGTTCCATGACACACAACTGGCCCGCATATTTCATACTGATTCGTCGCGAGGTGCCGTGAATCCTGATCTAGACAAGGAAGGTGATGGATTGCGACGACGGCTGTATGTTTCATACTGCCCGAGGAGCAATTCGAAGCTGACGCAGTATCCATTAGGTTTTCGCAAGCCGCAGCAGAATCAGTATGAAATATGCGGGCTAAAGTCGCTCCAAAAAAAAAGCAGAGCAGCGCTATTATTCTTAATTTAGATGTTTGCATTGGGAGCTTGGTTTGAAAAAAAAGTTTATGTTAGAAACGATAACACAGACTCTACTACAGGCGAGTGAAAGCTATACTTAGCGAGCAAGACTGAGGAACAAGTGCTATACCTTTTCCAAAATGAATTTTAGGATTTTTGTGCGCAGGAGTTTCACTCATGTTTGCACGATGATTAGCATATAAAAGTTCTCCAGAAACAAAAAATCATTCATCCATCTAGTGAAGCTATGAAAACCAAGGAAAGTATATATTCAACAAGAATCGCAGGCATCCTAGCACCACTCTTTGCACTAAGAGGTAAATATGATCTTGGAATTGGTGATACCGCAGCCTTGTGTGAAATGATTGCTTGGTGTGCTCAACATGGATTTCAAGCGCTCCAAATGTTACCCATCCATGAAACAAGCAGCAGCAATAGCCCGTATGAAATTCTTAGTGCAATGGCACTAGAACCCTCGACCATCACGACACACCCAGATTGGATACCAGATCTTACAGAGCAAGATTACCATAGCATTCTCAAGCATTATGATATTAAAAAAATGCAACAAGAGACCGTCCAATATTCTCTTGTCAAAGCATGCAAACAAGAACTTCTGAAGGCAGCCCACAGTCGTTTTCAGCAAAGAAACATTCAAGAAAAACGGACCCAAGAATATCACGATTTTCAAAAAAAAGAATCCTATTGGTTAGCTAATTACACACTCTATCGTGCTCTCTTAGAACATTACGGAAACCAAGAGGATTTTTCATTATGGAACCCCTCTGCCCAGAACGCTACCTCTGCAAAACGTTGGCTCGAGAACCTCCTAGAAGCGGAACGTCGTCATTTGGAAGAACGTCGTGATTTTTTTTCCTACACGCAATGGATTGCGATCACACAATGGAAAAAAGTTTTTTCTACCGCAGCGTCTTTTGGTGTTTCCCTTATTGGTGATATTCCCATTGGTGTACATGTTGCTAGTGCTGACGTTTTCGCTCATCCAGAGTTATTTGATACAAAACAATTTGGAGGGGCTCCGCCCGAGACAATCTTTCAATCCGATCCTTTTACGATGCAATGGGGACAAAATTGGGGTGTTCCACTTTACAAATGGGATCAGATGGAAAAGGACAATTTTCAGTGGTGGCGAGAGCGTATTAAATTCTTAAAATCATTTTTTCATTTTTTACGAGTGGACCATGCCTTAGGACTCTTTCGTATCTATAGCTTTCCATGGCCACCTAAGCGCAATCATGAATTTCTCTCGCTTGGCGAAGGAGAAGCACGAAGAAAAACAAACGGTATCCTCCCTCATTTCACGGATTATGCTGATGACACCCCAGAACATAGAAAATATAACGAAGAAAGAGGCACTCGCTTGCTCCGTATATTTCAAGAAGAAGCTGGACGAGAGAACCTCATTGCAGAGGATCTCGGAGAGGCACCATGCTACGTTCCTCATGCACTGGAAACATTGAATATTCCTGGATTTAAAATACCTCTCTGGGTACGTGATCAAGAACAAAAAATAATTCCAGCATGCCACTATCCCATCATCTCTGTTGCAACCTATAGCACACATGACCACGAGCCAATGCGGCAACAATGGGAAACATGGCAAAATGAAATTCAAAACAAAACACCCAGAGCTCCTAGTGCAGAAAAAAACATTCGTGAATTATTAAACTATATTGGATTAGCCCGCATATTTCATACTGGTTCGTCGCGAGGCGCCGCGAACCCTGATCTAGACAAGGAAGGTGATGGATTACGACGACGGCTGGATGTTTCATACTGCCCGAGGAGCAATTCGAAGCTGACGCAGGATCCATCTGGCTTCCCGGCCTCCACAGGTGATCAGGATGAAATATCCGGATTAACACCTTACTCGGAAACAATTCATCAAGCCCTCTTAAAAACACTCTATGAAAGCAGCTCCTGGCTAGCGATCGTCATGATCACTGATCTATTTGGATTAAAAAAAACTTTTAACAAACCCGGCAACAATGCTCAGTCCAACTGGGTAGAAAGAATGAAGCTACCTATCAGCCAGTGGAATGAAAACTATGCTTCCATTCTCGTCTTTTCAGATCAAGCACTGCGGGAAAGTGGAAGGTTTTTGCGGCATGATGAAAAGGAGTCTTCTTCAGTTTAACCAGGATATTTCATACTGATTGTTGATGAACAACAGCCAAGTTTCTTGGCCATTTTTCTCATCGACCATCCACTTGCCTTCCATGCGTACATCTAACATCATTGATCTCTGGTTACATGATGATAGCCTCTGGCCATGATAATCTCCTCCGGTTTGTACCTTCGAGATTACCAGCATCATGTAGCCTTTCTATTTTTTAATCGCTGTTGCACTTAGCGGTTGAAACGGCCATATCTAAAAAATAGAAAGTTCAATTTTTTATAGCAGAAAATTTTTTAACTCGCATACTTCATGAACTTTGCATTTACTTTCCTCGTATGTCCATGGACCTGACTCAACTCAATGCCTCCGCCCTCACTGAACGCCTCAGTAGTTTGCGGAGGTTTCTTTGACGCTCCTGCTTTAAATCAAGAACTCACGGAGATAGAGGCCAGGATGGCGCTTCCTGATTTTTGGGATTATCGTGAGCAGGCTCAAAAAGATGTTGAGCGCATTTCCAAATTACGCGGCAAACTTCACCCCCTCCTTGCTTTGGAAGAACGTGCAAGGGACCTTGAGCTCCTTAAGTTAATGGCCGTAGAGGAAACATCACCCGAGCAGCAGGCACATGCGGCCCGGGAAGTACACTCGGAGTTTCTAGCGCTCACCCAAGACGTAGAAAAATTTGAAATCCTGCAATTACTCCATGGTGAGTTTGATCATGCTGATGCTTTTCTAACCATCCACGCAGGCGCAGGAGGCACTGAATCCTGTGATTGGGCAGAAATGTTACTCCGCATGTATCAACGCTGGATGGAGCGCCGAGGATTTACCTCAAGCATCATCGATGTCCAAGAAGGAGATGAAGCAGGGATTAAGTCCATCACCTTACTGGTCAAAGGTGAACATGCCTTTGGTTACTTACAGACAGAGCGTGGTGTTCATCGCTTGGTGCGCATTTCACCCTTTGATGCGAATAAACGTCGTCATACTTCCTTTGCCAGTGTTGATGTGGTTCCTGACATTGAAGATGCTCCCATTGTTATTGATGAAAAAGATATTCGCGTAGATACCTACCGCTCTGGAGGCAAAGGAGGACAAAATGTCAATAAAGTAGAAACCGCTGTGCGCATGACACACGTTCCTTCCGGAGTTATTGTGGCCTGCCAAGCAGAACGAAGTCAGTTAAAAAATCG
>Ga0364909_10211_pt1 | contig 19876 bp, 16 predicted proteins | sample SorcelJu500001C3_3_FD_206966 | JGI IMG/M metagenome (GOLD analysis project Ga0364909, IMG submission 206966) | Enriched cells from Trout Bog Lake Hypolimnion, Wisconsin, USA - BchlTB.June25.5000.01.C3 | ecosystem: Environmental > Aquatic > Freshwater > Lake > Hypolimnion/Profundal zone | place... | reverse complement strand
CCTTCTCCCCGTTGTTGGCCACGCGGATATCGTAGGTGGGATTGAGGAGATTGGCCAGGAGACTGAGATTGGTCGGGGTGTCATCGACGATAAGGACAAGTGGTTTCATCGGTCCGTTCCTGCAGTGAGATATTCAAGCGCAAGTGCAAAATCAAACATCTGGAGGGCCTTGCTGATCTGTTCGAGGTCCGCCGGGGAGAAACAGCCCTGCAGTAAATTTTTATTGTTCTCCCACAACTCAACGGCCTTGAAATCCCCGGTGCCGAGAAGCCCGGCAAACTCTTCCAGCCACACCACCTCCCCAACCGATCCTCCCTTTCTCAACATCTTCTCCCCTGGCTGTTGCAAATTCTCAGTGGCTCCGTATGCCCGTAAAGACTCCATGAGTGCCATATAGGGCTTTTCCAGGGTCAGGATCTGCGAACGGGGATCCGCACCTGTGCTAAAGGCCTCCTCAATTGAGGCCATGGCGACCTCCATCTCCTCCGCGCCGATGGCACCAAGCACCCCTCTGAGTTTATGGGCGCAGGCCAGGCCGCGCTGGCACTCCTTCTGGTTGGCACATTCAAGAAGCTCCTCATACCCAGAGGTGAAATTTTCCAGGACTTCCCCCACCACCTTTGCATAGAGGTGCCGGTCTCCGCCTGCCCGCCTCAAGCCATCGCTAAAATTCACTCCCTTGCCCGCCCCTCCGACAGTACACGGTAGTAGCTGCGGCGCCGGTAGCGACGGGGGCAGGGCCTGAAGCGTCTCCTTTTTCCTGATGGCGCGGCTCAGGGTACGCCACAGCTCCTCAGGATTAAAAGGTTTATTGATATACCCATTCATTCCGATCTGCCGGCAGCGCTCTTTTTGTGAACTGATCACATGAGCACTCAGGGCGATGATGGGGAGTGCATTAAATTTAGGGTCATTGCGGATGCGGCGCGAGGCTTCATACCCATCCATGACCGGCATCTGTAAATCCATAAGCACGGCGGCAAAGGTTTCCGGCGGGAGGCTTTGGAGTTTCTCTACCGCCACGGCACCATTTTCGGCAATATCGGTGCGTACCCCTTGCATGGTCAGTAACTCGACTGCCAGCAGGCGGTTCACAGGATTGTCCTCTACCAGAAGGACCCGGCATCCCCGGAGAGTTGGGTAATCTCCACCTGTTCGGCGCCGCTCTTGCAAAGGGGTTTGGCCCACCAGCGCCACTGTAAACGGAATCTCCACCGTGAAACAGCTTCCCAGCCCCAATTGACTCTCCACCTTAATTGTCCCGCCCATGAGCGCCACCAGTCTCCCGGCAATAGCCAGCCCCAACCCCGTACCCCCATACTGGCGCGTGGTGGAGGTGTCGGCTTGGGTGAACTCCTCAAAAAGCTGGGTTATCTGGCCGGGACTCATTCCGATGCCGCTATCCTCGACAGTAAAGATGACGCGAACGGTGTTCCCTACGAAGGACGAGGAAACGCCCAAGCGGACAAAACCTTTTTCGGTGAACTTGACGGCATTGGAAAGCAGATTACTGAGGACCTGCCGCAGCCGCAACACATCACCAAGTAGCAAGGGCGCGTCCGGTGCCAGGATTCCATCCTGCGCTGCATATTGCAATGCAAGTTTCTTCTCCTCAATTTTCTGCCGTTGCAGTTCAATGACTTCATAGAGACTGTCCCCGAGAACAAAGGGGGACTGTTCCAAGGTCATCTTGCCGGCTTCAACCTTGGAAAAATCGAGGATATCGTTGATGATGGTAAGCAACGATTCGGCAGCGCTGTTGAGGAGGATAAGCTGTTCTCTTTGCTTCGCAGTGAGCTCGCTTTGCAGGGCAAGATAGGACATGCCGATGATGGCATTCATCGGCGTGCGAATCTCGTGGCTCATGTTCGCCAAAAACGCGCTCTTGGCATGGCTTGCCGCCTGGGCCGCAACAAGGGATTCCCGCATGTCGCGCAAATAGAGACGAATGCCTCCAATCAGGAGAAAAAGGGTGGTTCCTGATATGAAAACCAAGACGGTGAATTGCCATCGTATCTTGTGGAACAGATCCACCTCCGCGACTTTGGCGTAGGTGAAAACCGTATAACCGTCACGGGTCGGCTGGCTTTGCGCCAGCAAATAGGGGCTGTCGCTTCCCGGCAGGTTGATTGACGAATATCTGGACAACTTCCCTCCAAAGGTTCCGATATTCAATAATGGAAAATCTTTACGCTTGTATTTTCGGTCACGATCCTCGGGAGACATGCGGAAAACGGGGGCATCAATAAGGGCATGATGTTCAATAATCCCCTCGCTGGCAAGAATGATTACGCCGTCGGTATTGCTGATAAAGCAGTTGAACCGGTTAAGCCATTGGGAGAATTTGGAAATATCGATTTTGACGATCACCGCGCCAATCACGGTCTCCCCATCCCATATGGGAGCGGAGAAAAACAACCCAGGGATGTTGGTTTGCCGCCCGACCGCATACTGCCTTCCCTGTTGACCGACCATCGCGCTCTTGAAGTATGCGCGATCCGCATAACTGACGCCGATAAACGATTCAGGAGAGTTGTAATTACTGCTGGCAAGACAGTCGCCATTGGGCGCTAGCACCCAGATAACATTGACATCCAGATCCACCTGCTGTTCAGCCAGATGGTGATTGAGCGCCATCAGGTCGGATGCAGAGTTGAGTACGGCGGGCTTGTCTTTTTGGGTCGTTATTTTGCGGAGCGCCTCCAAATCAAAGGAACGCAGGGCGGTTATCACCTCCATATCATTGGCAACAGTTGCAGGCAGGACTCGCAGAAAGGCGAGGGAACGGTCAAAGTGGTAGGTCGCTGCCGCTGCAGTCTGACTCAGCTCTGTTGAATGTTCTTCCAGACCGGCTGCAAAACGTTTATCGGTAATAAAGGAAACAACCAGATATGAAATAAAAAACCAAACGCTCAGCACACCTAGAAGCACAACAGCAGCACGAGGGCTCAACCTTGTGTACGAGAACCCTTTGAACGGTTTTCGCCATTTGCCGGCAATTGGCTTGGTCTTTTCAGGAAAGATCATGGGTGTTATTTACGCTAGAGATCGAAAGTTAATGGGCAGGGATGTCTATTCGGTCTTCAAGTGAACTTCAAAAGACCACCTGACATTTTAAGCAAGCCGGGAGAACCGATTTGGGATTGGGAAGTTCAAGCCGGACACCGAAGGTCCAGCCGGCTGCGTCAATGACCTGATCAATAATCAACACCTTAGCCTTCTAGCTGCCACCGAGCGGTTTATCAAGCAGGATTTGCGCCGAACTCCCTTGGAGATTGACTGTTTCTTATACAACTCTTCATTGCGATGGGCCAAAGGTGTTATGCAAGATGTATATTTTTTTTTAACCACTTAAATTGAGGCAATTTTAGGAAATGTACATTTCATCAAGGCTGGAAAAAAGCTTTTTCCTGACTTCTTCAAATTCTTCCACCTTATTGTGGGAGGAGGAGCAGTCATACTTCGTCCGGACTATTGATGATGACTATACTTAAATGATTTTACGTTCAGTTAGGGCTTGCGAGCGCAACTAATCGTTCGCCAATCTCACGGGCTGCCAAGGCGTAATCATCAGTGCCCCGGCAACCGGGCATGTAGACACGAACAGGCCGCCGATGGGCAAAAGACTCGGCAAGTTTGATATCGGTACGGATACCGGAGAGGAGCCTCCCTTGCCCGAATTGGCGAGAAACCCCCTCGGTTACGCTTCGATGCTGTCCAATTCGGCGATCGAGCATGACTGGCAGGAGGGCGAGCAGTTTCAAATCAGGGTTCAAATCTGATGCCACCCGGAAAAGGATGCGTGCCAGATTGCGTATTCCTTCTCCAGAGAGGTGATGGGGCACAAAAGGAACGATAACTTTTCTGGCCGCGCAAAGTGAGTTCATCAGAAGGTCGTCAAATGAGGGGGGGGAATCTATGATAATAAGGTCATACTGTTCTTTCAAGCCCTCATCGTGCAGGGCCCGTGCAAGGCGAGTCGAATCGCTTCTGCCGGAACCGTGCTCAAAAAGGGGATTGGCGGGAACAAGCGATAGATTGGGCCAAACCGTTGGGTAAACAGCATCGGCCAGCAGGGCCCCGGCAGAAAGGAACAGATTGTGAACCGTTGGGGCATCCTTGGCATGGGCAACATCAAGCCCTACGGCACAATGTCCTTGGGTATCCATATCAATGAGCAGCACCCGTTGGCCTTGGGCCGCAAATTCCGCTGCAAGATTCACTGAGGTAGTGGTTTTTCCCGTGCCCCCTTTTCGGTTGGTGACCACGATTATTTCGGTGGAACCCTTCATTAAAAAAGTTCAATTTTAAGGTTGGAATTATCGGTCGCAGACGCTTTGATCCCCAAGACCGCATCATGGGTCGCTCGTTGAGCCTGCATTACATATTTTTCCTTCAACTCATCAAGATGTTCGTTCAAACGCTGATTTTGAGATTCCGCAGTGCCTTCCAACCACAACTGGGTTCTCTGCGCAAACCCACCTAAAAAATCGAGGCCATTGTTGACATGCTCAATCCGCTGCCGCAACACATCCTGAAACTGTAATTCTCCCAGGACAATGGAAACCTCCTGATCAATTATCCTGTTGGCCACATCTATGCTGCAAATAACCTCTTCAAGGTGCAGAGACGCAGTTTCAAATCGTCCTTCAATGCTCGATAAATTGGCGGCCAAATTTGTCACTTTGCTGGAATCCACATTACCGGCAATAGTCTGTCTGGCGTTTTCCGTCTCAACCCCTGCTTGTTCCGCAACTTGGTTGATTCGATCGGCAATCTCTCTCGCAGATTTGTTAGCCTGGTCGGAAAGCCTGCGCACTTCACTGGCCACTACTGCAAATCCCCGACCGGCCTCGCCCGCTCGGGCCGCTTCAATAGTTGCATTTAGTGCAAGCAACTTGGTCCTATCCGCAATGTCAGCAATGTCATCCACTAAAAAACGCATCTGCCCTATCTCATCCGATAGCCTTTGAATCCGTACAAGATGATCCTCCAACTGTTCGGTCTGGCTGACGGCAAAGGAATTCAATGCCTGGATCACCTGCTGATTTTTCAAAACCTGTTCTTGCGTCACCGTAACTATTTCTAAAGATGAGCCGATCTGCTCCACCTGCAGGCAGGATTGTTCATGAATTTTCATCATTCTGCCCACCACCGCCAGCACCACGGTTTCAGTCTGCGCTACCGCCTCCCTTAATTGAACGCCGAGCACTGCGTTATATTGGGAGAGATCTGAAACGGTCTGGTGATAATTTTCTCTGATTAAGACATGTTGAGCTGAACATGGATTATGGGTGTGCAGAGTGTCGTGGTAAAAGCAGCCCGTGTGTTTACGGTAGATGGAGACAACAAAGGCAAACGTCGTCAAGGATGCAACCGCCCCGGTAAGCGCGACGTCAAGTTCATTAGGCAGGCTGAGCAACTTGTCGGCCCAATAGTGCAAGAAGTAAACGCTTACCGAGGTAAGCGCCATAACCCACAAGAGGTTTTTCAGCGATTGTATAGGGTTTGCAGGAGCCTCTAAAATCTTGCCGGGAAAGTTTAAATCAATTTTCATGTCGGTTCCCCGATGAAGAGTTATGCCCCTGGCAGGACCTGCTTGATAACCTTGACCAAATCAGGACCGGTTACCGGTTTGACCAGCCAACCGGTTGCCCCGTGTTTTTTAGCTTCATCCCTTTTCTCCTGCTTGCTCTCGGTTGTCAGCGCCAAGATTGGAACAAAACGGAATCCAGGAAGGACTCGAATGTTCTTAATGAGTTCCAGGCCTCCCATGTTCGGCATATTAATATCGGTAATGATGAGATCCGGTTTAGGACCGGCCTTCAGCAGATTCAGAGCCATGACACCATCCCCTGCATTTTCAACCTTGAATCCACTCAGTTCCAGAGCCAGCTTGAGGCTTAGTCGCATTGTTGCGGAGTCATCTACCACCATGATGGTCTTGGCCATATTGTCCCTCTAAACTGGCTGCAATGTAGAAGCAATCCAGTCGAATAATAGTTGGTCTTTGGGTTGGGTAAATATCGGACGTTGTGCAGCCAGCAATACCTGCAAATGGGCTGGGTGCAGATGGGTACAAGCGGCAAGATCAATTTTCCCCTTCGGATGTTTTTGCAGCCATTCCAAAAGACGCTCCGCATCCTCTCCGTCTACCATCTCGGAAAAAACAACCCGATCTTTCTTGAAGGTTATCGCCATTAGAAAATCTCCTTAATATCAAGCACCATCAACACCGATCCGTCTCCTAAGAGGGCGGAACCCGAATAGGCGGGAAGGCTAGCTAATATACCAGTCATCGGCTTGAGAATGATTGCCACGGTTTCCCGGAAGTCATCGACCAGAATGCCAACCGATTCGCCTCCCAGGTTGACAATCAACACCGCGAGTTCATCCTCTTCATTAGCCTTAGGCGGGACATCGACGCCGATCAATGCGTTGAGTGGTTTCAACGGCACAATCCGTCCGCGGAGGACCGTCGCCTGGTTCTTCTTTATGGTTCGGATATCAGCTCTTGGTATCCGAACGGTCTCTAGGACACTTTCCATAGGAATGCCGAAAATCTGGTGGTTCGATTCGACAATCATGACATTGGTTACCGCCATGGAAAGTGGCAACGAAAGACGGATTCGGGTACCTTTCCCTTTCTCGCTCTCCAAGTTAAGGGTTCCGTTTACCTTTTCTACCGCAGTCCTGACAACATCCATGCCAACGCCGCGACCGGAAAGATCGGAAACGACATCCGACGTTGAAAAACCGGCGGCGAAAACAAGATTGACAGCTTCCTGGTCTGAGATTCGTTCCAGCCGTTCCTGGTCAATAATGCCTTTCTCATAGGCTTTGCGTTTGATAACGTCTGGATCTATTCCCTTGCCATCGTCTCTAATTTCAATGATTACTCGATCCGATTCCTGAGTTGCGCGAATGATAATGGTGCCCGCAGCAGGTTTGCCGAGTGTGCAGCGAATCTCTGGAGTTTCAATGCCATGATCGAGACTATTCCTGATAATATGCACTAAGGGGTCCCCCAGCGATTCGATCACATTTTTATCGGCTTCAGTCTCTTCACCTTCCAGAATCAGATTAACTTCCTTGCCCAGTTTGTTGGAGGTATCACGCACGAGTCGGGGAAACCTTTGAAAAACAAAGGAAACAGGCATCATCCGTACTTGCATGATAGAGTCCTGCATCTCTTCGGCGATACGATTGATCACGGCATATTGTGCCTTGATTTCACGGGAAAGTTCTCGCACCCCAAAAACGGTCTCAGCACGTCCGGCCAGATACGGCAGTCCATTTTTTGCCACCACAATTTCGCCAATAAGGTTCATCAAACGATCGATTTTAGCCTGATCGACCTTGATACTCTTGGGCCCGGCATAGGCATCCTCGGCGCGGCGTCCAAACTTTATTTCGCTGTCTGTCCTTATTGGAGGCCCCGTTATTGCCGATTGATCACTTTGGCTTGTTTGTGTCTGAAGGATTGGAGGTGATGTAGTCCCTGTTGCGGTCTGTTGGAGTTGCGACAAAGGCGTCTCGACAATCCCTTTAAATTTACAGCCAAGCCATAACAGGAGAGGGGCCGCCGCCCCCTGAGCCAGAGCGTCTTCCAGCGCAGCATCCAGGCTTGCTACGGATTCAAGCATTCCCATTGCGTGCAGGCAGCCGGACAAAGAGGCTGTTGCCGCCTTTAACCTTCCTGTAATCCAGCCGACATTATCCGGCAGCGACAAAATTTCACGTTGCGCCGCAATCAGCGAGACCACCTCCGGACTGAGCGGAGCCGGTCCGGATTCGGAAGCTAACCTATTGTCTGAAATTGCATTTTCGTGCCAGGCAGGAGGTGTCAGTGTGCGAAGTGAGCAAAGAATTTTCTCCGCGACAACACAATTATCCGGTTCCAGTTCAATCGCCAGCAGGAGCCAACGCAGAGCTGAAGAGAGCCACAAGTCCGGATTGGATAACTCCAGCATGCTATTGACGGCGCGCGTCAACCCAGCTGTGTTGCCGGCAGAGTGGAGCGCAAGGGCTTCGGTAACAAAATCTTCATACACCGGACCCCCGTTGGGATCGCCCTGCGGCAGAATAAGAAATTGTCGGGAAACAGGAACAATCGTCATTTGATCCGGCACATACCGATAATATTCCTCAAGTTCTGCAATCGAGGCGGTACTGAATACAGTAAAGTCAAGGACACACTGGTAGGGATCTAGTTCAGAAAGTTTTGGCCAGGGTTTGCGTGCCGCTATACTTCCCCAGAGTATTCCCGGGGTCTGTCGTGCCTGATAGAAGGGGTCATCACCCTGAAAAAAACAGTCTTCACTCGGCCTGTAGGCAAGCCAATACAGAGGGGCGCCGTTAACTGCGGCACGATATGCCTCCATCCGAGTTGCTTCCGGGAGAGCAGATAGCTGCAGCAGTCGGCAGGTGGTATCCTCCGCTGGTTCGACCGGTATAGTTTCTGGTGCCTGACCATCAGCGTCCACCGTGTTTTCTCTGCCATCAACCATCAGTTGTCGCAAAGCTTCCGCCAGACTGACGGAAATATTGATATGTTTAGGATCTATGCGCTCTTTCGCTTCAAATTCGTCACAGAGCATGCCAACAAAATCCATGGCATCCAGTAACCGGTCAGCTAAAATTTGAGAATAGGCAACCCGACCGTTGCGAACGGCATCCATCAGATCCTCGCCGGCATGCAGTACTCGTGTTAATTCAGGAAGATCAAACAGGCCACTGTTGCCTTTGAGGGTATGCACCAGCCGGAACAGTTCGATCATCAGTTCACTGCTCTCGGGCTCCTGCTCCAGTTGCATGAGTTTTTCGCCGATACCCTGAAGCGACTCCCGTGATTCGGAAAGAAATTGTTCAAGTAAGGGGTTCACGCGTGGACCTCCCCGAGCAGCAGTCGACAATGGGTCAGTAATTCTGTTGGTTTCACTGGTTTGACCAGATAGAGATTCGCGCCCGCAACATAGGCCCGCTTCCTGTCATTGGCCGCAGCTTCGGTTGAAATCATCAGCGCCGGAGCTTGCGGCAAGTCTCTGCCGCGCAAATCGCTGAGAAACCCGTATCCGTCTTGTTTGGGCATGTTGATATCAACGATATACAAGTCAAAGGATTCTTGGAGCGACTTTTCCATGGCCTCAATACCGTTTATCGCCTCAATCACCTGATAGCCGGCTTCTTCTAGGATCATGCGGTGATACAAGCGCACCGTAGCTGCATCATCAACAATCAGGATCCGTTTCATTGGGCCTCCTTGGATTTTTGGTAAACCACCGAATCCGTAAATTTGCGGACCTGGTACAGCGAAGATATACGGCTCATAGATTCCGAGTGGCCCAGTAAAAGAAAACCTCCTGGGTTCAACGCATCAAAAAAAGTATCCGCTGCCGTCCGGCGTGACAAATCGTCAAAATAGATCAGCAGGTTGCGGCAGAAGATAATGTCAAATTCCCGGTAGGCGCGTACATCGGCAGGTTTCATCAGATTGACACGGGTGAATTCAACCGCCTGTCTCAGATCATCGCAAATCTGGTATCCGTCTCGGTTACATTTGAAATATTTTTTCAGCAGAGGAGGAGGCAGTTTCTGTATCGAACGGGTACCATAATTTCCAAGGCGCGCTTGGGCAAGAATCTTGGTATCGATATCAGATGAGATGATCTCCACATCCCACTGATTGATGCCGGGCCAATATTCCAGGAGGTACATAGCAATGGAGTACGCTTCTTCCCCTGACGATGAAGGCATGGACCAGATGCGAATAGGACTGTGATCTTTCTTTTGCGCGGTTATCTCCGGCAGGATGGAGGCGACCATGCATTGGAACTGGTACTCCTCCCTGAAAAAATAGGTCTCATTAACCGTCATTAGGTTGGTTAATGTCTGAAGCTCTTCGCCGGACGTTTCAAAACGCAGCATGACGAAATAGTTCCTGAAGTTGTTGGATTCCGTCGCAACAATTCGCTCAATCAAACGTTTGTCGACAAAATAACGCTTCGAATCCTCAAATTGGATTCCCGTTTTGCGGTAGAAGAACTCCCTGAATTTAAAGAAGTCTTCTTGACTGATAGATTTGTCAGTCATAATGCTTTAGGCTAAACAGATTCGCTTTAAGGCCAAGTCGGTCGCAAAACTGATGTAGGGTTCATTCGGAAATCGAATTTTTAAATTTTCCAGTGCTTCCCGTGAATAATCCGTTCCCACTTCTCCAAGCAAATCCACAGCGGTAGCACATACATTGACATGCGCATCCTGCTCAATGACTTCTTTCAACCAGGTCTCAACATGTTGATGTCGCATTGACTCCAGGATGTTTACGGCAGAAATGCGAACATCGGGGTCCGGATCTTTGAGGAGATTGCCCATGATCGGGGCCACTTCGTCGGGCAACAGCTTCATCGCCTCAATGGCTTCGTTGCGCAGGGCAACATCCTCGCTCCCCAAAAAATCCACCAGGCTGGCAACCGCCAGTTCATCACCGAGTTGGGTGAGGGTGGTCAGTATAATTTCCCGTACCGAGCTGTCGGGCTCCTGCTTCAACTGCTCCACGAGTGCGGCTGATGATTCGGGACAGGAGGCTAGGTCCCGAGCAGCCCAACGTCTTGCAGTCGGATTGGGGTCAGAGAGCTGCAACTCCAGACTGGCACAGTCTCGCACCCTTTTACGTTCATCTTGTCCAATCGTTTCGCTTTGTTTCTGTTTTACGAATGGCATAATGTTCCTTTATCGTTTGGTCCAGGTAGTTAGCTGCTCAGCAACTTTTTCGGCATGGAGGACTACGCTGGCGCCGCCACGCTTGATCAGTTCCGCAGGCATCCCGAAGACTACGGCGGATTCCTCTGATTCAGCAATAGTGCGTCCGCCCTGTTTTTTTATTTCGGCAAAGGCATCGGCACCGTCATGCCCCATGCCTGTCAGCATAACCGCCACCAACCGTGCCGGATCGCAACATTCCAGAGCAGTCCGCCCCAGCAGCTCGACCGATGGGTGCCACATGAATTCCTTGCTTTCAGGCTTGGCCAGTACTGTCAATTTGTCGTTGCGGCGTCCCAGAACCATATCTGCTCCTCCTTTGCCTATATAGACCGTTCCAGGTTCAACAGGCATCGGCTGAGACGCTTCCACCACCGAAAGCTGGCACATTGCATTCATACGGTCTGCAAAGGTACGGGTAAACGAAGGGGGCATATGCTGTGCTACCAGTATCGGCCAGGGAAAATTCGCCGGTAGCAAAGGCAAAATATCTTCCAGGGTGCGGGGACCTCCAGTGGAAACGCCCATGACCACCAAACCTTCATTTCCAAGGCTGCGACGCATGAAGACAGTTGGCGGAAGCGGCTTCTCCCTTTCCTCACGTAATCGCTGGGTCAGCCCCCGGACAGAGCTGCCTTTAACTTTAGCCTTGGCAGCGGCGCGAACCTTGCCAACTAATTTTTCACTGATGTCCTCAATGGATAATGAAATCGTCCCGCCCGGCTTGGTCACATAATCCACAGCTCCGAGATGCAGGGCCTCAAAGGTTGCCAATGCGCCCTTTTCGGTCAGGGAAGAAACCATCACCACAGGAACCGGTCGTTCTGCCATGATGAGTGAAAGAGCCGTAATGCCGTCCATCTCCGGCATATTGATATCCAGCGTCACCACATCGGGTTTGAATTCATTGTTAAGTGTTACTGCTTCCATACCGTTATGGGCCTGACGGATGGAAAAATCACCCTCAGCCTGGAACACCGTGTTGAGCAGACGGCGCATCAGAGCTGAGTCGTCAACGATAAGCAGCTTGATCACGGTTACTCCCCCTCCAGAGACCTCAATCATTGCCTCTCTCTCCCTCTTCGCATGGATAGAGAGGCAATGAAGCTCTTGTTTATGCGCCTAATTGCGACAGTTGCGCCATGTCACTGCCTTCAATCAGGTGGACGGGTTCTATCAACTGTACCATCCGTTTCTGCTTTTCAAGATTAGCCATACGCGCCAACAGTTTGGTCTGTTCACTGGAAAGATGTGGAGCAGGCTCAATGCTGCTCTTATGAATTTTGAGCACTTCCGCCACAGAATCAACAATGAAACCAGTCCGCATTCCAGCGATCAGGAACACCATCACTCGCTGCCCATCCGAACGCTCAATGGCCGACATGCCCAAGCGGCGCCGCAGGTCAATCACCGGCAGAACGGAACCTCTCAGGTTGATCACGCCCTCGACAAAGGGCGGCGCCTTAGGGACATGCGTCAATTCTTCTGGCACCCGGACGATTTCCTGGACACTGTCAATGGGCACCCCGAATTCTTCTTTATCCAAGCGAAACACGACCACCTGCTCATCATCATCCGATGTTGCCTCGTCAAGTGCTTCGGAGATTGTGTGTTTGTCGTCTTGCAGAGTTTCCACAGTGGTCAAGGCCTCCTTTACGGCAGAATGGCGGAACAGATTATCGGCAGAAATAATGGAGACCAGCCGTTTGCCGTGATCCAAACGGCAGATATCGGTAATATCGGCGAGATCACCATCCCGAGCCAGCAGGCCGGGTACTGCGTCCACATTGGCCTTGGCCACGCGCAACACCTCATTTACGCTATCCATTACCACGCCCACCGACGCTGACCCTAGCGATACCACCACAATACGACTATGATCGTCGTTCTCACGACTGGGTAGGCCAAACATACGGCGCAGGTTGACCAATGGCAGCAGCCGGTTACGCAGCGTCATGATTCCCACCACATGGGATTCAGAATGCGGTACAGAAATGATATCCTCCGGTATCTGTACGATCTCCTGGACATCTTCAATGGCCATCGCATATTCCTGGTCAGCCACTTCAAAACTGACCAACTGCAGTTCATCGCTGGCGACTTCCTCTTGTTCCGTGTTTTCGATACGATCGGCACTCGCACCGACCTTTTTTTCAATGGCGACTATCTCCGCAAACTCCCGGGCAATGAGTTTGGCGAAATCCAGCACCATAATCATGGCGTGCCCGCCAACGTCCTTGATCAATCCAGAAAGCAGTTCCGTGTTCACCGTGCTGCGAATGGACTCCACCCCTTCAATCTTGCCCGGCTCCACCCCCACCACGCTAGCCACCCGATCAACCACGAACCCTAGAGGCTGGCCGATATCAATCACGATGGCCCGAGTGGCATCGTTGTAGGCAATATTATCGAAGCCGAAAATGCGGCGCAGGGAGATAATGGGCAACACCTTGCCCCGCAGATTGGCCAATCCTTCAAGAGTATGCGGTGCCAAAGGTACCCGCACGACCTCCGGTACGCGGATGATCTCCTGCACCGGGGCCATATCCACGGCAAAGACTTCCTCGCCGACGATGAAGGTAACAAACTGGCGGGTGTCCGATTCTTGGCCGCCCCCTTCTTCATCCGCCATAGGTTGCAGGCTCTCCTGTTCTTCCAGGTTTGCTGTTGTCATGTGATCATACTCCTATCAGGCGCTTTGAAGTTCGTCGGCAAGGGAAGCAATCTCCTCGATGGCGGCAGCCAGTTCTTCGGCACCCTGAGACTGCTGCTTGGCGGCGGCAGCTGATTCGGTGGCCGCCTTGTCCGCTTGTTGGGCAGCAGAGGAAATCTGTTCAATCCCTTTTTTAACCTCACCAATTGCCGCTTTAATCTCGTTGGATGCGGCCAGTATCTCGGTGGTTCCGGTCTCAACGATGGCGATGTCGGTTTCAATAATTATCAGGTTACTGGTGGAGGCCTTAGCCTTTTCGACCTCACCCGTTGCCGTGGCCACTATCTCGTCCAGGTCGCGCCCCACCATGCCAATCTGATCTTGGACCGCCTTGACCAGGTCTTTGATCCGATCAGCGTTCTCAGCAGAATCATGGGCCAGGTTGCGAATATCTGTGGCCACCACGACAAACCCCTTGCCGAACTCGCCGGCCCGGGCCGCCTCGATGGAACCGTTCACCGCCAGCATATTAGTCTGAATGGAAACCGTGGTGATGGCGTCCACGATCTTGTCAATGCGCCGTGCTACCAATTCTAAATCCTTGATCTGCTTGATACTGGCCCGTGAGGCAACAGCTGAGGAAGAAACGCCGGTGATCATATTATCGATTGCGGTTTTGTTAGTTGCCAATAAGGTCTTGATTGCGGCTAATTTTTCTGTGCCGACGGTCGCTCGTTCCTGAGCAATATCTGCGCCTTTCTCGATCTGAACGATGGCTGCGGCTGACTCTTCAGCGGCAGAAGACTGCACTTCGGCTCCTTTGCGGATTTGTTCAATGGCAGCCATAATCTGGGTGGCAGAACGATTGATTTCCGATACGGCAGAGGAGAGCTCCTCAGCTGCGGAAGCCACCTCTTCGGCACTTTTTGCAACATCGGTGGAATTTTTCAGATCTTCGGTTAGTTCTGAAAGGATTCGAGTGGTCTGTTCGCACCCCGCCAGGGCTTGGGCTTGCTCGTCCACCGTCTTACCCGACTCTTCAGCGGCAGCTGATTGCTCCTCCGCTGCTGCAGCAATAGTCTCAGAACCCTTAAGCGCCTGCTGGGCCGCAACATTAGATTGAGCCGCACCAGTGGCGATCTCTGACACCCCTTTGACAATCTCGATAACATCAATACGTACTTGTTCAAGCTGCGCGGTGATGGTCTTACCGTTTTCGACCTCCTCCTCCATGACCTTAGCTGAGCTACTGATTCCCTCCGTAATCACCGTGACCTCCTGTTGGATCTGTCCCACCAGATCGGAAATTTGCTTGGCACTCTTTTCGGAGGTCTCCGCCAAGGTCCTGACTTCGTCAGCCACTACGGCAAAGCCCTTACCATGTTGACCGGCCCGGGCCGCTTCAATAGCGGCGTTCAGAGCCAACAGGTTTGTCTGATCAGCAATCCTCACAACCGCTTTAATAATATCGCCAATGTTGGCGGCCTGCCGTTCCAGTTCCGCCACCAATTCTACTGAAGCTGCCTGACGTTGGGAGGCAACACCGACATTGGTAACCATAACCGCGATATCGGCGTTGGTTCTGGCTACCAAGGCCTGCGTACCCTCTGCTTTGGTCAGACTGATATCGGCGTTTTGCAACTGCCGAGTAATGGCAGTGCCCACCAGGTTGAAGGCGGCCAGGCATTCCTGGGCTGCGCCGGAGGCCTCTTCAGCACCAATGGCAATCTGATCTGAGGCCCGTTTCAATTCTTCCGCGGCAGATGATGCCTCGTTGATCCCCGCGGACAACTGACCTGTTGCTGCTGCTATCCGTTCAGCAGCCTGTTGCTGCTTAGCCAAGGTACGGGCTTTTTTCCGCTGGGCTTCAGCGTCACGGGCTACGATAGCCGAGCTTTTTCCTTCGATGGAACTGGTCTGGGACGGGGAATGGGATTTTTTCACAAGGGCCATGGGTGGTCTCCTTCAGGTTTGGTTGCCTTAGGGGCAGCATTTATAAGAATTTGAGACAGAGCGTTAAAATCATTTATGTTGAACCGGCATCGCAGCCAGTGTGGTGCCGCTTCAATTTGGGAAGGTGCCATCTCAAGCATATTCCGTACACCTTCGGCCAAGTCTTTCAAAACGACGCTGTCACCATCCTGGCTCAGTTCGACCACAATATTGAATGTGCTGACCGTCTCGAAGGGTTCCGGAAAGGCCAATTTCAGCTGCAAATCAATGATTGGTACAGGACAACCACGTAGGTTGAGGACACCCCGCATGAAATCTGGCAGCTGCATTTCGTTAGCGAGGCTCGGCAATTCGAGTATTTCCCGCACCCTAGCCCCCTCAACGACAACCAATTGGTCGGCCATTGTAAAGGTCAGATATTGGATTGTTTCCAACTCATCAGCCACAGCTTGCCCCCTCTCCTTTATGTATGCTTAACAGAACTATTGAACGGGGTTACAACAAGCGTGCCGGGGAAGGTAGAGAACTGAAACAAAACATGAAGTGTTGCAGGATGGGGCTTGGTGGCGTTTTGGGGCGGGAATTCGAGGGAGGGAACACTGTAACATGATACAGTACGCAGTGTTACATGTAACAGTACAGCTGTTTCATGATACGGTGATTGAGAATTTTCCTGGAACGAGGCGGGTGAAGCTTTATTTTGCCTGGCTTTTCTTGATTTGCCGGTACACGGTAAGTCGGCTGACTCCAAGCAGATTGGCAGCGTGGGTTTTGTTCCCGCCGCTCATGGCCAACGCTTCTTCCAGGCTGAGTTTTTTCTTGAGAAGTGCTGGAGAGGGAGCAGCTGTCAAAAACGAATCGATGCCGACCCGCGTGGAATCGATCAAGTCCTGCGGCAGGTCATGTACGGCAATAATGTCCGATTTACAAAGGATGCTGGCGCGTTCCAGGGCGTGTTCCAGCTCGCGCACGTTGCCCGGCCAAGCATGGCTATGAAATAGAGCCAGGACATCATTCGAGACGCCTTGAATATGCCTGCCCAACTTGGTATTGCACTTTGCGATGAAGTGGGTGACCAGCAGATCGAGATCATCTCTACGCTCCCTGAGGGCGGGGACTACCAAACGAACAACATCTAGGCGATAATAGAGGTCCTCACGGAATGTCCCTTGCTTGACCATTTCCGCAAGATTTCGATTGGTGGCAGCAATGATTCGAACATCCACTTTGCGAGATACTGATTCCCCTACTCGCTCAAATTCACCTTCCTGCAATACTCGTAACAGACGCATCTGAATGGCGGGCGAGATGTCGGCTATCTCATCAAGAAAGAGTGTGCCGTTATGGGCCCTCTGAAAGCGGCCTGCCTTGTCAGCGATCGCTCCGGTAAACGCCCCGCGCACATGTCCGAATAGTTCGCTTTCCAGAAGAGATTCGGAGAGCGCCGAGCAATTGACCTTCACAAACGGACCGGCTGCCCGCGACCCCGAGTGATGCAGGGCGGCGGCGACCAACTCTTTACCGGTGCCGCTTTCACCGTATATCAATACCGTTGTCGGCACATCGGCCAAGGCTTCAATCAAGGAATAGACCTTCTGCATCGCCGCGGATGCTCCGACAACCCCCTGGAATTGACTCCGTTTCCGAAGGGCATGCTCCAGTTCCACCAATTGGGTTTCATCCCGGATAACCGCCACTGCTCCGCTGACTGTGCCATCGGTCTCGATAACAGGAGTTGCGGTAATACTGACGATGCGATTTTTGCCTTTTGGAGAATGACATTCATGACGACGTATTTCACTCGGAGCCTTGCTGGAGAGTGTTTCCAGGAGAGCAGTATGGCATGAGCCGTCGCATCCCAGGTGGAGAGTGGCGGCATCGCTTCCGATTAGGTCGCGGTTGTAGCCACAGATCTTCTCTGCGGTAGAGTTGAAATGGGCCAGACGTCCGTCCTTGTTGACCATGACGATGCTGTCGACGACAGTCCGAAAGATGGCGTCCATATTGGCCCGATATCGTTCCAGGTCGTCATTAATCCGTTTGCTATTTAGTGCATGTCGCGTGACCAAAAGCAGGGTCTCCGTGCGTAACGGCTTGGTGATGTAGTCGAAGGCGCCCAGACGAACTGCGGCGGCAGCTGACTTGACCTCGGGATAGCCGGTGAACATGACGACTTGAGTAGTGGGGGAGATGGCTTTTATATCTCTCAACAAGTTGATGCCACTATCCCCGGCCAGCATGATATCCACGAAGGCCAAGGCGTAGTGCTCCGTCTGAAGGCACACGATAGCATCAACATGACTGGCGGCGGTATCAACCTGATAGCCCTCATGTTTCAGCAGGGAGCTCAGGGTAAAGCGGAGACCTTCTTCGTCATCCACCAACAATATGCGACAATTTGCTGAATTCGTCATCGACGATGCTAACTCCTTCTTACCAAAAGCTTTATAAAAATGTTTCGCAACTGATCCGGCTTGTAGGGCTTTTGTACTGCTTGGGTAAATGGATCGTTTATAAAGTCTTCCTCAAACCCCTCAACGCTGTAACCACTGCAGAGGACAATCGGAATTAAAGGTGATATTTCTCGCAGAATTCGATACGTGTCGAGTCCATCCATCTCAGGCATGATGAAATCCAGAAGAATCAGATCAATTTCACTACTGGTCTCACGGTAGATTTCGATAGCTTCACGACCGCTGATCGCTGTTATGGCCGTAAACCCCATTGCTTTGAGCAGGGCGGAACCAATGATAAGTAGCGGTTTTTCATCGTCTACCAGCAAAATGGTGCCACCACCTTTTGCCAAAAAAAGACCGGCTTTGGGGCTGGCGGCAACACTACCCCGACCAGTAAAAAGAGGAAAGTAAACCTTGAAAGTAGTCCCAACACCTGTTGTGGTGGAGAGTTGCAGCGATCCGTCATGCGATTTGATAATGCCAAGTGTGGCCGACATGCCCAGACCGCGGCCGGTAAATTTGGTCGTATAGAACGGTTCAAAAATTCGCATTTGAGTTTCGACGTCCATACCGCTACCGTTGTCTGATACCGTCAGGCAAACGTAATCGTCAACCTGGATCGCCTTGCCAAGAAAATCTATTTCAGCTTGATTATCCTGGACAGTTACCTTTTTGAGAGAAATTATAACAGTGCCATTCATATCACCTATAGCCTCGGCAGCGTTGATACATAGATTCATGATAACCTGCTGAATCTGAGTGCCATCTCCGGTTATATCAAAAAGTTCACCGTTAAAACCAAGTTCGAAGCCGACATTATTTTTTATGGTCGGTTGGAGCAGCCTTACTGTTTCTTCTACAATCAACCTTAGATTTAAATGGGTTCGAATCAGTGAATTCTTACCAACGTAGGTCAGCATCTGCCGACAAATGTCGGCTGCCCGTGTCGCCGCCGTTTCAATCAGTTTAACATGGGATTTTGGATCAATTCCCGAATCTATATCTTTATCCATAAGGGTACAGTGCCCAAGGATGATAGAAAGGATATTATTAAAATCATGAGCTATGCCACCAGCCAACACCCCGAGGCTCTCAAATTTTTGACTCTCCAATAATCTGCGTTCTATTTCTAGGTTGATTCCTTCAGCTCGTTTGCGCTCAGTAATGTCGCTCAATACGACCAAGCTCACTGGCTTGCCACTTTCATCTTGTACCACAGTGCATTCTAGACATGCCCAAAATGATGTTCCGTCATCTTTCACAAGCCGTAGTTCGCAGTTCTTCGGCTCACTGGTTTCGACGAGCCTTTTACGGAAAAGGTAGTAGATGTCCTGGTCTTCCTTGAGAATGAACCGGGTGAAAAGCTGTTTGTGCAGTGTGACCCTGGGCACTCCTAAGAGGATGGACATTTTGAGGTTAGCCTCTAGAATCAGCCCTTGTTCGCTGACAGTAGTATAACCCACAGGAGCAAGTTCATAGAGGTCAACATAGCGCTCCCGCTCGGCCTCCAGCCTCACCTGGGCTCGGCGGAGTTCCTCGTTCTGCATTTCAAGTTCGATCTGAAGCACCCGCAGCTCATGAGTCTCTTCGGACAACAGTGCATTGTGGCCATCTGGTAACAAGGCAGCTTCCCTTTGCTCGATCGCTTCGGCTCGTTTGCGCAGAGCGTGCCCTGCTTTTCCTGTTGTTTGGAGTATTTTTGTTTGCAGTGTGGGGGCGAGAGATGTCGAGAAAACTGCGTCTCTAGGTTGCTTATCCTTGCTGATCAATCTGGGTCCCCTTTAAGTTTTTTTTCGTTGAGTAAAAACCCAATCTTTGTGGGTGGCAAGAAATGGCTGACGGTTCCAGGCATGGAAGCCTACTATCACATGCCCAAACATCGCCGGTGGATCTGGTTATCCTGGAGATGCTTATGGATCCAGGCATCAACGGCTGCGAAACCTATGAAGAGATCATCAAGTTTGCCCCTGGTCAAGAAGCCATCATCGCCAGCGGTTATTTACATCATGTTAGATAGGGCGCGTGATCGGATCAAAGCGAGCCATCAAAACGA
>Ga0364909_10210_pt1 | contig 19885 bp, 14 predicted proteins | sample SorcelJu500001C3_3_FD_206966 | JGI IMG/M metagenome (GOLD analysis project Ga0364909, IMG submission 206966) | Enriched cells from Trout Bog Lake Hypolimnion, Wisconsin, USA - BchlTB.June25.5000.01.C3 | ecosystem: Environmental > Aquatic > Freshwater > Lake > Hypolimnion/Profundal zone | place... | reverse complement strand
TCGCCGTCAAAGGCCACTGCCGATCCCATATCCCGGAGCAGCAGCCTTTCGGACAGGGTCTGGACAAATTCGCGTTCGTCATCCACCAGCAGGACGCGTGCAGGCGCCTGAAAATCGACTTTCCGGTAGATGTCCGCCTGGTGAAAATTCTTGCCCACCTGGGAGGTCACGGATTTGACCCCCGCGACCTTGGAGACGATCTCCTGCAGTTCCTGCTCAAGCCGGCTCAACATCAATACGTTTTTTTCTATGGTCAAGGTCACGGCGCCCGCCCTGACGCTGACCCCGACCTCATGTCCTTCCTGGGCAAGCGTGACCTGGACCTTGGCCTGAAGCTGAAAATCGGCGATAGCGGCCAGGGAGGCCTCGGTGGGCACGAGGACATCGGCTTGCAGGTTTTTGATAATCAGCTGGACACTTTCCTCCACGGTGGTCTTGTCGGTGGGAATGACAATGTCGTACAGGGACGAATGCCAAGGATCAGGATTCTGGAGGAGCAGGGTGGTCCAGGCCGCCTTGTCCTCGTCACTCTTATGGATAGCCTTGTGCGGATCTTTTTCCGGGGAGGGGAGCGATTGGGCCAGGCTGATTCGGCTGTTCATTTCCGCGATCAGACAGACGCGCAGAACATGGGAGATGATAGCTGGCACCAGATGACTGGAGAATCCTGCGATCACCAGTTTCTCCTGGTCCAGCAACTCGGCGACCGCCAGCCGAAGGTAGGCGATGGAGCGTTCTTTTTCGTGAGTAAACGGGTTGAACAGCGAGGTTTTGGCGGTAAATGCCCGTGTCATCCTTTCCGGGGCGATTCCGGACAGTTTGCTCGCGCGGGCCACCACTTCGCTGTCATTGACCAGTCGGTACCCTGTTTTTTCAATCAACTGCGCAACAATCAGCTCTTCATTGCAATAGAGTGCATTAAATACGGTAATCACTGACATGGGGATCCTCTCTCAAGGGTGAATGATCTGGAGTGGAGCGGATTTGGACACTTTCAAGGGGCAAGCCTCGATTTCATCTTCCGCATGGATCAATGGGTGGATCTTTTCAATGGCACTTTCCATGGTTGGAAAGACGTGCTCCGCACCGATTTTGTTGAAAAGGTGCGTCCGGTCCAAGACTCGCATGACGGTCTCGTTGATGCCGCTAAACGAAATGTCGAGACCGGCGCTGCGGACTCGGTCGACCAGCAGGGAGAGAGTTTCCTCCCCGGAGGCGTCAATGTCGTTGATGCCGTTGGCGACAATGACGATATGGCGGAGGGTGAGCTTGCACAGCATCTGATCGGAAATCTTATCCTCGAGATAACTGGCGTTGGCGAAAAAGAGCGGACCTTCGAAGCGGATGATCGACAGGTATTTGCATTCTTTGAGCCCGAGGGTGAGTGCACAGCGCAACGTCATGCTTTGGTCCCGGGAGAGCGAGGTGACCACCGGCCGCATGTTCTTGTAGAGGAAAACCATCAGGCAGAGCACCACGCCCAGCATGATGCCTTTGTCGAGATGGGGTGCAAACCAGAGGGTGGAGATGAAGGCGAGAATGGAGATCAGGCCGTCATACCATTGCGCCCTCCAGGCATGGAGAAAACCGGAGATGTTGATCAGGCCGACGACCGCCATCATGATCACCGCGGCAAGCACCGATTGCGGCAGGTGATAGAGCAGCGGGGTGAAGAACATCAAGGCGATAACCACGGCCAGGCTGGTGAAGACGCTCGCCATGCCGGTGATAGCGCCGGCCTGCAGATTAACGGCTGAACGGGAGAATGATCCCGAAGCCGGATAACTTTTGCTGATGGAACCAAGGATATTGGCGAGCCCCTGGCCAATCAATTCCTGGTTGGGGTCGATGCGTTGACCGGTCTTGCTGGCAATGGCCTTGGCAATGGAGATGGCCTCCATGAATCCCAGCAGGGAGATAATCGCGGCATAGGGGAACAGGTGCAGCATGACGCTGAAATCGATGCGGGGAATGGTAAAGGAAGGGAGGCCCTTGGGGACGTCGCCAATCACCTCGCCGCCACCGCTCATTGGCAATTTCTCAAGTTTGATCGCCTTGCTTCCCATCCGGAAACGCCAAATACGGCCATCGGTTTTCGCCCCGGCCGGCAATTGGTCGGCCAGGTAATAGAGAATGGTATTATCCGGTTGAATCGCCGCCTTAAACAATAGCTTCCGCAACTCTTCGCGGTAAAGGTGGGCTTTTTCCTTGAGATCCTCGATCTGGAAATTGATCACCCGGTCTTTGTGCTCAGCATCGAGCAGGGTAATGGGGTTATGCGCTTTCTTGGCCTCTTCGAGGGCCTTGCTGGTGCTGGTCCGCTCTTCTGAGAGCGGTTTCATCCCATTGGTGGCGTCATTGAAGGCCTTGATCAACTGGAGTGTGGGCGGTGACTGCAGAGTGTTGCTGTCCACGGTGGCATTGTGTTCAAAGCCGATCATCCAGGAAAGGGTTGTGGTGACTACGACGGCGACCAGGACGTTGGGAACCTTGGGCGCGATCCGCTTTAAGCCGACCATGATCACCAGCGCCAGGGCACCGATGAAGAAGGTCGGCCAATGCGTGTAATGGACAGCAGCTTTCACCGTTAGAATTATAGTTTCGTAATGGTGGGGGGCACTGTCAATATTGACCCCGAACATCTTGGAGAGCTGAGAGGAGGCAATGATGATCGCTGCCGCGTTGGTGAAACCGTTGACCACGGGATGGGAGAGGAAATTTACCACCAGACCCAAACGCAGGATACCAAGGCTGAGCTGAAACAGGCCGACCATCAGGGAGAGGAGGATCGCGTAGGCGATATACCCCTCGCCGCCGGCGGTGGCCAACGGTGCCAAAGAGGCCGAGGTCATCAGCGAGACCACCGCCACCGGGCCGGTGGATAACTGCCGACTCGAACCAAAGAGCGAGCCGATAATAGGGGGGAGAAAGGCGGCATAGAGACCATAATAGGGAGGCAGCCCCGCCAGCTGGGCATAGGCCATGGACTGGGGAATCAGTACCAGTGCAACGGTCAGGCCGGCTATGCCATCCGCCTTGAACAAGGACATGTTGTAACCGGAAAACCAGTCGAGAAAAGGGAAAATGCGTTTGATCATGCTGTTCGTCTCACCTCAGATTGTTCGATGGTTAATATGGAACAAACTATTTGATATCACAGTATATTTCTTGACACTTCCAGCCGTGTGGATTTGTTTGGGCTCATTAGGGGTTGCGATTTTCCAGCATCCGCCGGCAGGATTCGATCAGCTCGTTGTAGAGCGCGTCGACATCGTAGAGATTGTTCATCCGGAAACGGACCATGCTGTCGACCATCGAAAACACAATCAAGGCTGATTTTCTCGCCGGGATATCGCCGATGGAGCCGTCGCTCTGGCCACTGGTGATGGCGTTTTCAAAGATATCGACAAAACAGTTGTAGATCGCCTCAAGGATGTCCCGACACTCCGGGTTGCTCTCCGCCAGTTCGTAGGGGTAGCGCTGATGGAGGATGGAGAAAAGATTTTCTCTGGCCTTGGTCATGTACAGATAAAACGAGATGGATTCTTCCACCATGTCGAGGCCGGTTTTTTCGGTTTCAACTTTTCGATAGCGTTCAAACTCAGGCAGGATGTCATCTTTCAGGTTTCTCAGAATAGCGAGAAAGATTTCCTGTTTGTTCTTGAAATGATAGAAAATGGTGCCTTCCGCCGCGCCGGTCATTTTTGACAGTTCTCCCATGGCGGTATCTTTGTACCCTTTCCGTGCGAACAGAAAGGTGGCGGCCTGGAGAATGGCGTCTTTTTTGGTCATGATGTTCCCTGGCAGAAATTAGACTGAGCGCTCAGTCGGTTTTTATGTACACGCACTCGGCCCTAGCTGTCAAGAGAAAATCTGAATCCCAAGGGGATGGTGAAATCGGTTAGAAAGTGCTCCACGCCAACCGGCATGTCGCCGTGGGGGAATATATTGATGGAAGGTACCCAACGAGAGGTCGCCGGCAGGATCCACAACCACAAGGGGAGGGAGAGGGGGGGCACGCACGATTGTTTGTGCCGGGACAATTCACGGGAGACGGAGAGGCCTGCGCAGTATCATTTGCTTCATTGCAAAGCGTTATTGCAGGTCTTGCTCGTGTTGAGCGGCTTACTGCTCGCCTGGTGGCGTATGCCACAGGATCTGCGTTACCTCGAGGGGAACGGCGACACCCGCATGGTGCGGTATCACTCGTGAGGTAAAGTCTGCTTGCGGGCGGGAGGCAGGGACTATGGCGCTGTAGACATAGCCGCCCGAGGCACCCACCAGCGGTCGATCGCGGTGCATCGTCTGCCGTACCGGGCTGCCGCCTTCGATGCCATCGGCATACAGTTCCACGAGAACGGCTTCCGGCGCAAGATCGTTGAGATAAACCTGAACTTCAAAAAGTAACTGTTCGTCTTTGGTTGCCACCGTGGTTTTACCGAAGCGCAATGTAGCCCATTTTTGTTCAAGACTGTGCAGCCAGTTGACTATTTGTTGGCCGATTGCGCCTTTTTCGGCAAGGCGTGCCTGATAAGCGGCAGCAGCTGGGAGGTAGTGTTGCTCGGTGTATTCGCACACGGTGCGGCTGGCGGAAAAGCGCGGCGTCAACCGAGACATGCTTTCCCGCATGCGGGCCACCCAGGCGGTGGGAATGCATTGTTCGTCTCGGTCATAGAACTCGGGCACCACCTTGCGTTCCAATAAATCGTAGAGCATCTCCGCTTCCATGGCGTCCCAGACGGGATCATCGCCATGTTCTTGCCCATCCCCTAATGCCCAGCCCAGTTCCGGGGCATAGGCTTCGGCCCACCAACCGTCCAGCACGGAGAGATTGAGGCCGCCATTAACCAGTACCTTCATGCCGCTCGTTCCGCATGCCTCCCATGGGCGCCTCGGGGTATTGATCCAGACATCCACGCCCTGCACCAGGTGCTCGGTCAAACTCATGTAATAATCGCTGAGAAAGATTACGTGCAGGCGGGTTTCTGGTCTGCGGATAAAATGCAGCCATTCCTGAATCAAGGACTGTCCGGCCATATCGTCCGGATGGGCTTTGCCGGCAAGGATGAGTTGCACCGGATGATCCCGATTGGTCAACAGGCGAAGCAGCCGCTCCGGGTCGTGGAGGAGCAGATTCGGCCGCTTGTAGGTCGCGAAGCGCCGTGCAAAACCCAGGGTCAGGATGTTGGGATCCAGGAGCTGCTCAGCCTTGGCCACCGCCTTGGGCGAGGCCCCGGAGGCAGCGAGTTGCCTGGACAATCGTTCGCGCGTATATTCAACCAGGGACTTGCTGGCCGCAAGGCGAAATTGCCACAGATCGGCGTCGGAAACGCAGTTGATGTCCTGCTCCAGGGTATCCGTGGTGCCCAGCCAGCGGTCTTTGCCACAAGCTTGTGTCCAGATGTTATCGGCGGGGGCGGAGTCCCAGGTCGGCACGTGAACTCCATTGGTTACAGAGCCGACCGGCACTTCCGCCAAAGGCCAGTGGGGGAAAAGGGGCTCAAAGAGGTGGCGGCTGACTTGCCCGTGCAAGCGGCTGACGCCATTGACCGCTCCGCTGCCACGGATTGCCAGATAGGCCATGTTGAAACTCTCCTGGGGATCGTATGGATTCTGGCGGCCCAGGGCCAGCAAATCAAAGAGGGAAATGCCAAGTTCCTGTTCGGCATACTTCCCAAGATATTGCTCGATGAGCACCGGCGCGAAACGGTCAAAACCGGCAGCGACCGCCGTGTGGGTGGTGAAGAGGTTGCCCGCGCGGGTGATGGCCAGGGCAACTGCAAAGGGTTGCGCGGTCTCATGCATGCAATGGCGGGCCCGTTCCAGCACCGCGAAGGCCGCATGTCCTTCGTTAAGATGGTAAACTTGCGGTTGGAGGCCGAGGGCGGTTAACAGTCGACAGCCGCCGATCCCGAGAACCAGTTCTTGTTTGAGCCGCAACTCCGGGCCGCCGCCATACAACTCGCTGGTAATTCCTCGATGCGTCGGAAAGTTCGCCGCGTCGTTGCTGTCCAGCAGGTACAGTTTGACTCTGCCGACCTGGACCTGCCAGGCGCGGATCCAGACGGAGTAACCGGGCAGGGGAATCTCCAACCGCAACCACTCGCCGTTTGCCTGGCGCAAGGGGGTGATCGGCAGTTGCCCGGGGTCGTTATAGGGAAAGAGGGCCTGCTGCCTGCCGTCCTTGTCAAACACCTGGCGGAAATACCCTTGTTGAAAGAGCAGGCCCACGCCGATCACCGGCACCCCCAGGTCGCTGGCGGCCTTGAGCTGATCGCCGGCTACATTGCCGAGTCCGCCTGAATAGATGGGCAAAGCTTCATTCAACATAAATTCCATGCTGAAATAGGCAACGCCAGTCAGGGGGGCCTGGGGATACCGTTGCTGAAACCACGCCGGTGTTTCTTCAATCTGTCTTCTGGTCTGAATGAGCGTCTCAACTTTTTCGCAAAATACAGGATCCGCCAGCATACGCTCGATCCGATCGCGCGAAACCGTCTGGAGAACGAGCCAGGGGTTATGGGTTATTTTCCACAGGTTTTGGTCAAGCTGCCGCCACACTTCATCGGTACCGTGATCCCATGACCAGCGTAAATCAAGGGCAAGCTCCGCTAAGGAGTCAAACCCCTTTATTTCCGTCGGGAGCAGGTTGTAGAGCGGGTGGCTGACACGAATTTGTTTAGGCATGAGTCTCTATCCTGGTCGTCAGGAACCGTGCAGTTCACAAGACAGGCAACCTCTTGGGGGCAGGGTTCTTACTTTATGAGGGGGACTGAGTCGACATTTCTGAAACAATTTAATCATTGCGGGGTTCGAAAAGCAAGGGGCCAGCCCATTATGCCGGGATCCGACTGGGATCTATAAAAAAAGGGCGTCCCGGTTTCCCGGAACGCCCTTTTTTGGGGAAGGCAAAGAATCAGTCAGTCGAGTTGACGCAGTTTGCTAAGCGGTTACCATGCGCCAATCATGACCATTCTAACGGCAACAGTAAGATCGGAGCCGCAATCCTTTGGTCTCTCAGTTAACCCACGGTTTGCCGACCGGAAGAATGGGGCGACCGTAAACCTGGGCATAAATTGCTGCGGCCATCATGTAGAAGGCCATAAAGGCGCAACCGAACAGATCGATGGTGGTGGGGAGCAGGAGATTCTTCATGCCAGCGAGAAAAACCAGATCCAGACCGACGAAGCCGATGATCAGGGTGGTAAAGGTCAGGGCCATTGCCGTATGAATGCGTATCGCGGCGAAGAACATGAATAATGTATAAATGGTATATCCAACCAAGAAAAGTCCGATGTCAAAAGGTGTGATTTTCAGATGTCCCCATCCCTCTTTCGGGACGGCATCGGCAAGGAGCCAGATCAGGCCAAGGGCCATCCAGAAAGCTCCGTACGAACAAAAGGCACTGTAGCCGAAGTTGTTGCCGACCTTGAATTCCTGAAAGCCTGCCATAAGTTGCATCAGACCGCCAACAACCATCGCGGCGCAGAAGACTGTTCCTGTTCCTCCCCAGCCCATATTATGAAACTGCAAGAGCGTGGTGGTAATACCAAAACCTGCCAAACCGACAACTGCTGGATTTCCCATGGGTTTTACTGCGTCTGCCATTTTCCTCTCCTTCGTGATGTGATTGTCTATTCCCACTGATGTGAGCCGTTTTTGTCTACCCACCGAATACCTTTGTAAGTAGACGGTAAAAACATAAACTTAAATCGTATCAGGTATCGTCCTGATATTGAGACACTTCATCCTACTTAAAGCTTACAACAGAAGAACACGCGCGGCGCTGGAGAAAATATCCCCAACCAAAGAAATCCATCCTGGAAAAGTTGTTTGTGTCTGAAACATTTATATACTCCCCCTTTATAAAAGTTTAGTTTGACTGCTTGCAGCATAGTATGTTGCAATTCTAAATCAGTTCACCCCCTTTGGTTTCTGTCGAATATTGTTGACTTTGTCTGTGAAATTTTCATCTTTTCTCAATGTGCGGTGACTATAAATGAGAAGGAAAGCAGTGTCAATGAACAAAATCGGGGTGTTCATAGTGTTTTTGGCTATTTATCGTGAGGTTTTTGCGTTCAGGCGATGAATAATGATTCGCCATTCAGTCTGGACGACCGGCAGAACCTAGTACTCCGGCTGAACGTCTTCCAAAATCCCGCGGAGGGGCTCCATCTGGTCTTTTCGACTTGAAAATTTATTGCCGTGACCGGATAGAGACCGCTGCCGTGGTACGGATAACCTTATCAGGAGTCTTTTTGCCTCCGCCGCATGGCGGCAGGGTGGCAATTTCGAAATTGGGGAGAAGATGCAGGGGGCAGAGGAGAACCCCTGGCAAGGCTAACCCCGGTGGCTTTGGTGGTTATGGATAAGGACTTCGCTTGCGTTGTTGCCAGCACTCAACTATCATGCACGCTTAGATATTTTCTCCCCAGCAGGCTCATCTCAACGGAGGGACCAATGGCGGACAGCCTCTATATTGCCAACCTGGAAAAGGAAAGCGGCAAGCTGGTTGTTACCCTCGGAGTCATGGAATTATTGTCCCGGCGGATCGATCGCATCGGTTTCTTCCGGCCGATCATTCCCGGCGACGGTCAACACGATAATGATATCGACCTGATCAGGCAACGTTACAACATCAGCCTGGCCTTTGAGGAAATGGCGGGTATCAGTCACGATGAGGCGCGCACCCTGATTGCCGGCGGCGAGGAACGCCGGCTGTTTCGCGAGATTGTCCGCAAATACAGTGAAGTCCGGAAAAAGTGCGATTTTCTCCTCTGCGAAGGTCCGACCATCGTCAACATGTCCGAGGCCTTTGACTACGATATCAGCATCCGCATTGCCCGCGAACTGGGGACACCGACCCTGCACGTCGCCAACGGACGTAATTGCACTTCTGCGGAAATACTGGAAAATATCCGGGTCGCGGAAAAGCTGTACGAGCAGTACCAGTGTCCGTTGCTGGCGGTGTTCGTCAACCGGATCGATCCCGCCCTGTTCGCTTCGGCTGAGGTCGAAATTCGCCAGAGCCACCAGGGGAAAAGTTATCGCCTTGATTTTCTACCGGAGATGGCAGGTTTCAGCATGCCGACCATGGAGGAGATTACCAACGCCCTGGGCGCCCGCCATTTCAGCGGCCCGCAGGCAGGACTGCAGCGCGATGTCCACGCCATCAAGGTGGCGGCGATGAGTCCGAGCAATTATATCGATTTTCTTGAAGAAGACGACCTGGTCATCACCCCTGGCGATCGCCCCGACATTATTTTCGCCACCCTGGGCTCCATTGCTTCGCGCAATTACCCCTCGCCGGTGGGACTCCTGCTCACGGGCGGCCTCTTGCCAAGTCCTTCCATGGTCAAGCTGCTGGACGGGATCGATGACCTCGCCTTGCCGATCTATATCGTTCCCGACGACACCTACCGCACGGCCATGCGTGCCGGCGAGATCAAAGGGATCCTGCGACCGCACAACGAGCAGAAAATCGCACGGGCCCTGGGTGTCTTTGAAAGCCATGTCGACACCAACGGCCTGGAGCAGCTGGTCATTCAGACTGTTTCCACCACCATCTCGCCCCTGATGTTCGAGTATTCGCTGTTCCAGCGGGCCCGGTCCGACCGCAAGCACATCGTCCTCCCCGAGGGCGATGACGAGCGGATTCTGCGGGCCGCCGAGATTCTCCGCGCCCGGGAGGTGGTGGACCTGACCCTGCTTGGCGAAGAACGGGCCATTCGCAACCGGGCTGCGGCCCTGGGGTTGAAGCTGCAGGATGTGGCCATTGTCGATCCCAAGACCTCGTCCCTGCGCGACGAGTTTATCGAAACCCTCTATCAGTTGCGCCGGCATAAAGGGATGACCAGGGATTGTGCCCGTGACGTCATCAGCGATGTCAGTTATTTCGGCACGCTGATGGTCCATAAGGATCTGGCGGACGGCATGGTCTCGGGTGCGGCCCACACCACCCAGCATACCATTCTTCCCGCCTTCCAGCTGATTCGTACCCGCCCCGGGGTGCTGGTGGTTTCCAGCGTTTTTTTCATGTGCCTGGACACCCGGGTGCTGGTCTACGGGGACTGCGCGGTCAATCCCAACCCCAACAGCGCCGAATTGGCCGAGATCGCCATCCGTTCGGCAGAAACCGCGGCCATGTTCCATATCGAACCGATTGTGGCCATGCTCTCCTATTCCAGCGGCGATTCGGGCCAGGGTGAGGATGTCGAACGGGTTCGTGCGGCGGTGGGCCTGGCCCGGCAGCGCCGGCCGGAATTGAAAATCGACGGTCCCATCCAGTACGATGCCGCCATTGATATCTCGGTCGGGAACCAGAAAATGCCGGAGAGCAAGGTCGCGGGCCGGGCCAGTGTCTTTATTTTCCCGGACCTCAATACCGGCAACAATACCTACAAGGCGGTGCAGCGCAGTTCAGGGGCGGTGGCCATTGGCCCGATCCTCCAGGGGCTTAATAAACCGGTTAACGACCTCAGCCGGGGCTGCCTGGTGACGGATATTGTCAATACCGTGGCCATCACCGCCATCCAGGCCCAAGCGGCGGACCAGCAACGGTCGGAGCGAAAGGCAGGGAGGCAGGCTGCCTGATGCCGACAAGACGGACTTTGCCCCCGTTGGCCCTCGCCCTGACAGGGGCCTGGATCATTTCTTTCTCCGCGGTTTGGGTGCAGCTGGCAACCGTGGCGCCGAACGTCTCTGCCTTTTATCGGGTCTTTTTCGGATTTCTTTTCCTGCTGGCCGCCTGTCTGGTGCGCGGCGATCTGCAACGGATCGGGGGCCGATATCTGGCCTGGGCTGGACTCTGCGGTCTGCTGTTTGCCCTGGACCTCTTCTGCTGGCATGCCAGCATCCATGCGGTCGGTCCCGGTCTGGCCACCATTCTCGGCAACTTCCAGGTCTTTGTGCTGGCCGCCTTTGGTCTGCTCTTTCTCGGAGAGCGAGTGCGACTCCGTAGTCTGCTCGCGATCCCCATAGCCTTGCTTGGTCTGGGGCTTATCGTTGGGGTCCAGTGGCAACATCTCAACCTCGAGTATCGCACGGGCATCCAGCTGGGCCTGATAACAGCTGTCTGCTACAGCGGTTTTCTCCTGATCCTGCGTAAACTCCAGACCGAGGGGCCGCAATGTTCCTTCTTTTTTAATCTGATGGTGATCTCCGGCTGCAGCGCCTTTTTTCTGGGAGTGCACCTGATATTGGCCAGAGCATCGTTTATCATCCCCGATCGGATCAGCTGGGTCGCCCTGCTTGGCCTGGGACTGCTCAGCCAGACCGTTGGCTGGACCCTGATCGCCAATGCCCTGCCCCGCATGCGGGCCACCCTGACCGGGCTGGTGCTGCTGGTGCAGCCTTCCTTCTCGTTTATCTGGGATGTGGTGCTGTTTGGGCGACCGACCACCCCAACCAACTGGTTCGGGGTCGGCATCACCTTAGGGGCCATCTATCTGGGGATTCAGGGCAGCCGGAGGTAGGTCAAAAGAAATGTTACCGGGGAATTTCCCCCTTTTTTCAACCCAAGGAGAGTCGTCTGATGCAGGAGAACGAAGAGATGGGGGATTTGCTTGAGGAAATCGGCCAAGTGCTGGATGCGGCCGAGCAGAACGATCTGGATGTTATCTTTGACCACCGTGCCGCCATCGTCTCGATGTATGCCCAGGCCATGGTGGAGTTCCATTTTGAGGAGAGTCAGCTGGATTGGCTCAACGAGATTCTCGGGGCAGTGGAATCCGACGATATGAGTGCCTGTCGCCGCCTGTTTGCCCAGGAAACCGATAATGACACGCTTTTTCTCGCCACCCAGTTCGCGGCGGTGATGGCCGGTTTTTTCCACCACGACGAATGTCTGACCGTGATCCAGGCCATCGGGCTGCAGGCCCTGCTCAGAGGAATGCAGTAAACCGGGGGAGGAGGAATAAAGTGGCGGGAGCAGGGGGCGGGCGTAACGACTGACCGCGAACGGTGCGGATTTCGGGTTCAGCAGCAGCCTAGAAGCACCTTGCGGCCGAGCAGACGGTTGATCCAGGCGCCCATCAGGGCAGAAGCGCACCCCACCCCAGGAGCAACGGTGAGGGCCTGCACCGGGCAATTGCGGGCGCAGGCCCCGCATTCCATGCACAGATCAGGATCCCTGACCTCCAGGCCTTCCGCGGAAAGCCCAAAAATCCGGTGCGGACAGACCAGGACGCACAGGCCGCAACCCACGCAGCGCTGCCGGTCAACCCGCAGGGTCGCGGTTCCCTCAATATAGCGATATCCACGCATCGGTTTTCCTCCGCATCAGAAAAATGGACTGCCTATCCAGAGAATCAGGGTCAGGCAGGAGGCCAGGATCTGCACCGGGATACCGCGCCGCATCTCGTATTCGACCCCGCTGGGTGAGGTAAAAGGGGTGGAGCCGGTGAAATGCATGGCCAGATAGGAACAGACGGTCACGGTCCAGAGCGCCAGGGCGAAGGCTTCCGGCAAAGTGGACCAGGAGACCAAGGAGCAGGTGAGCGCCGCGGCCGCCATTCCGGGCAGGAGGCCTTTGCACCAAAACTGGCGGCCGGGCAGCCAGGGCAGCAGCAGGGGCACCAGCACCGCCCCGCCGGCGATGCCGACCAGGGTGGCACCCAGCAGCATCAGGCCTCGGCCCAGGGCCGCGGTCAACGAAAACAGGGAAGGCCCGATCCCGGAGAGTAGAAACACCAGGGCCAGGGTCGTCAGCAAGGGCTTGGCCAGGAGAAAGAGCTCGACCGGGATCAACACCGCCCGTTCCGCAACGGTAAAGGTGACCTCACGCATGGCCTCGGTCGCCTGCTTGCCTTGGGCGAGGAAGGCGGGCAGATCAGCGGCCCGAATCGGACCGAAAAGCACGGTGAAGCCGCACCCTTGCCGGACCGCCTGTGCGGTCACGCCGGCGGCCGCGAGTTGCGGCAAAATGAGCTGACGATGGCTGACCACCTCAGCCAGCCGGCAGCCGCGAACACGCTCGATCACTTCAGCGGCGGCAAAGGTGCCTTTGCCGGCAGCGCACCAGACGTTAATCCCCCTGGTATCGAGGATCAGCAACCAGCCATCGACAGTGCCCAGCTGAAACCGCAGGGCGTCAAAGGTGAGTTTGTAGTTGGCCGTGATCAAGACCGGCGACGTCGGGCCAGGGGTGCCTACAGCATAGAGACCAGGGGCGACCCGATAGTTCCGGCGGATAATCCCGATCCGGGCGCCGAGGGTGCCCCACCTGTCGCGTCTGCTGGCCGTGGTGGCCACCTGCGGTACCGGGCCGATCGGCGTTTCGATAAATCCTTGAACAAAGGGACAGAGGCGGTACCCCGCCCGCTCACGGACCCCGGACCGGGGTTCCGGTTTCGGGCCTCAACAGGGTGCGTCTAAGGCTGTCGGTACGGAAGAAGCAGGAAGGGTTTGTCCATTGTGCAACGGCGGCAACCATCGGGGATCGGTCGGGTTCATGGGGAAGACTCGTTGAGGTTTGCGCTGCCCGGCCCAATCGCGGACCAAAAGGCAGCAAAGCAATGGGGTCAGGATACCGCGCGGGACCGGTTCCGGCGAGATTTTTTTGCCGGTTCCGGGATAGTCTGAGGGCTGGACAAAGGGAACGAGCCCTCCTACTGTTAAAAAAAAGAGTATCACTTGCATCCGTGCCATCACCCTCTAGCGAGCAACCAGAATGACTATCGCCAGTACCTTGCAGAGCAACGGTCTATTGCCGCAACGGGCCAAAGATGCCCGGCGGGTGCTGGGCGAGTGCATTCTGTGCCCGCGTCGCTGCCGGGTTAATCGTCTCGCCGGGGAGACCGGTCTTTGTGCAACCGGAGTTCGGGCCCGAATTGCGAGCTATGGCCCCCATTTCGGTGAGGAACAGCCTTTGGTCGGCACTTATGGTTCTGGCACCATTTTTCTGGCGGGCTGCAACCTGCACTGTTGCTTCTGCCAGAATTTCGAGATCAGCCAGGGCGAGGAACCAGGCCGGGAGGTGGATGCCCCCGAGTTCGCCGCCATCATGCTGGAACTCCAGGCCATGGGATGCCACAATATCAATCTGGTTACCCCCAGTCACGTGGTGCCCCAGATTCTGGAGGCCTTGGGGCCGGCCCTTGAGGGTGGCCTGACCATCCCGCTGGTCTTCAACTGCAGCGGCTATGAGAGTGCCACCACCTTGGCCCTGTTGGCCGGCGTTATTGATATCTATCTGCCGGATTTCAAATTCTGGCGCCCAGAAACCGCGGCCCGGTATGCCCAGGCCCCTGAGTATCCCGAGCGGGCGCGCGAGGCCCTGCTGATTATGCATCGGCAGGTCGGCGATCTGGTCGTAGGTCCCGACGGTTGTGCCCGATCAGGGGTGCTGGTCCGGCACCTGCTGATGCCGGAGATGATCCGGGAAACCGAAGAGATCCTGCGATTTATCGCTACTGCCCTGTCGGCAAACACCTTTATCAATATCATGGACCAGTATCATCCCTGCGGCACTGCTGATAAGTACGAAGAACTGCGCCGAACCCTCACCGGGGCCGAATACCGGCAGGCCCTGGAGATTGCCCAAAATCTGGGCCTCTCTCCAATCGATCGGCCCGATTTTTCCAGACTTCTGCAATGGCCGGGCACCTGAGCGACATTCCTTTTGACGGCCTGCCGCTCTTTTGCTGGCAGGTGAAAGAGGCGCGTAGATTCCCGTGAATGCGGGTTCCTGGCCCCGATTTTTCTCACTTCCACAGGAGATTATCATGAATAACGAAGGTTCCATCCGCTTTGCTGAACGCATGAGCCAATTGCCGCCGTATCTCTTCGGCATGATAAATAAAATCAAAATGGAAAAACGATGGCAAGGGGTTGACGTCATTGATCTTGGCATGGGCAACCCCATGGACCCGACGCCGGGCAAGGTCACGGACAAACTCTGCGAGGTGGCCCTTGATCCCAAGACCCATCGCTACCCGGCCGCCGGCGGCATGAGAAATCTGAAGCGGGAGATCGCTCTCTACTATCAGCGCAAATACGGGGTGGAACTCAGTGGCGAGGACGACGTTATCTGCACCATCGGCTCCAAGGAGGGAATTTCCCATCTCTGCCTGGCGCTGCTCGGTCCGGGCGATACCGTGCTCGTGCCTTCACCCTTTTTTCCCATTCATGTATATGCCGCGGTCATTGCCGGGGCCAGCGTTCTGCGCTTCCCTTTGGGTTCGGAGGAAGAGTTCCTGCGCCGGGTCAGCGAGATGTGCACCTCCCTCTATCCGGCCCCTAAACTGGTGATGCTCAACTATCCTCATAATCCCACCGGCATCCTGGCCTCCCGTGACTTTTTCGCGGAGATGGTCAAGTTGGCCAAACTTTTTAATTTCATGGTGATCAACGATTTCGCCTACGGTCAGATCACCTATGATGGCCTGGTCGCGCCTTCCTTGCTTGAGATTCCGGGGGCGCTCGATGTCGGTGTCGAATTCGGCTCGTTCTCCAAATCCTACAACATGGCCGGCTGGCGGCTCGGTTACTGCGTCGGCAACACAGAGATGGTCGGCGGGTTGGCCAAAATCAAGGGCTACTATGATTATGGCATCTTTTCCGCCATCCAGGTGGCGGGCATTGTGGCCATGCGTGAGTGCGACGATACCATTGTCGAACAGGTGGCCATCTATCAGAAACGCCGTGACGTGCTTTGCGAAGGTCTGTCCCGGATGGGCTGGGAGGTGGAAAAGCCCAAGGCCGGCATGTTCCTCTGGGTGAAAATTCCTGAACCCTATGTGCGCATGGGCTCGGTCCAATTTTCCATCGAGATGATGAATCGGGCCAATGTCGCCGTTGCCCCCGGAGCCGGATTCGGCGAGGAAGGGGACGGCTATCTTCGTCTCGCGCTGGTGGAGAACGAAAATCGAATCCGTCAGGCCCTCAAGCAGATGAAGCGGGCTTTGGCGGAAATCGACCAGGAGGTTAGCACTGGGGGTTTGGTGTTGGCGGGTGAGGGGGGAAGGGGCTGAAGACGGCCGGGGGGTGCTTGCTGGGAGATTTTCGACGATACTTCACGAGCGGGGGCCGCTTGCCAGGCAGGGTTTTAACCTTGGGCAAAAACAATAAACATACTTGACAAAGCGTTCGAGAAGTTTTATCAATCGCTCGCTTTGAATAGTAAGGCCCCATCGTCTAGTGGCCTAGGACACTGGCCTCTCACGCCGGCAACAGGGGTTCGAGTCCCCTTGGGGTCACCAAGTAATTACAGCTACTTGCTGACAGTTTTAAAATCCGAGAGCTTCTTGATGTACTTTTGATGTACTTTTCTCGGAATCTATTAGATCGGGGAGTGCGGCCAGCACTTCCCGATTTTCTTTTTTCAGCCTATGAATATACCGTTGGGTGGTCGCCAAACTGGTATGACGAAGCATATGCTGAATCTCAACGAGGGGTACATTCTGAGCGGCCAGGATTGAGGCGAAAAGATGCCTTATTCCGTGAAAGCCGAAAGGTTCGACACCTGCTTTCTTGCAAAGACGACCAAGCCAATGTTGTCGATAAAGGTAGGCCATATTTTCATATAAGAAAACATTCTGAATATCGACAGTCGCAGATGCTTTTTTGTGTCTCAGCAGCCATTGAATAAGATCGTCTTTCACGCTTATCCATTGATTCCGCCACTCTCCCGCCCTATTTTTTCGCCAAGAAAGCCGAATCCTTTTCCCGAAAAAATCAATATCTGACCAAGTAAGACGAAAAACTTCATCGCGCCTTGCACCTGTTTGCAGATAGCAATAAAGCATAAGTTTGTCCTGGTCGATGTCTACTATGTTGAACACCTTCCAGAAATCATCAAGGGTAGGAACGTTACGTTCATGTCTCTCAGATGAAAACTTATCTATCCGGGAAAAAGGGTTTTTCTCAGGCAAGCCAAGATATTTCACGCCCCAGGACCAAGCCGCAGATAGATTTTTCCTATCTTTGTTAGCAGCATTCCCAGATCGTCGAGCAGCTTGTACTTGTAAAGCCTTTTGTGCCTGATAAGCTGACAAAAGCTCAACCGATTCAGCAGGATGAATACCAGAAAAAGAAAATAGTTGTCGAAACGCAAATTGCTTTTCATCAAATGTGTTTTTGACAAAATTCTGTTCTGAAAACTTCAGGTATTCAGTCGCCCATTCCAACAAGGAGATTGAACGGATCAATTGTCCTTCTTGCTCTATTGGTCTTTCTGACTCCCATAACAAGGCTTGCTTCTTTGTCCCGAAGCACTTCCTTTCTTTCTTCCCGTTGGTGAATTTCTGTCCCATCCAAGGGAATTTTTCTTTGTTCTTGTTCTGATTTTTGTACGCCATGATTCATAACCTCATTTCGTGGAAATCTCCATGAACGTGGCCCCAGGCGTACCCCTCCAAGCCTTTCTAGACCATACCTTTCAAGGACCCTTTTCTCAACACGGAAAAATTCGCAGACTTCCCGTAATGTCATCATCTCAGCGTACATTCAAAACTCCGAGAAAATGGCTATTCATAAATGGATATTCGTCAAATGTTTTGACGTTCCAGCGTTCGGTAAAAACTTTTTGTTTGTACTCTGGTCGTTTTAATTCTGTTTTTTTGTTGTAGATTCGCAGCATCAAATTCACCAAGATTTGAATCTTACCTTTCCGTAGTGGCAGAAGTCTGTGATGGTTATTTGTATTGAGGATAACCCCTGGATTTAAAAAAAATAGAATCGATAAGGTTAGCATGTTATCGGGTGCTAAATGGACAAGCAGGATGGGATGTTATTAAGGAGTACGCAACTGACCGTGCATAAAGCATTCACAGGTCGGGTATACAATCGGAAGAGTTCCCGTTTTTGAGTACAGTTTAAAGACTCACCGTGTTCGGCAATTAACGACCTTACTAATAATGTCAGGCTATTTGAGAAGCGAAATAAGGGATGTGTTCCGAGTATTGACTTGCTGAAGTTTGGTGGTTTTTGAGGAGGTGCGGTGTGGATTTAGAAAAGAATCATAAAAGTAAAGGTCTGGCCAACCATTTGAAAGAATTGAGCAAAATGTTAGGTCAAGACAACGTGCATAAAGTCGGTGACGGCAAATATGTTATAACAAGTTGCCTCGTGAACGTTGAATTCTGGAAAGGAGAGTATACTAAAAGGCGTCTTTTCATTGAGCACAAGGAGGAATATGGCTTAATTGTTGAAATAATGAGATTCTTAAATGAAATATGTTGTGAAATTTTTAATAAAAGACCTGATATTTCATGTAAATTTGCTGACCCATATTCCTTTGAAATGGAATTGTTGCTTAGTTATGGGCATTATCAGTCTTTATCAAGAATATTAAAAATAGATTTATACGAATTGGTAATAGAGAAATATCCAGATGCTGAAAATTTAATTAAAAATGCTTATGAGCTATCAGTTAAATACGGATATATATTGACAGACTTAGAATTAGAGGTAAAGGAGTGCAATATAGAAAAACATTACCTAATTAAAATAATTGAACAGAATGAACATAGTTTTTGGGCAAATCACAAGTCTGAACTAAAAGCTGATGAAGGATATGATTTTATAGAAACTTTTTTAGTTCCAAGAAAATTATTTCCAGATGATTCATGCAAAGATGAAAGTGAAAATATTAGCATTAATGGAGTTGATGAGAACGGATATGATTTAATAAATTGCATTAAAGATGATAGTAGTTGTAACTATGAAATAGCTGCAAATAGCACTTTGGAAGAAATTTCTTTTGAATTTGAGTATTTATCAATGCAAATAGCATACGCCAAAAGCCAACAATATAATATAAAAAAAGAAATATTTGATTTATTATGCAAAGTTTTAGGAATGAATTCTTCTATAGACTCACCGAGAGACATTCTACCTTGTATTTGCATGGAGAACGAAAATATCTATGACTCGGATATAGATTATCTGCAAACATTAATATTGGGACCTTCTCCTTTAGATTCAAATAGTAAATGTCAAAATTTAAAAAAACATAAATTTACTTGCAAAAAAAATGGAAGTTCAACTCCATTTTATACTAATTGCTGCTGTGTTAATTCTATCCGTAAACACTTGAATGAAATTTTAAATTTCATAACAATTAAGCCAGAAGATAAATCAAATCTTTCTTCAAATATTTTTCCTGATTCTTTTTTTAAAAACAAAAATATCAAATACAAGCTAGATAATTACATTATGATTTCCAAAGGAATGTCTAAGCAGATAAAGCAAAAATTGGTATTATATCAAATGCTTGAAAAGGGAAACATGAGGAGTAATGGCTTGGTCAATAGAGCATTAGGGTTGGTCGTCTGGGATGCTATAAATATACATAAAAAATCTTGGAAAGAAATATTTAATGAATTGAATGTTGTGGCAAAAAATAAAAAAGGATTCGCCAGCCTGTCATTTAAAGGTGAAGAACAGTTCAATAAAAAACTCCAAACAGGAATTTATAAAACAACTCGTAGATGTATCAATGAGAGCGTTTTCCTCACACTCCCATGATTTTGCAAGACTTGATGCTAATCAGAGATCTTATTAATGGAAGACTTCCCCTTCGCGTATCCTAGCATCTCCAGAGTTCTTAACTCCAGGCGATTCGGAATTCGATTCCTGCGTGTCTTTACTGACATTACAATTCAGTTCGCCGGGCAATGTGTCGGCGAAGCTCTCAACCATGCTAATTGACTGGTTGAACCCAGACTATAGCGTGGCTAAATATTGTGTTTTCATCTTGGGGAATTATAGGATTAATCCAATAGCTTGAAATCATTATGCGATTCGACGCTCGTCATTAAAACTGATGCCAATTGCCTTGATACCGATAAAGTGAAGTTGACGTTCCAGATCGGACTGCAGGTGTTGGCTTCTTTCTTAACCGTCCTTGTTTTTGCTGTCAGCCGAGAGGATGGGATAACCATGC
>Ga0364909_10142_pt2 | contig 19946 bp, 12 predicted proteins | sample SorcelJu500001C3_3_FD_206966 | JGI IMG/M metagenome (GOLD analysis project Ga0364909, IMG submission 206966) | Enriched cells from Trout Bog Lake Hypolimnion, Wisconsin, USA - BchlTB.June25.5000.01.C3 | ecosystem: Environmental > Aquatic > Freshwater > Lake > Hypolimnion/Profundal zone | place... | reverse complement strand
CCGTGACCACTCCACGGTTCTTTATGCCATCAAAACCATCACCAAGGATATGTCCCGCGAGACTTCGATCCGGGAGCAGGTCGAACTTCTTTGCGCCAAGCTTAAGAGGTGATTTTCAAGGATGGGCGTACACCAAAATAAAAAATATGGAGCAGTAATAACTGATGTGTGTGTTAGAGTTAAGAAGCACGCTTAATCTTACTTATCACCTTATTGTCGGTATTGTTTTTCCTTTATCGGTGTAGCCGGTGTCTTCCTGTAGCCCGGATCCATTCGCAGCATCCGTGGCAAGTTGGTCGCATCGTTCGTTTTCCTGGTGACCATCATGACCTTTTACCCACAGAAATTTGACCTGGTGCTTTTCGATCAACGAAAGCAACCGTTCCCACAGGTCCACATTCTCCGCCCGAACCCCACCGCTCCTTTTGTCAGCCTAAAAAATATCGTGTTCGCGGGACCCTTCTGTAGTTTTTCTCGTAGTATCTGATTTCCTCTGCCGTCAGAAAGTGTGATTATATGGCACTCTGGGAGAAGAAACATAAACCGTTACAATTTCAGCTGTTTCAGGGCATTATCCCTCTCAGGCTTTCATGTGTGCCTGCTGACCTCATTGCCGGTATAACGCTGGCTGCGCTTGCCATCCCCGAAGTAATAGACTACACGAAGATTTCCGGTACGCCTGAAATTACCGGACTTTATACCCTCCTGATTCCGATGGCCCTTTACGCACTCTTTGGGGCATCCAGACATCTCGTTGTTGGAGCAGACTCTGCAACCGCTGCTATTCTTGCTTCCAGCCTCGCCGGCATAGCCGTTCCTAAATCCAGTGAATGGCTTGCCCTGTCAAGCCTTGTGGCACTTATGGCCGCCATTTTTCTGTTGTTGGCCCGTTTTGCTCGCCTTGGTTTCCTCTCAAATTTTCTGTCGCGCACAGTACTTATTGGTTTTTTGTCCGGGGTTGGTTTACAGGTCGCACTCGGTCAGATAGCCGGAATGCTTGATTTGCCTAATAGTAAACAAGTTGGTGTGATTCCAACACTTCTCGCGACTATGCAGCAGGTGGACCATACAAATGTTATCTCTCTCACAATGGCTGTCAGCGTACTTGTAGTGATCGTTGGATTACGCAAGATATCGAAAAATATTCCGGGCGCTTTAATCGCGATTATAGGAGCGACTGCGATCAGTTGGGCGTTTAATTTAAAGGATTTTGGTGTCCATCTCCTTGGTCCTGTCTCGAGTGGCCTCCCAAAGATAGGTCTGCCCGATATGGTCGTGAACATGAACTTGATCGAGAAACTGATACCCACGGCCTTTAGCATCTTCGTGGTAATCTTGGCTCAGAGCGCCGGCACTTCGCAGGCCTATGCAACTCGTAACAATGAATCTTTTGATGAAAATCAGGATTTGGTAGGTTTATGTCTAGCTAATATTGGCGCTGGCTTGTCGGGGACTTTTGTCAACGGTAGTCCGACAAAAACCGAGATGGTTGAAAGTGCGGGAGGACAAAGCCAACTCGCCCAACTTACCACAAGCTTTATCGTGCTTTTGGTACTTCTTTTCCTCACTGGGCCACTGACCTATCTTCCGATGGCCGTTCTCTCTGCCGTGGTGTTTCTGATCGGTATGGAACTGATTGATCTTTCTGGAATGAGGCGAATATATAAAGAACGCCCTTGGGAATTCTGGGTAGCCATCATTACAGCCGTCACCGTAGTGTTTATGGGAGTGGAGCAGAGTGTTCTTTTGGCCGTTGCCCTATCACTTATGGTCCATACACGGCACGGGTACCTTGTCAACAACATGCTGCTTGTTCCTAATACTACGCATGAGTGGCATCAGCAGCCAGTTGCTACCAGAATCCAATTATTGCCCGGCCTTATGATCTATCGTTTCATGCACAGCATATATTATGCCAACAGCCAGTTACTCAAAGATGAAATCATGGGACTTATAAGGGGTGCAGATCCTCCACTATCCTGGTTCTGTATCGATGCGAGTGCGATCAATGATATAGATTTTACAGCCTCTGATACCTTGCGTATTGTTTACAATATCCTTGCAGACCGTGGGGTCAAACTCGTTATATGTGAAGTTATCGATGAAGTTCGAGAAGAGCTTGAGAGATCAGAGCTTATCAAATTGTTCGGCGAAGATGCCTTTTTCCAAACACCCGACGCTGTAGTAAACGCTTTCCAGCAACGAAACACAGTTGATAATAAGGCTAAGTGAAAACGATACAGATCAGCTGAATTATATAGATGGGTGATGATGCAGAAGGTCGTATAGGCAACTCCTCTGGATAATTTACAAGATTTTATTTAGGTGAGGGCCGCCAAACATTGACAATATTATTGTCAATCCCTTAAGTTCCGTTAGGTAAAGTCCATGCTATGGTTTTATTCGCATATTGCTCTATTGCTGGGCATAGTCCTTTCAGTCGTGGTCATTGCTACCATGCTGCAGCAGCGACGCACTTCTCAAAGCGCACTGGCCTGGTTGATTTTCATCTTGGTCATTCCCTACATCGCGGTCCCCGTCTATCTGTTGCTAGGACGGCGCAAACTAAACCTGTGTAACAACATCCCCAATGCAAAACTCGATGTCACTTCGCCACTGACGCTCCCAAAAAGCGAGGCGTCTCGAATCGATTTGATGCTTAGATCATACGGACTTCCTGGCGCCTCCTCAGGTAACAGCGTACGAATATTGACCTCAAGCCATGAGGGGTGGTTAGGCCTGACGGAGGTTATTGATAAAGCAACCGCGACTCTTGATCTTGAAACATTCATATTCAGCACTGATGGAACAGGTCAGGAAATCCTCTACCGATTAGTGAAAAAGGCGGAGACAGGGGTTCAAGTCCGCCTACTCATCGACACCATCGGTTCGTTTCACACCCCGCAACGCTTTTTCGAGCCATTGATCCGTGCCGGGGGGATTGTTCAACGGTTCATGCCTCTGATCCACAACCCGTTTCGTGGCAAGACTAACCTGAGAAACCACAGGAAGATCACAGTGGCAGATAATCGCTGGGCCATGGCGGGCGGAATGAACATCGTCTCGGAGGATATGAGCACCGAGGCTCTCGCTGGGCAGTGGAGCGACTTGTCTTTTGTGGTGGAAGGTCCTGCTGCCCTACATTATGCGCGGATCTTCAGTTCGGACTGGCAAATTGGCACCGGAGAAGTAATTTCTCCTAATCCTCATTTAGCAAAAGCGTCATTTCATGATGAAGATCACACTGCTGTTGTGCAAGTCCTCCCTTCCGGGCCAGATATGGCGTTCGACACGTTTTATGACACCATCCTGACTGCCATCTTCGAGGCACGGAAGCGGATTTGGGTCATTACCCCATACTTTGTTCCTGACGACGCCCTGACCAAAGGGCTCGTCATTGCTTGTCACCGCGGGATCGATGTGCGCATTCTTGTTCCTGACCGATCAAACCACCCTTTGACCGACATGGTTGGGGCAAAATTCATGAGAGAAATAGAAGCTGCAGGTGGGACAATCCTACGATACACCTGCGGGATGGTTCACGCCAAGGCGTTTATAATGGATTGGAGTATGGCTATGGCCGGATCCGCCAACATGGATCTGCGCAGTTTTTTCCTTAACTACGAAGTTATGCAACTTTGCTACTCGCTGCCTGAGGTCGTGGCTATAGAGGAATATGCGCTGAAGCTGATGACAGATTGCCGCAAAGGAATGCCCACAATCGGATCAGGAAGAGAAATCGTGGAATCTATCGTGTGTCTTGGAGCGCCTCTCCTGTAGTAGAGGACAGCAGGGCGAAGAGAATCAGGCTGGCACTTGTAGACATTCAGCACTCTTTTATGTGTGCAACGAAACTGCCATTGTGTTTCGACGTGATCACCAATTCTTTTTGTTGCCAAGGTTTGAGTTCGTCTTTTTAAAAACATGACGAACTTTGTGGTACTCTTCTGCTCAAGGCCAAGCAAAATCTCAAGAGTAATTCTCAACTCCAGCTAGCTTCCGATTCCATCCAGTCGCTTTTTCCCTGAACTTTATCATTTATCCCTTACTTGGAATCCTCTCTTTACCAATACCAAAGAGACCAGGAAAGCGGCCATATATGACCAACGCTTAAATGCAACCATTCTCTCTTGGATATTCAGGACGGATCCATGAGGTGTTTTTTTATAAATTTTAATAAAAATCAGCGTGATAAGCAACTAATTACAAAGTGTCACAAACCCGGCACCTAGATTGCTTTAAGGAAGCAGCGAGTATGAGCAGAAGGTCGAGCGCGATAATGCGGTGCTGTATGGATTACATCTCGAGCGATATCAACTCAATTCCGAAGAATTCAGGCCAGGTAACCGGTCAGGCCAAGAAAAAATTGCTCGCTTATATTGATACACAGTTATTGCGCCTTGTAATAACCAAACCCGGTAAGCTCGTTAAGCTAGAGTCGCGCCTCCGGCGCCTCGCCTGAAACCGTCTGATTAAGATATCGTTTCCACGCATTTGACGAGAGAGTTATGAAAATAAGTCGTTATGCAGGCAAGCCAGTCGAAACCTCAATGCTAGTAAACGTACCTGAACTGATCACAGCATTCTATACGGAGAGGCCCGACCCTTCGGTGCCGAAACAACGAGTTGCCTTCGGCACCTCAGGACATCGCGGCTCCGCATTCGAGAAAGCTTTCAATGAATGGCATATCCTCGCCATCAGTCAGGCTATTTGTTTGTATCGAAAACAGAAGCAGATCAATGGTCCCCTCTTTCTCGGAATGGACACGCATGCGCTCTCGGTGCCGGCTCTTGCCAGCACGCTGGAAGTATTAGCCGCCAACGAGGTTGAAGTTATGATTGCGGAAAGCGATAAATATACCCCGACCCCTACCATTTCCCACGCGATTCTCACCTACAATCGTGGACGCAAGACAGGGCTGGCCGATGGTATCGTCATCACGCCTTCTCATAATCCGCCCCCTGACGGCGGTTTCAAATACAATCCCCCAAACGGCGGGCCGGCGGAGTCCACCATCACCGACTGGATTGGGGCGAAGGCCAATGAGTTTCTCGAAAATTGCCTTTCGGGTGTGAAAAGAATTTCTTTAGAGAAAGCTCTCCGGGCCTCCACGACACATCGGCACGACTATCTCAATGCCTACATTGCCGATCTCGTCAACGTGCTCGACATGGAGGTAATTCGTGATGCAAAAAACAGTTTGGGCGTCGATCCGTTAGGCGGCGCCGGAGTTCACTACTGGGGGGCGATTGCCGAGCGGTACGGGTTGAACCTGACGATTGTCAATAAGGTCGTTGATCCGACCTTCCGTTTCATGACAGTAGATTGGGACGGCAAAATCCGCATGGACCCCTCCTCACCTTATGCGATGCAGAGGGTGATCGACATCAAGGATCACTTCGATATAGCTTTTGCCTGCGATACCGATCATGACAGGCACGGAATCGTCACCCAAAACGCTGGACTGCTGCCGCCCAACCACTACCTTGCGGTCGCCATCTTCTATCTCTTTCAACACCGGCCGAAGTGGAGCAATAAAGCGATGGTCGGCAAAACAGTGGTGAGCAGCCAGATAATCGATAGGATCACCACCAAGCTTGACCGGAAGCTCTATGAAGTACCGGTTGGATTCAAGTGGTTTGTTGATGGTCTGCTCGACAATTCCCTGGCCTTCGGTGGCGAAGAGAGCGCGGGGGCCTCCTTTGCCCGGCTAGATGGCAGTGTCTGGACGACCGACAAAGACGGCATAGTCCTGGCTCTGCTGGCAGCGGAGATCACGGGCCGGATGGGTCGCGATCCCGGCAAGATCTACCACGAGCTTACTGGTGAGCTTGGGGAGCCGCTCTATGAGCGTATCGAGGCGTCAGCTACTCCGGAGCAAAAAGCATTGCTGGCAAAACTCTCACCTCAACAAATTCGGTTAGCCGAGCTGGCAGGTGAAAAAATTCAAGCTGTCATCACCCGGGCGCCTGGGAACGGCGCCCACATTGGCGGATTGAAGGTAACAGCCGAAAGCGGATGGTTCGCGGCACGTCCGTCAGGAACGGAAGACATCTACAAGATATACGCGGAGAGTTTCCTGGGAACGGATCATCTGCACCGCATCCAGGAGGAGGCTCAGGCAATTATCAGCCATGCATTGTCGGCATCTCTGTAAAGAGTGTGCATTCTCAAACGTTGTGACACCAATTACTCTTGATAATCATAGCATAACTTCAAACTTAGAAGAGGTCAGCATGAAAGACATTAAACGGATTCTCGTGGTGAGCAGAGATACAAAACATTGCAAAAAAGCAGTTCGTTATGGGGTGTCTCTTGCCAGAAAATATGGTGCGAAACTATATGTTCTCCATGTGGTAGATGACCCCACAAATCTGGAGGGATACCAGGAGGATGAAGAGCATAAGAAAAATATCCGTAAAATACGAAAGGAACTGGCGGCAACTATAACCGCTGAGAATAACAAAGGTTTGAAGGTGAAAGAATTGCTCAGTGATGGATATCCATCAACGGAAATTTTCCGGGTAGTCAAGGATAAAAATATAGATCTTATTATTCTGCTGGCGCATCAAGAGAGTCATATTGAGCATTTTCTTTTGGGACGCAGCAATGATGAGATTATTCGTGAAATGCCGTGTTCAATCCTCATGGTAAAGAAAGAACCAGGCTCCGCTCAGGTTGCCGATTCGAAGAGTTGACTAGTCCTCAGTTGCCAGGAGAGAGCAAATGAGTAACCAAACCCGCGTCATTCACCCAATCTACAACCTTCTCCCCACGGAAATTGAAGGGTTCGATTCCCTAGCTGAGCTTGCTCTGGATATGCACTGGTCGTGGGATCATTCCACCGATGAAGTGTGGCGGCAGCTTGATCCAAAATTGTGGAAAATCACACATAATCCTTGGGTCGTTCTGCAGACGGTCTCGCGTGACCGGATAGAGCGGGTGCTGGCTAATCCCGTTTTTCGCCAAGATGTCAATATGCTGGTACAAACCAGGCGGCAAGCAGTGGCCGCTCCCGCTTGGTTTCAGCAGAAGCATACGCAGGATTACCTGACCTGCGTTGCCTATTTCAGCATGGAATTCATGCTGAACGAAGCGCTGCCCATCTACTCCGGCGGACTGGGTAATGTCGCTGGCGATCAATTGAAAGCGGCCAGCGACCTTGGTGTACCTGTGGTTGGCGTAGGGCTTCTCTATCAACGAGGCTATTTTCGTCAGGTCATTGATAAGGATGGCGCACAACAGGCACTTTTTCCCTATAACGACCCCGGTCAGTTGCCGATCACGCCATTGCGCCATCCAAACGGCGAATGGTTGCGCCTGGAAATCGCCTTGCCCGGGTATTCGGTCTGGCTGCGCGCCTGGCAGGTCCAAGTCGGTAGAGTCAAGCTGTACCTGCTGGACAGCAATGACGCTGCGAACTTTCCTGCGCATCGCGGAATCACCAGTGAGCTCTATGGTGGTGGACCGGAGTTGCGTCTCACACAAGAAATGCTGCTCGGAATCGGCGGCTGGCGGCTGTTGACTGCACTTGGCATTCAACCGGAAGTTTGTCACCTCAATGAAGGGCATGCGGCCTTCGCCGTACTGGAGCGCGCCAGCAATTTCATGCAAGAGACTGCGCAACCTTTTGATGTTGCGTTAGCCGCCACCAGAGCGGGGAACCTTTTTACTACCCACACGGCAGTCACCGCCGGATTTGATCATTTCGCTCCGGCTCTCATCGAACAATACCTCGGTGGGTATGCCGAGCGAAAACTCGGTTTGACACTCCACGACTTACTGGCCTTGGGTCGTCTAAACCCAAACGACTCAGCGGAGAGCTTCAACATGGCTTATCTGGCGATCCGTTGCAGTGGGTCAGTGAATGGCGTCAGTCGCTTGCACGGGGAAGTGAGCCGGCACCTTTTCGAGCCACTTTTCCCGCGATGGCCGACGGATGAAGTGCCCGTCGGGCATATAACCAACGGAGTCCACATGCCGACTTGGGACTCGGCCCCAGCCGATGATCTTTGGACGAAAGCCTGTGGAAAAAACCGTTGGCAAGGAACGACAGAAAACCTGGGGCAGGATATTCACCGCGTCTCAGATATCGATCTCTGGCAATTTCGCCTAGCCGCCAGCAAAGCTCTTGTAGCATACGCTCGCGAACGATTGTCCCTGCAACTGGCTGTGTCCGGAGCATCGCCCAAGGCGATTGACCGAGCAAACCACATCTTTGACCCCAACGTCTTGACCCTGGGTTTTGCTCGGCGCTTCGCCACCTACAAGAGGCCGAATCTGCTATTGCACGATCCGGAGCGACTGATTCGTTTGTTAACCAATTCGAAGTGTCCTGTACAACTCATCCTGGCTGGCAAGGCGCACCCAGCAGACCAGGCGGGGCAGGACCTTATTCAGGAGTGGATGCATTTTATCCGACGGCCCGAAACCCGCCTCCATGTCATCTTTCTCAGCGACTACGACATGCTTTTGACCAGACACCTGGTGCAGGGTGTGGATGTCTGGATCAACACACCGCGGCGACCTTGGGAAGCCTGCGGGACAAGCGGCATGAAGGTGCTGGTCAACGGCGGCATCAATCTATCAGTGCTGGACGGCTGGTGGGCCGAAGCCTATGAACCGGATCTGGGCTGGGCATTGGGAGATGGCCAGCAGCATGAGGATGATTCAGCTGGGGACGCCACCGATGCGGAGATGCTCTATGACCTGCTCGAGCGCGAGGTGGTGCCTGAGTTCTATCGACGCGACGAAAAGTGCATCCCCACTGCCTGGGTGGCACGAATGCGGGAAAGCATGACGCGGTTGACCCCTCGTTTCTCCGCCAACCGCGCGGTGAGCGATTACACAAAACAACACTACCTTCCTGCGGCCGCTTCCTATCGCTTGCGCAGTGTCAATAATGGCGCAGTCGGCAAGCAAATAATCGATTGGCAGCGTTCCCTGGAACAGAAATGGGCCATGCTGCGCTTTGGCGAAATGAAAGTGGAGACACAAGGCGAGCAGCATGTGTTTGAGATTCAGGTCTATCTCAATGATCTCGACCCCAATGGGGTGCAAGTGGAGCTTTATGCAGACGAGATACATGGCAGTAGTCCGGTACGGCAGGAGATGCAGCGAGACCGTCAACTGGTAGGTTCATTGGGCGGGTACGTGTACAGCGCTACTGTGCCTGCGAACCGCCCCGCGGCGGACTATACGGCCCGGGTGGTACCGCACTTTGAGAATGTTGCTGTCCCCCTGGAAGCCTCTCAAATCCTTTGGAGACAATCGTAGGTACTTAAACAATAGATAACTCAAACTCGCAAATTCAAGCTGGATTCATTCGTGGATTTATTTGTCTCCTCCTGCTTTGTCTACATCCATAAAGCCGACGCGGACATTTTTCGACTTTCGCTAGACATCACCCAGGTGCCGGCCCAGCAAGTCGTCTATATCGAAAGCACCCCAATTTTCATAGAGATCGCGGCAGGCTTGGGGATTAGCAGTATTCTACACACAAACCACACATCCACCTGTATGCAATTGAATGCGTACGGATTTCAATATAACGAAAAGGCCACAGCATGACTCTGGAAACCACCTTTAGCGAGCAACCCAAAGGCGTGGCCTGGCACAATCTGTCGGCTGAGAAGGTATTGTCACAACTTGCGTCTACAGGGGAGGGCCTCTCAGCTCAGGAGGCAGAACGACGGCTCACAATCAACGGTCTGAACGTACTGCAAGAAGGCAGTACCGTCAGTCCGCTTCATATTTTCTTCGCCCAATTTAAGAGTCTCATTATCTGGATACTCATTGTCGCGGGGGTTATTTCCGGTGTGCTCGGCGAGGGGGTAGACGCCATCGCCATCCTCGCCATCGTTGTCCTTAACGCCATTATCGGCTTCTATCAGGAGTATAATGCCGAGAAATCTATCGTGGCGCTTAAGAAAATGACCGCACCCCACGCCAAGGTGCGACGTGACGGGCTCATCACTTTGGTTCCTGCTTCGAGAATCGTCATTGGGGACATCTTGGCGTTGGAGGCCGGCGATCTGGTCGCCGCCGATGCCCGGATTCTGACTGCGGCCTCGCTTCAGTGCATCGAATCGGCGCTGACCGGCGAATCAGAGGCGGAAGCGAAACAGGCCGGGACGTTGGCAAAGATTGAAGTACCGCTCGGCGACCGGGCAAACATGGTGTTCATGGGCACCAATATCGCCGCAGGTACCGGCCAGGCCGTCGTTGTGGCTACTGCGATGAAAACTGAACTGGGCCGAATTGCAGGACTGATTAAAGAGGCTGATGCGGATAAGGGCACACCGCTTCAGCAGAGACTCGAGGTATTCGGCCACATTCTTGTTTGGGCGGCGTTGGCTATTGTCGCACTGCTGTTCGGGCTGGGCGTGGCACGCGGAGAGAAGCCTTTAGACTTGTTCATGACTGCGATCAGCCTTGCTGTTGCCGCTGTGCCGGAAGGACTGCCGGCGGTGGTCACTGTAGCGCTTTCACTGGGCGTGTTGCGTATGGCTCGCCGCGGCGCACTCATACGCAAACTTGCCGCAGTCGAAACGCTGGGCTCAACCAGCGTGATCTGCACGGACAAGACCGGCACTTTGACCGTCGGGGAAATGACCGTGCGCGCACTCTATGTAGCTGGTCAAATCTATACGGTTACCGGCGAAGGCTACGCCCCGGAGGGCGAAGTCCGTTTTGAAGGCAAGAAGGCAGAACCCCCGTACCTTATGCCATTGCATGAACTCGCAACCGTTCTCCTCGGCTGCAACAATGCGCATCTCGTCAAGAAAGATGGGAGATGGCAAACAGTCGGCGATCCTACCGAAGGCGCCCTCCTGGTAGCCGGTGCAAAGGTTGGTAGCGATCATAAGCTCATCAACAGAGAAATGCCGAAGCAGGCTGAATTTCCTTTTGACTCTGATCGCAAACTGAGCTCAGTCATTCGCAGCATGACCAACGGCAGGCTCCGTGCTTTTGTCAACGGCGCACCGGGTGCCTTGTTACACCAATGCACGCACATCTATACCAGCACCGGTATTCAGGTGCTGTCGGAAAATGACCGAGAGGCAATTCTTACCCAAACCTCGGTAATGGCGAGCCAAGCCCTGCGTGTGCTCGGTTCAGCCTATCACGATCTTAACAATGCATCTCCCGCCGCCCTCACCATTGACGTGGTCGAGCGCGACCTCGTGTTTGTTGGATTAACAGGGATGCATGACCCGCCTCGCCCCGAGGCCAAAGATGCCATTGCCAGATGTCATGCCGCCGGTATTCGTGTGGTGATGATTACCGGCGACCATCCTCAGACCGCGAAGGCTATCGCCCGGGAAATCGGCCTAGCCTCAAGCGAGGACATGGCCGTTGCAGGTATCGAACTCGACAAGATGAGCGATGAAGAACTCCGCAAACGTGCGCCCAAGATCGCAGTTTATGCCCGAGTCACCGCCGAGCACAAGCTTCGTATTATCCGAGCCTTGAAAGCCAACCAGGCAGTGGTGGCTATGACCGGTGATGGCGTCAACGACGCCCCGGCCATCAAGGGTGCGGATATCGGCATCGCTATGGGCAAATCAGGCACGGAGGTCACTAAGCAGGCAGCGGATATGATCATTACCGATGACAACATCACTACGATCCTTGCGGCCGTCGAAGAGGGGCGCGGTATTTACGACAATATCCGCAAAACGCTCCAATACTTGCTGGCAGGGAGCACGGGTGAACTGTTGCTGATGACTATGTGCGTGATCATCGGTTTGCCGACGCCGCTGTTGCCTGTGCACCTGTTATGGATCAACCTGGTCACAGATGGCCTGCCCGCTCTCTGCCTGGCCACCGATCCCATCGACCCGGATGTGATGCAACGCCAGCCGCGCCGCTTGTCTGAACGCATTACCAACCACAGCTTCCTGCGGACGATGGGCCTCACTGGTTTGCTCACCGCAGCTGTTGCTTTTGCGGTGTATTATTGTGGTCTCAAAACGGGAACCACGGCAACGGCGCGTGCTTCGGTGTTCGCTGTTTTGGTCTACGCCGAACTCCTGCGTTCCTTCGGTGGCCGGAGTGAGACCAAGCCAGTCTGGCGCATCTCCCTGTTCACCAACATCAACCTGGTGGTCGTGGTTGCCCTTTCGTTAGGTCTTCAGCTTTGGAGCCAACACAATGCAATCTTTGGCCGCTTATTGAAAACGTCCTCGTTACCGTTTGCCGAAAGCTTTTTGCTCCTTGCCCTGGGCACTATCCCGCTGGTGCTGCTCGAGATGGTGAAGTTGACGCGGAACGCCTGGTTGCATCACAAATTCAAAACTCTAAAGGTGGTTATATGAACACAACGACAACATTGCTTACACCGGATCTGCTCCACAAGATGGATGCTTACTGGCGCGCGGCCAACTATCTCTCGGTCGGCCAGATATACCTCTACGACAACCCCTTGCTTCGAGAGCCGCTCAACACTTCGCACGTTAAGCCGATTTTGCTCGGTCATTGGGGCACCACACCGGGACAAAATTTTATCTATGTGCATCTGAACCGGGTTATTAAGAAATACGACCTGGATATGATCTATATTTCCGGTCCAGGGCACGGCGGACCGGCCCTGGTTGGCAACACCTATCTTGAAGGCACCTACAGCGAAATATACCCAAACATCACACAAGATGAGGCCGGACTAAAGAAACTTTTCACCCAGTTTTCCTTTCCCGGCGGGATTCCCAGCCACGTCTCGCCCGAATGTCCGGGTTCGATCCACGAAGGCGGCGAGCTGGGATATTCGCTCAGCCATGCCTTCGGGGCCGTGTTCGATAACCCGGAACTGGTGGTGGCATGCGTCATCGGTGACGGTGAGGCGGAAACCGGTCCTCTGGCCACAGCCTGGCACTCCAACAAGTTCCTCAGCCCGATCACCGATGGTGCTGTGCTGCCGATTCTCCATCTTAACGGCTACAAGATCGCCAACCCCACCGTGCTAGCACGCATCAGCCATGAGGAACTGGAACAGTTGCTCCGTGGCTATGGCTGGACGCCCTATTTTGTCGAAGGTGATGACCCGGAAAATATGCATCAATTGATGGCCGCGACCTTAAATACAGTCATTGATGAAATCCGGCAGATACAGAGCCATGCCCGCGACCAAAACGATGCCACCCGGCCGCGCTGGCCGATGATTGTGCTCAAATCACCCAAAGGATGGACAGGCCCGAAAGTCGTTGATGGCCTGCAAATCGAGGGGACCTTCCGGGCACATCAGGTACCGTTGCTTATTGATGTTGAGCATCCCGGGCATCTCGGCCAACTTGAAAAATGGATGAAAAGCTACCACCCCGAGGAACTCTTTGATGAACGGGGTTGTCTCCTGCCCCATCTGGCTGAGCTTGCACCTAAAGGCAACCGGCGAATGGGGGCTAATCCGCACGCCAATGGCGGTTTGCTGTTGCGTGACTTGATTATGCCTGATTTTCGCAAATTTGCTGTCGCGGTGCCGTCACCCGGAGCAAGCCAGGCCGCCGACACTCACGTACTCGGAGAATTCTTGCGCGATGTAATCGTACTTAATAAGGAGCAGCGCAATTTCCGGATTTTTGGGCCTGACGAGACCCTTTCCAACCGCTTGAACGCTGTTTCTGAGGCTACAAACCGCCAGTGGGAAGCTCAGACGCTAGAAAACGATGAATTTCTTGCCGCCGACGGCCGGGTCATGGAAATGCTCTCCGAGCATCAGTGCGAGGGTTGGCTCGAGGGGTATCTGCTCACGGGTCGGCACGGGCTGTTCAACAGCTACGAGGCCTTTGTCCACATCATTGATTCGATGTTCAACCAGCACGCCAAGTGGTTGAAGGTCACGGCTGAACTGCCATGGCGAAGGAAGATCGCCTCACTCAACTACCTGTTGGCCTCGCATGTTTGGCAGCAGGCGCATAACGGCTTTACCCATCAGGATCCCGGCTTTATCGATCATGTGGTCAACAAGAAGGCCACAGTCGTACGCGTGTACCTGCCGCCGGATGCCAACTGCCTCCTGTCGGTCTGGGATCATTGTCTGCGAAGCCGGCATTACGTCAACGTGGTGATTGCCGGTAAGTATCAGGCTCCCCAATGGTTGACCATAGATGAAGCGGTGGCGCACTGCGCTCAAGGGATTGGTATCTGGCATTGGGCCGGCAACGATCAGGGCGCGGAACCGGATGTGGTGATGGCCTGCTGCGGCGACGTACCGACGCTCGAGACCCTGGCCGCGGTTTCGATTCTACGTGAGAACCTGCCCAATTTAAAAATCCGGGTTGTCAATGTGGTTGATCTGATGAAGCTGCAGCCGCAGATTGAACATCCGCATGGGCTAAGCGATGAGGCCTTCGATGCGCTCTTCACCAAGGACAAACCCATCGTCTTCGCCTTCCACGGCTATCCCTGGCTGGTCCACCGCCTGACCTACCGCCGTACCAATCATAACAATATGCATGTCCGAGGCTATAAGGAAGAAGGCACCATCACCACCACCTTTGACATGACGGTGTTGAACGATCTGGACCGGTTCCATCTGGTGCAGGATGTGATTCATCGCCTACCACAGTTAGGCGATGGTGGCGCTCAGCTTGTGAGGATGGTCCAGGATAAGCTCATCGAGCATAAGCAATACATTGACACCCACGGCCAGGACATGCCCGAAATCAGGAATTGGAGATGGGGAGAATCGAGCAGTAATAACGCTGACCCGAAATAATTTGACAAAGCATGGAAGACACTGCGGACTAATGAAAGTGATAAAACAAACAGTCACCAACTGAACAGGAGTACGAATAGTGCGCGTGTTGGTCATGGCTATCATCTTTAATGGAGATGTGCACACCGTGATTGGCATATCTGGTTCGACGTGATTTTGATGCTTGTGGCAATGATGATCTATCTGATGACCAATGACTTAGCATGGCGGCCTCGCCGCCAACCGCAGCAGTCTTCAAGATAAAAGCTGCTATCAACAAAATGCGCAAGAGCGTAAATGAGGCTACATGGCGCTAACTAGTTGAAATACCACGAAGTTTACTTCATATATTCACGTCCAAACAATACGAGTTTTGGAGCAGTTATATTACACATGAACACAAAAAAACTTAGAGATACCGCAACGCTGCTGGTTGCTGACCATAAGGGCCTGCTGGCGATTGATGAAAGTACGTCAACCTGCAATAAACGATTTGCAGAGCTTGAAATTCCCCAGACCGAGGAAGCCCGACGCAACTGGCGGGAGTTGATTGTGACCACGCCCGGTCTTGGTGAGTATATCAGCGGGGTCATTCTTTTTGATGAGACCATCCGCCAGCGGAAGAAGGATGGTACCCCCCTTGTTAAAGCCATCCTTGATGCCGGAATTATTCCTGGCATCAAAGTGGATACCGGTGCCATTGATATGGCCGGTCATCCCGGAGAAAAAATCACCGAAGGCCTGGATGGATTGCGTGACCGGCTGGCTGAATACGCGCAAATGGGTGCTTGTTTTGCCAAGTGGAGGGCGGTTATTACCATTGGCGAGGGCATACCCAGCCGTAGTTGCATTGAGGTCAACGCCCAGGTCCTGGCTCGGTATGCCGCGTTGTGTCAAGAAGCAGGACTTGTTCCCGTCGTCGAGCCAGAAATTCTCATGGACGGTGAACATACCCTGGAACAGTGTTGCAAGGTAACAGAGGAAGTTCTGCAAACGGTTTTTGCTCAGCTTTACAGGCAACGAGTGATGCTGGAGGGAATGATCCTCAAGCCCAATATGGTGCTTCCAGGAATGAATTGCCCTCAGCAAGCAACTGTGGAAGAGGTGGCCGATACCACAGTGCGGTGTCTTTTGCGAGCCGTCCCCGCGGCCGTTCCTGGGATCGCATTCTTGTCGGGTGGCCAATCCGGCGAACGGGCCTCGGCCCGTTTGAATGCTATGCATGTTCGATGCAGGTCGCGACTGCCGTGGGCATTGACGTTTCCCTTTGCCCGCGCCATCCAGCAACCGGCAATGGAGATCTGGTACGGGGACGAGGCTAACGTGAAATCGGCTCAACAAGCTTTGTATCATCGAGCTAAGTGCAATGGGTTGGCACGTTGTGGTGAATATAATGCCGCCATGGAAAGGATATGAGCATAACAACAATCGCCCCAACTCCCCTGCGCCTCTACCTCATCCGTCACGGCGAAACCGAGTGGGCGCTCACCGGTCGGCACACCGGACTAACAGACCTTCCATTGACCGCGAACGGCGAGGACGAAGCACGAGAACTTGGCAAGCACCTCAGGGAAATCCGGTTTAACCATGTGCTAACCAGCCCACTTAAGCGCGCTCGGCAGACGTGCGAACTGGCCGAACTGGATAAAGTCGCGGAAATTGAACCGGACTTGGCGGAATGGGATTATGGCGATTACGAAGGAAAGCGATCCCTCGATATTCGCGAGGAGCGGCCGGACTGGAATATTTTTCGCGATGGTTGCCCGCACGGTGAAATGCCAGTTCAAGTCTCGGATAGGGCAGATCGGCTCATCGCTCGTCTTTGCACCTTGGATGGAATAGTCACGCTTTTTTCGCACGCCCAGTTTGGCGGTGTTCTGGCCGCGCGATGGATCGGATTGTCGTTAGCCCAAGCGCAACATTTCCCGCTCGGCACAGCGTCGGTCAGCATTCTTAGCTTCAACCCTCAACATCCCGAAGTGCCCGTCATCGCTTTGTGGAATGCTGGCTCTCACAACATAGGCAACACGGTGATTTACTCGCCCTCGCCCACTGACGACACAACGATGTTAAAACGGCGATCACTTGAATGATGAGAAAATGAGGGCGGGGAGATTCGATAACTGCAATCAGAATGGAGTCGGCATGACAAAAATGATATCACTCACCGAGCGAGCGGCATGGCAGGCCCTTAAAGCCCATTACCAGAAAATCAGTGAGTTGCATCTTCGGAAGCTCTTCGCAGACGATCCCAAGCGCGGGGAGCGTATGACCGCTGAGGCTGTCGGGATCTACTATGACTACTCGAAGCACCGTATAACCGATGAAACACTCAGGCTCTTGCTGCAATTAGCTGAGGAGTCCGACCTGCACAAACGCATCGATGCCATGTTCCGGGGTGAAAAGATCAATGTCACCGAGAAGCGGGCCGTACTGCATGTGGCCTTGCGCACCCCCATAGGGCAATCCATCATGGTGGACGGAGAAGACGTTGTGCCTCAGGTTCACGCAGTGCTCGACAGGATGAACGATTTTTCCACGCAGATTCGCAGTCGAGAGTGGAAGGGTTACACGGGCCAGCCAATCCGCAATGTAATCAATATCGGCATCGGTGGCTCTGACCTGGGGCCGGCGATGGCATACGAGGCATTGCGCCATTACAGCCACCGCGATCTGACCTTCCGCTTCGTCTCCAACATAGACGGCACCGATTTCGCCGAGGCCACCCGCGACCTCGACCCGGAGGAAACGCTGTTCATCATCTCGTCGAAGACCTTTACAACTCTGGAAACCATGACCAACGCTCGCACGGCCCGTGACTGGGTCCTCAAGACATTGGAACATCCTGCTGCTGTTGCCAGGCATTTCATCGCGGTCTCGGTCAACGCTGAGGAAGTGGCCAAATTCGGCATCGACACCGCAAATATGTTTGAGTTTTGGGATTGGGTCGGTGGACGATACTCCATGGATTCGGCAATTGGTCTTTCGACGATGATCGCTATTGGCCCTGATAATTTCCACGCCATGCTCGATGGTTTTCACCAGATGGACGAGCATTTCCGCACTGCTCCTTTCGAGCGCAACCTGCCGGTGCTCATGAGTCTCTTGGGCCTTTGGTGCAACAATTTCTTTGGCGCGCAGACTGTGGTGGTTCTTCCCTATGAGCAGTACCTGAAGCGTTTTCCGGCGTACCTCCAACAACTGACCATGGAGAGCAATGGCAAGCGCGTCACGCTTGACGGAACCGAGGTCGCCTACCAAACAGGGCCTATCTACTGGGGGGAGCCGGGGACCAATGGCCAGCATTCCTTCTATCAGCTCATTCATCAAGGTACCAAGCCCCTCCCCTGCGACTTTATCGGGTTTGTTCAACCGCTTAATCCTCTGGGCCGCCACCATGATATCCTCATTGCTAACATGTTTGCCCAGGCAGAGGCTCTGGCCTTCGGCAAAACGCAGCAGGAGGTCAGAGCCGAGGGCACGCCGGAATGGCTGGTGCCGCATCGCACCTTCGAGGGCAACCGTCCGTCGAGCACGATCCTTCTGGAGCGGTTGACACCTATAGCGCTGGGAAAACTGATTGCATTGTATGAACACAGTGTCTTCACCCAAGGCGCCATTTGGAATATTGACTCATTTGACCAGTGGGGGGTCGAACTGGGGAAGGCGCTTGCCACACACATTATCTCCGAGTTTGAGACAGATACCACGAGCCCGCTCAAGCATGACAGCTCAACGAACACTCTGATCCAGCGTTATATGCGCGCCAAAGAACCTTCATAAAGAGGCTGGTGAGACCGATGACCTTGGCCTCCAGCGACAGTATTTTTGCTGGGGAGTGCGCATTGCCAATGCGCAGTTTCGGTATTTCATGTTCGCGCAATTAAAGGGCTAACCTATCGCCGTACCAACCATAAAACCTGCAATAACAATTTGTGAGGGGCTATCATGACATTTGATCTCGATACGCGGTGCATCAATACTATCCGTTTTCTTGCCGTTGATGCCATTCAAAAGGCCAAGAGCGGCCACCCAGGCCTGCCGCTGGATGCCGCTCCCATGGCTTATGTCTTGTGGACACGATTTCTCCGCCATAATCCGGTCAATCCTCAATGGTTTGATCGGGACCGATTCGTTTTATCTGCAGGTCATGGTTCAGCCTTACTGTACAGTCTGCTACATCTGACCGGCTATAATTTGTCGCTTGACCAAATTAAACAGTTCCGCCAATGGGACAGCATCACTCCTGGCCATCCTGAACGCGGTTTGACGCCGGGTGTCGAGACCACCACCGGACCACTCGGGCAGGGATTTGCCAACGGGGTGGGAATGGCCATAGCGGAGGCACATCTCGCCGCATGCTATAATCGACCCGGATTCGAGATTATCAATCATTTCACTTATGGGTTAGTGAGCGATGGCGATCTCATGGAGGGTGTGGCGGCTGAAGCAGCCTCCCTTGCTGGCCACCTGAAACTCGGCAAGCTGATTTATCTGTACGACAACAACCACATCACGCTCGCCGCCTCGACGCAACTTACCTTTACCGAAAACCATGCCATGCGGTTCGCTGCCTATGGCTGGCACACGCAATCGATCGATGACGGCAACGATCTTGAAGCGATCGACCACGCCATACAGGCTGCTCGCGAAGAAATAGGGCGTCCCTCGTTGATTCTGGTGCGAACACACATCGGATTTGGTTCGCCCCACAAGCAGGATACCTTCAGCGCGCATGGCTCACCACTGGGGGAGGAAGAAGTGAAGCTGACTAAGCTCAACCTAGGGTGGCCAGTTGAGCCGCTGTTCCTTGTGCCAGAGGAAGCGGGACAACATTTTCGTCTGGCAATCAGCCGCGGAGATGAAGAGGAAGCCGAATGGAATGCGAAGTTTGCCCGCTATGAGCAACTGTACCCCGAACTTGCCGGAGAACTGCGGCAGTTGATCAAGGGAGAATTACCGCAGGGGTGGGATGCTCATCTTCCTCAATTCCCTGCGGATGCTCAAGGCATGGCCACTCGCGTTGCCTCGGGTAAAGTTATAGCAAGCATCGGCCCGAAGCTTCCAGGTTTGATCGGAGGCTCAGCTGATTTAAATCCGTCAACCCATACCGAATTGGCCAATGCTGGTAATTTTGAAAACCCCGAAATGGCGGTCGGCGATCTGCAAGGATCTGCTATTGGCGGTTGGAGTTATGCAGGCCGCAATGTGCAATTTGGCGTTCGTGAACACGCAATGGCGGCGATCTTGAAT
>Ga0364909_10209_pt1 | contig 20032 bp, 24 predicted proteins | sample SorcelJu500001C3_3_FD_206966 | JGI IMG/M metagenome (GOLD analysis project Ga0364909, IMG submission 206966) | Enriched cells from Trout Bog Lake Hypolimnion, Wisconsin, USA - BchlTB.June25.5000.01.C3 | ecosystem: Environmental > Aquatic > Freshwater > Lake > Hypolimnion/Profundal zone | place... | reverse complement strand
TTCAGCTCACCCATCAAATGTGAGCACAAATCAGGCTTTACGCTTGATTGGTGTGGCTTACAACATCAATGCAAACGCTATTGCTTCAATTCCTGTTCAAGTTATCAATAGTGCAGACTTTTTGTTGCAAAACTTGCTAGTAACAGACCTCAATGCAGGCACAGGAGTTTCAGTAACTCCTACAGGCTTGGCTTTGGGTGTTGCTACAACAGCAGGCGGTTCAAGCTTGTATGGCGCAATTACAGCAGCTAACTTAAGCACTCCACAAGGTGTTTCTTTGGTTGCTCCAACTGCATCTACAACTGCATTGACAAACCAAACCCTTTATGTGAATGTGACAGCACCACTTAGCACTCCTGTAGTTGGCGCAACATTTGATGTTTACATTTATGGTTACGACTTTAGCAATTCAAACTAATAGTCTAGTGATGTAAAGGAAAAAGCCATGCCCAAAAAGTGTGGCTTTTTTTCTATATTAAAATATAATGAATTGACCTTTTTCTAAGGAAAACAGTAATGTATAACTCCCCATTTACTCCCTTTGGCCCGACTTATTTAGTTGGTGTTTCTGCGGTTCAAGTTAAAACATCAAATAATGGTTATCCAACAAGCTATAGAATTGTTAATTTAACTTCTAGCTTAATTCGTGTTGCTTATCAGCCTCAAGAACCTAATGATGCAACTGTAACTCCTGTAGTTACTGCGCCTTCTGCTGGTGTTCCTTCTGCTAATACTTTTGCTATTCCTGCCAATGGTGTTGCTGTTATTGGTGGCATTCCTCCTAATGCTTGGTTTATTGCAAGCGCAGCATCTGTTGAAATTACTCCAGGCGAAGGAATTTCCTAATGGCTAATACAAATCAAGTAGCAAACACAAGCACTCAAAACATTGTTCCTGTTCAAGCAGCATTTAATACTGCTGGAGCTTGTTTGGGATTGGTTGGCCCTGGAGGCGCTTATTTTTCACCTCCTTTAACAGGAGACACAATCAATCCTTCAGTATTTCAAATGGGCGGTAATTTAATTGCAACAAGCAATACTTTGCCAACAATTGCTTCAGGATTTGGAACAAACCCAACAATTACAGCAGCAAATACTTTAGTTTTTAAAGTTGTTGTTGGAACTGGTGGAGCTGCAAACGGAACTATTACACTTCCAACAGCAATAAATGGATGGCTTGGTTTTGCTGCTGATGTTACAAATGGAAGCGGTATATTTTTGCAATTAACTGCAAGCACAACAACTTCAGTAACATTTATTAGCTATTCAGTAACTACTGGAAGTGCAGTTAATATGTCTGCTGGCGATGTTGTTTTAGTTAATTGTTTTGCCTATTAAGGAATTGCTATGACTGCTCCAGCATCTACTGTTGACCAAAATATATTGCCTGTTCAGGCTTTATTTGATGTTCAAGGCAACTTTCAGACTTTTATTGGTCAAGGAAAACAATTTAGCACAGGCGGTGGGTCATCATTAACTATTGCTGATGTCACTACTAATTCTACTTTTTACCCTGTTTTCTCAGCAGTATCGTCAGGGACAGTAACTGTATTAGATGTTACCTCTACAAAACTGTCATTTAATCCTTCATCAGGGGCTTTAACTTCTACTAGCTTTGTAGGCTCTTTAACAGGCAATGCTTCAGGTTTGTCAGGTGGCGCAACAGGCTCTTTGCCTTATCAAAGTGGCGCAAATACTACGAGCTTTTTAAGCGCAGGCACAAACGGCTATGTCTTAACAATGGCAGGCGGTTTGCCTACTTGGGCAGCAGCCTCTGGTAGCGGATTGACAATTACCGATGACACTACAACGAATGCTACTCGTTATTTGACCTTTACAAGCGCCACAAGCGGTTCAATTACAGGTGAGAATACTAGCTCTACCAAACTGCAATTTAACCCTTCTACAGGCGCTTTTACATCAACTAGTTTGACTCCTACAAATGCTGTAGGAATCGCTTATGGTGGCACTAACGCAACTGCAACCCCTACCGCAGGCGCTATTGCCTACGGAACAGGAACAGCTTATGCGTTTACAAGTGCAGGCACAACAGGGCAAGTATTAACTTCTAATGGCGCAGGCGCACCAACATGGTCAGCAGCATCATCAGGCACAGTAACTAGCGTAGGCGGTACAGGCACAGTTAACGGCATTACATTAACTGGCACAGTAACTACTTCGGGAAGCTTGACTTTAGGTGGCACTTTAAGCGGTGTAAGCCTAACAACTCAAGTAAGCGGTGTTTTGCCTGTAGCTAATGGCGGTACAAACGCTTCTACAGCAGGTATTACAGCATTTAACAACATTACAGGTTATACAGCTTCAGGCGCTACAGGAACAACTAGCACAAACCTAGTGTTTTCTACTAGTCCAACAATTACAACTGCAACTGTTACAGGCATTAAAGAAACATCTGTAGCGATTGCCGCAAGTGCTATTGACCTATCTGCTGGTAATTACTTTACTAAGACAATCTCAGGCACAACGACTTTTACTATCAGCAATGCAGCATCAAGCGGAACAGTAAACAGCTTTATCCTACAACTGACTAATGGTGGCTCTGCTACTGTTAACTGGTTCTCAGGAGTTAAATGGGCTGGCGGTACTGCTCCTACATTGACAGCTTCAGGATATGACGATATTGGATTTTTTAGTATTGATGGTGGCACAACTTGGCAAGGCTTTGTTTTAGGTTTGAAAATGTCGTAAAATATAGACATGAAACATAATCACAAAAACGAAATTGGAAATAGATACGGCAGGCTTGTAGTAATTGAAGTTTGCCAAGAACGCCATTATGGAAAAAATCTTGTATGGCTATGTAAATGCGATTGCGGAAAAGAGCATAAAGCAGTAGGTCTTTATTTGCGAAAAGGCACTACTAAATCATGCGGTTGTTTACGTAATGAACTTTCTGCAAAAAGAATGACGAAACATGGAAAAGTTGGCACAAAAGTGTATGATGTTTGGCACGCTATGATGCAACGATGTTATAGAGAAACCCATGAGTATTACCATAGATATGGTGGCAGAGGTATCAAAGTATGCGACCAATGGCATGATTTTCAAAATTTTTATAATGATATGGGTGACCCAAAACAAGGTTTAAGTCTTGAACGAGTTGATAATAACGGCAACTATAGTTTAGAAAACTGTAAATGGGCTACCAACAAAGAACAAGGCAAAAATAAAAGCACTAATCGTTGGATTGAATTTAATGGTGAACGCTTAAATTCTTCCGCATGGTCTGAAAAATTAGGCATTACACAACAATGTTTATATAAAAGACTTAAAAAATTTGACATTGAAAAGGCTCTTACCATGCCCTATGGTCGTTGGAATAAGGAATTAAATAATGCCAGTTCGTGACCTATTAAGTGCTGCTTCTACACAAGGGGCTGCTCCTGCTGACCCATACTTCTATGATGTTTCATTGTTGCTCAATGGTGATGGTACTAATGGCGCACAGAACAATACCTTCCTAGATAGCTCTACCAATAACTTTACGATTACTCGTAACGGCAATACTACACAAGGTAGCTTTAGTCCTTATGGTAGTAACTGGGGTAATTATTTTAGCTCTAGTTCTTATATATCAGCAGCTTACAGCACAGCGTTTCAATTTGGTTCTGGTAATTGGACTGTGGAATGTTGGGTAAACCCAGCATCTATTGGAGCTTACCAAGCAATTTTTAATAACACAAATACTAGCTCCCCATATACAGGATATGGTTTATCTATTAACGCTTCTGGGTTTGTGGACTTTTCAGCCCAAGTATCAGGTTCTCCCACAGGTCAAATAACTGCAACAAATAGAGCAATACAAGCAAATGTATGGACTCATATTGCTGTTACATACAATGGAACAACACCTGTAATTTATGTAAATGGTGTAGCTTGTACAGCCACTATTGGATCAACATTTACTAATGTAACTACAAATACTGCTGTTTACATCGGCTGTACAAATATTCCAGGGTATATATTCCCTTACACAGGATATATTTCTAATTTAAGGCTTAATAATACTGTTGTTTATTCAAGTAACTTTACTCCTTCAATAATTCCGTTGACTGCTATATCTGGGACTAAATTACTAACCTGTCAATCCAATCGCTTTATAGACAATAGTTCAGCTAATGCAGCTATTTCTGTTAACGGCACACCACAAGTCCAACGCTTCTCACCATTTAACCCAACAGCACCATACTCTACAACGACTATTGGTGGAAGTGGATATTTTGATGGAAGTACAGGAACATATTTAAACACACCAAGTAGCTCTACTTTTGATTTCAGCACAGGCGGTAATTTTACTGTTGAATATTGGTATTACCCTTTAGATACAGGAACATCAAGAGAATTAACTCATGGTACTGGAGATTGCGGAAATATCTCATACCAATCTGATGGTTCTGTTTATGGTTATTTTGGCGGTGGCGCACAATTTGATGGTCGTAGCGCACCTCAAAAACAAATTCCTTTTCAATGGAATCATGTGGCCTTTGTATTATCAGGAACAAATGGATACACTTATTTAAACGGAGTTCAAATTGCATCTGGTTCAGGTTTTAGTGTTACTAGCACAGGCGCACAAACTTGGCAAATTGGTAGTTCACGCTTTCCTGTTCCTTATGGATATATGTCTGATGTAAGGTATGTAAAAGGTACTGCTCTTTATACAGGTTCTACTTATACAGTTCCTACTGCGCCTGAAACAGCAATTACAAATACTGCGCTTTTAACCAATTTTACCAACGCTGGCATCCCTGACCTTGCTATGCAAAATGACCTACAAACAGTAGGCTCTGCACAAGTAAGCACAAGTGTTAAGAAGTATGGGACAGGAAGTTTGAGTTTTAACGGCTCTACGGATTGGTTATCAACCGCATCAAATATGTCTGCACAATTTAATGCAGGAAACTTTACTATTGAAGGATGGTTATATCCTACTTCATTAAGCGGTGCAAATGTATTTCATTGTTATGGTTATCAAACCACTTCAACAAGGTCAACCCTTGCTTATTTAAATGGCGGTAATTTAAGGTTTGCTTATTCACCTGATGGCTCTACAAGTACAGATTCAAGTCTTGGAGCGCATGGAATGTCAACTGGAAATTGGTATTATGTGGCAATCGTTAGAAATGGGGCAACAGTTACAGCTTATGTAAACGGAACTGCATTATCTTCTCCAATTACTATATCAACCACTTCTGTATATAACTCTGCACAACCGCTTGTAATTGGTTCTGATACAACTGGTGATAATTTTGCTGGATATATTGATGATTACCGCATCACCAAAGGATATGCTCGTTATACGACCAACTTCACACCACCAACCTCTGCGTTGCCAACCTATTAAATCGGAGAAATAAATGTTAATTGCAATCGTTAATGGACAAACAGTAGAACAAGTTGGTGATTACCAAGTTCTGTTTCCTAATACTTCTTTCCCATCTTCAGGCCCTACTCCTGAATGGATGACTGAGAATTCCTGTATGTATGTCAATACCTATTTGCCGTATGACCCTACTACTCAAATCTTAACTACAGTAGCACCTTATATCCTTGTAGCTGACCCAGAAAAGCCTTTAGACTGGGTTTATACAGTTCAAGTAGAACAAATGACAGCAGAACAATTAGCGGCTTATCAGGCTTCTGTAGCGGCTCAGATTGGCGCACAAGCACAAGCATTATTGTCAAGCACCGATTGGACAACGATTCCTTCTGTAGCCGACCCCGCACAATCTAATCCATATTTGACTAATCAAGCTGAGTTTATTGCATGGAGAAGTCAAGTAAGGGCTATTGCAGTTACCCCTACTTATACATCGGTAATTCCTCCTGAGCCTAAAGATACTTGGTCTAATCAAACAGCATCAGCAACTATTAATACTGGAACAGCTTCAGTTACAGTAACTATCTAATGATTAATTACAAAATACTAGACATTATGGCTGATGGCGAAACTGTTTTAGGAGTTCGCTGTTTGGTTTCCGTTTCTGAAGGCGAATTTAATGTAGAGTCAGAAACAGAGCATTTCTTTAAAAAAGGGACAGTAAATATACCCTACGCAGACATTAAAGAATACAATTTGATTGATTGGGCTCAAAGCGAAATTGATGAAAATCATCCCTTACGGATAAATTTACAAAATCAATTAAATGCTTTAAAAAACCCTATAAATAATAAACTGCCTTGGTTGGCTAATACATTTACACCAGGAACTTAATTATGGCATCCACTATTAACGCATCATCAGCAGGTATTGTAGAAACCGCAGACAATAGTGGTGTTTTACAGCTTCAGACTAACGGAGTGCAAGCTCTTAATGTTGACACAAGTCAAAATGTGACAATTCCTAATAATTTAACTGTAAATGGCACTTTTTCAGGCAATTTAGGTTCTATTTCTGTTTCGGGAAATATTATCTCAACAGGTGGCTATGTTGAATGCACTAATGGCGGTTCATATTCTGCTTTGCAAAATAATTCCGTAACTGTCGGAAATGCTCAAACAGGCATGAACTTTAGTGGTGGACAGTTAAACTGGCAAATTAATAACACTACTGTAGCTTCTTTACAATCTACTGGTATTTTTTATGCTACAGGATTAAACCTTACATCAACAATTAGATGGAATGGTTACACTATTCCTGCTCCAACAGGCTCAACATCAACATTTTTAAGAAATGATGGCACTTGGGCAACTCCTGCTGGCGGTGGCGGTGGAGCATCTTTAACAGCAGACCAAACTTTTACTGGTTTAAATACTTTTTCACAAGACCTTGTTTGCACTTCTAGCGGTGGATATTCCGCTTTGCAACCAAATTCTGTAACTGTTGGCAATAATCAATCAGGAATGAATTATTCTGGCAGTCAGTTAAATTGGCAGATTAATAACACAACTTATGCTTCTTTAAATACTAGCGGAACTTTAACTGCTACAACTGGAAACTTTACAACTGGTATTGTTGGTGAAACAAGCGGAAGCACAGCCCCTGCTGGATATGTAGGTGAAATTATTTCTTCTGTAGTAACAACCCCAGTTTCTGCTACTCCTGGTGTAACAACTGTAGTTACATCAATAACTTTAACTCCTGGTGATTGGTTAATTACTGCAACTGGTAATGGTTATGAATCAGGTGGAGCTGGATTTTCAGGATTTATCGTTGGTGTAAATACAAGCACTTCTATTGGTTCAAGTATTGGACTTTTTGAAGGAACAACAATTACTGCCATTTCTCAGCCTGTTATACAAAACTATAATGTTATAACCAATACAACAATATACTTGTTAACTCAAACATCAGGCGGTTCAGGAACACAAACAACTTCAGGCTCAATTTACGCAAGAAGAATGCGCTAAGGAAACAAAATGACTATTCCATTAGATATTATTAGCCGTTCCTTAAAGGATATTGGCGCATTAGAAGCAGGTGAAAGCCCAAGCCCTGATGCGGTTCAAGATGCTTTTGAGATGCTCAATGACCTTGTAGACCAATGGTCTAACGAAGATATGATGGTTTACAATACCACAGAAATTATATTTCCGCTAATTCCTGGTCAAGTGCAATATACAATTGGCCCTAACCCATCAACTCAAAACTTTATTGGCGCTACATTTACAGGCTCAATTACAGGTAATGTTTTGACAGTTACAGGCATTAGTAGTGGTGCAGTAGCACAAGGGCAAACCCTTAGTGGCACAGGAATTACTAAAGGCACAAAGATTGTTGAGTTTTTGACAGGCGCTGGTGGTAATGTCAATGAAGTCGGAACTTACAAGCTCAATGTAACTTATGCAGCCCCTGTTTCATCTCAGCTATTAACAGCTTATTATCAAAAACCATTGGTTATTGACCAAGCTTATGTTCGTATTAATACCAATTCAAATGGTCAGCCTATTGTTAATGGCGGTCTAGACTATCAAGTAGCAGTTTTAGCATTAGAAAACTACAATCAGATTGGTCTAAAAACTCTAAATGGCCCTTGGCCTAAAGCTATTTATTACAACCCTAATGCTGAATCAGGCAATCTGTTTGTATGGCCTAACCCTTCTCAGGGTGAAATGCATATGTTTTCAACTACGCTTTTTAGCAATTATGAAACTGTCTATGATGACATCGTATTGCCTAAAGGCTATGCAATGGCTTTAAGATGGAATCTTGCAGAACGATTGATGCCGATGTATGGAAAAGCTTCTGCAACGCAAATATCTATGATTAATGCGTATGCAGCACAATCTAAGTCAACTATTAAGCGCAATAATATGCAACCTATTGCTGCTGCAAGTTACCCTGATTCTATGTTGGTGGGTAGAGCGAAGGACGCAGGTTGGATTTTGTCAGGAGGGTTCTTTAGGTAAGAACCATGATACTGAGTGGTGGTATAATAACTCCATGAAAACACATTACACCTACTCTCATAATAAGCCAGATGGCACTCCTTTTTATATTGGAAAAGGTAGTGGAAATCGTGCATATACAAAAAGAAAAAATCCTTATTGGAAAAATATTGTAGCTAAATATGATTATGAAGTTCAAATACTTGCTCATTGGAAAACTCACGAAGAAGCTATAGACCATGAGATGTTAATTATTGCTTGTATGAAAGATATGGGAATTGAGCTTGCAAATATGACAGAAGGTGGAGAGGGTTGCATTGGGTTCTCTCATCCTCATACAGAAGAACATAAAGCCAAAATGAAAGGTAATTCTTATGGAGCATCTGCTTGGGGATTAACATTTAAAGGCAAAAAACATTCTGCTGAATCTAAAGAAAAAATGTCTTATGTTCGTATTGGCAACAAAAATAAAGCTGGAACAACCCTTTCTGAAGAATCTAAAGCTAAAATTAGTAAAGCCATGAAAGGCAAAATTGTATTGGCTAAAAGAGTTCTAACTGCCAAGCAAGTATTAGAAATTAAATCAAGAATTGGATATAGGAATATTGCCATGCTTGCTAAAGAATATAAAGTTGGCGAATCCACTATTCGTAGGATTCGTGATGGCGAAGCTTATAAGGATGTTCAATAATGGCAGATTTTGGATTCGTTGGCGCATCGTATGAAGCCCCTTCCATCTATCAGGATGCCCAAGAGTGTATAAATTGGTTTCCTGAAGTTGACCCTACAAAAGCGCCAGGCTCTAGGGGTGTAGTTGCTTTATATCCGACACCAGGTCTTACAACAGTCGCTGCCTTATCTGCACAAGCAGAAGTTCGTGGAATGCGAACCCTGTCAGGTGGTCAATACATGGTCGCTGTTTGCGGTGGCTATGTTTACTTATTAAATTACACCTTTACCCCTACCATTATTGGTCAGTTAAATACAACATCAGGCAGAGTAGGCATTTCTGATAACGGCTTAAATGTTTATATCGTAGATGGCTCTTATCGCTATACATGGCGCATTTCTAACCCTTCTACAGCGACATTTCAAGGGACAATATCAGGAACAACGCTAACTGTTACTAACTTTACTTCAGGAACTCTTGCTGTAAACCAAGCGTTGTTTGGTGTAAATGTTCAGCCTGGCACAGTTATTGTTTCAGGTTCAGGCACTACATGGACTCTAAATCAAACAAATACTGTTGCTACTGCTGAAAACATGAGTACGGCAGATGTAGCTGGTTATATTACAGGCGCTATATCAGGGACAACCCTAACAGTTTCTGCAATTAACCCTGGCGCTACTATTTACCCTGGTCAAACTGTTGTAGGCTCTGGTGTAACGGCAAACACGATTATTACGGCTTTAGGCTCAGGTTCTGTATTAAGCGCAGCAATCTCTACCGCAGGCACAAATTACGCTGTAAACGACAATATAACTGTTTTAGGCGGTGTTTACGGAAATAGCCCTGCTACCTTCACAGTAACTTCAATAGGCGGTTCTGGTGCGGTTACAGGGCTTACACAGACCTATTCAGGGCAATATACTTCTTTCCCTTTAAACCCAGCCTCTACATCTACTAGCGGTTCAGGTTCAGGGTTAACCCTTACTTTGACTACAGGTACTGGAACAGGGCAAACAGGCAACTATGTTGTTAACAACTCACAAAGTGTTGGCTCTGAAACAATGTATATCCTTAACTGGAGCGTTTTGCCTTCAAACGATGGCGCTTTTCAAGGTGGCACAATCGTTGATATTGTCGATAACTACTTTGTTTACAACGACCCTAACACTCAAAAATGGGCAGCTTCTAATCTTTTAAGCCCTATTACTTATGGGCTGTCTTATGCAAGCAAATTTACAGGCCCTGATAACTTAGTTTCTTTAGTTTGCGACCATGGTCAAGTTTACTTATTAGGTGAAAAGACTTCAGAAGTTTGGGCAGATACAGGGACATTTCCTTTTGCTTTTCAAAGAATTCCTGGCAGTTCTAGTGAGCATGGTATTTCTGCGCCTTTTTCAGTTTCTAGAGTAGGCAATTCTTTTGCTTATTTAGCTAAAAACAATCGTGGTCAAGCTGAAATTGTCATGATGAATGGCTATTTTCCACAGCGTATATCAACTCATGCCGTAGAAAATACCCTTGTTGACCAATATATCAACGATGCCGTAGCCTATACTTATCAGCTAGAAGGTCACGAGGTTTATGTAATTTCGTTCCCAACCCTTGATTTAACTTGGGCTTATGACTTTACAACACAAATGTGGCATAAATGGCTATGGGTAGATAGCAACAATATTTACCATCGTCATCGTTCAAATTGCTCTGCTTTTTTCCAAGGTGTTGTTTTAGTAGGCGATTGGGAAAATGGCTTAATTTATCAGCTAGACCCTACAAACTATACAGATAACGGCAGTTTAATCCGTAGATTGCGTAGAGCCCCTCATTTGGTAACTGACTTGCAACGGCAATATTTTGCTGAAATGCAGATTCAGTTTCAGCCTGGTGTCGGTTTAAGCGGTAAACCAAGTGAAGCTTTGATTCCTAATGCTACTTATTATCAATCCCCATTGATTATTAGCACCTCATTGACTGTAGACCCAGGCAAAATTATCGTTGTTTCTCCATCGACTTCACAAGCCACTACTACAGGTGTTGACCCACAAGCTATGCTTAGATGGTCAAGCAATGGCGGTTCTACATGGTCAAACGAGCATTGGACAAGCATTGGTAAGATTGGTCGATACAATAATCGTGCTATTTGGCGCAGATTAGGCTGGTCACGAGATAGAATCTTTGAGGTGGTGGTTACAGACCCAATTAAAGCAGTTATTGTGTCTGCTAACCTAAAAGCTGAAGAAGGAGAAAGCTAATGGCTGTCAATCAAATATGGGGGCCAAGTCAGGATAATCCTTATCCACAGACAGAGTTTTTAGACGAAACTACTAAAAGACCATCTAGGGCTTGGCAACAGTATTTGCTTAATTTGGTCAATTTTAGCTCTGCTACTAATGCCACAAAAGGAGCTGCTACATTGCCTACAAATCCAGTAGGATTTATCAATATTACTGTTAATGGAAAGCCTTACAAGGTTCCCTATTACAACATCTAAGCCTATAATTTAAAAATGTCAAAATACTTTAATAAAATAGCTTGTGGATTTAATATAATGCCTTTGCAGATAGCTCTGAGAAGGCAGCCAGGGCTATTTGGTAAATACAATCAAAGGTGCGATTCTGCGGAAAGTCCTCACAGGGAAAGCTCTGATATTTGGATTCGATACAATTCTATTGAAAGTGTCTTAAATTGTGACAAACAATTAGATTCTGAACATCCTGCTAATAAAGAACATAAGTCTGTATGGTATCCAGCTTATTATCAACTTCCTGATATTCGAGCCATTGTATTTGACTTAATGCGAATAGTAGAAGGGGAAGAATTAGGCACTATTTTAGTGGTTAAAGTACCTCCAAAAAAACAAATTTATACCCATACTGATGGCGGTTGGGGTGCTGAATACTATGAAAAATACCTTATTCCTATTCAATGTTATTTAGGAGCCTCTGTAAATTTTCCAGATGGAACAATTATTCCTGAATTAGGAGCTACTTATTGGTTTGACAATAGTATTGACCATAATGCAATCAATGAATCTAATGAAGATATGGTTGTTTTAATAGTAACCATTCGGTCTGACAAGGTAAAGGATGCAAAATGAAAACAATTAGCGATTTACATAATAAAATGGTCGGTACTTTTGAGGTAGATTTAGGTACAGTACATCATTTTTCTGATGGTCTTTATGCCAAACAAATGTTTATTCCTAAAGGCTATATGGCAGGAACTCATGCTCATAAATTTAGCCATTTAAGCATTTTGGCAAAAGGTAAAGTTATTGTTAAAACAGATGACTCTGAAGCCATTTATGATGCACCAGCTTGTATAGAAATCAAAGAAGGAATTAACCATGCTATTGAAGCATTGGAAGATTCTGTTTGGTTTTGTATTCATGCAACTGAAGAAACAGATGTATCTAAAGTTGATAATGTTTTGATTTTGGAAGGGGTTTGATATGCCATTAGGATGGATTGCAGGAGCAATAGCTGTTGGAGCAGCAGCAAATGTATATTCTTCAGGTGTTCAAGCTGATGCAGCTAAAAGCGCAGCTAATACACAAGCTAATGCTGCTTTGGCGCAACAAGGTAATCTTCTTACTGCTGGTCAACAAGCATCTCAGCAATTTACACCTTATTCAGCAGCAGGAACTACTGCTTTAAGCAATCTTGCTTCTAATAATGCTTATTTTAATAATCAATTTAGCAATGCTGACTTAAATTCAAATCTTGCTCCTAATTATGCTTGGCAATTAGGTCAAGGCCAAGCCTCTACTAATGCTGCAAATAATGCTACAGGTGGTTTTGTTGGTGGTAATGCTCAACAAGGATTACAGCAATATACTCAAAATTATGCTTCTACAGCTTATGAAAATGCTTTTAATAATTATCAGGCTCAAAGAAGCAATATTAATACTATGAATTTAAACCAAGCCCAACTAGGTCTTTCTGGTGCTACTGGTTCTGCTAATGCTCAATTAGGAACAGCAACTAATGTGGCAAATCTTGGTATTGGTGCTGCTAATGCTCAAGCAGCAGGTCAAATTGGCGCAGCTAATGCTTATGCTTCAGGTGCTAATAATTTAAGCAATTTAGGACTTTATGGTGCTAATCAATACAATGCAGCAAACAATGCAAGTCTTGGAACTAATGTATCTAGTTTAGGCTCGCAAAATTATACTGCTCCAGAAATAGGTGGAGCACCTGCTGGCGGTTACACAAATATGGGTGGTAGTGGTTATGGTATTGGTGGTTATTCACCAGTATCACCAGCTTAAGGATAAATTATGGCAATCGGCACAAGCGGAGTATCAGTTCCACAATTAGGTCAATCTTTTGACACTAATATGTATTCAACAATACAAAAACCTCAGCAAACAACTCTTGCTGAAATGTTAGGTGCTGCTAAAACTGGTTTAGATATTCAAAAGCAAAAAGGTACTTTACAGGCTGATATTGAAAAAGCCAAGGCTGAATCTGAAACTGCTAAATCTACTTCTGAAATTAAAGGTATAGAAGCAGCTAGGTCGCATACATCTTATATGATGAGCAAAGCTGCTCCTTTATTAAAGAATCCAAAATTAACTCAAAAAGAAATAATTGAGAATTTTACAGATATTAATAAAAATGCTCCTGGTGGACCAAACCCACAAGCCTTAGCTCATACTTTATCTACTTTACCTAAAGAAGATACTCCAGAAGCTAATTTGTCTTATGTTGCTGGAGTTGTAGGCACAGGATTAACTAATTTAGAACAATACAACCAATTATTACCTGCATCACAATCTACTCAAGTCGGCAATGCTGTTGTTCCTATTGCACAAGGAAATAGATTGGCAGCAGCAGTTCCTCCAGGAACTCAAACAGGTCCAGGAGTGGCTATTGGTCTTGGTCCTACAACTGAGCTTGTTGCTCAACCTGGTGATAATTCTGGTTATCCTCCTGGCACTAAATATTACAAAGGTGCTCAAGGAAATGTTGTTGTTCCTGCTTCTGGACAAGCTACAGGTGGTGGTGTTACTCAAAATCAAATGTCTATGCCACAAAATCAACAACCTCAAGCTGGTGGCGGTGTTTCTACTTTATCGCCACAAACTACTGCTAACCTTGAAATTGGTAATAATTTGGTTAATAAATCAAGAGAGCAAGCTGGTAATGCTGTCAGAATTGAATCTGCTGCAAATCAAGCTATTCAGTTATCTCAAGTTACCGATACTGGTCAAGGTGCTCAATTATGGAATAACCTTAAAGGTAACTATGTTGGTATGCCTGAATTTGACCCTGCTCATCCTGCTGCTAATTATCAAATTTTAGGCCATGTATTAACCAATGAAACTAATTTATTAGCTCAAAACCCTGCTTATGGTGCAGGAACAATGGCTTCTCATGGTGGTACTGGAAAACAAATTGAGCAAGCTGTTCAAACAGCAGGTAAAACTGATTGGAACCCAGAAGCTATTCAATACACTTCGCGATATAACAGAGCATTGGCTTATGGTGTTCAAATGTTTAATCATGGTGTTGATCAATCTCAAACCATTAGTAACAACAATCCTATTTATGCAAATGATTATCAACAAAAATGGAACTCTAACTTAAATTTAGATTCTATTCGATTGGCTGATGGTAAAAGAAATGCTGGTATAGACCCTGCTGGACTTACTCAAATTACCAAAGAACTTGGTGGAGAAAAGTCAGAAAGATACAAAAAAGCTCAAGAAGATTTAAGAGTTATTAATGGTATTGCTACTAGGGGTAAATAATGGCTTTAGACTTTGTTGACCCAGATTCTTTAGTTTCTGCTCCTGTAAATTTACCTGGTTCTGGAAAAAATGTTCAGGTTACTGGATGGACACCTCCTGAATCTACTAAATTTGATACCAAAAAAAGCTATGGAACTCCAACAAAGCTTTTAGAAAATGTTATTCAAACTGAAAGCTCTGGTAATCCACTTGCTGTAAACCCTACATCTGGTGCTATGGGTGTAGGTCAATTTATGCCTGAAACTGTAGCTATGCTTCATAAACAAGGAGTGGAATTTAATCCATTCAATGCTGAAGAATCTAGAGCTGCAATGGATTATTACATTAGCCAACTGCATAAAGAGTATGGTGGAAATTATGTAAAGGCTATGAAGGCTTATGGTGGTTTTAAAACTAAAGACCCAGAAAAGTATCTTGATAAAGTTTTACAAGATGTAGACCTTTCTGAAAAGAATCCTTTATTTGTAAATCCTGAATCTTTGCCAGGAAGCACTAATATTCCTGAATCAGAATTACAAGCAAAACCAAATCTTACCCCTGCTAGAGCTGCTGGTTTATTTACTAGAGGTGCAACTCCTGCTGTTACTGGTGCTGCTATTGGTGGAACTCTTGCAGGTCCTCAAGGTGCTATTGCAGGTTCTATGGCACTTCCTGCTGGTGATGTAATAAATACAGGTATCAATGCAGTTACAGGCGGTATTAATAAGTATGCTGGAACTAATATTCCTCAGCTACAAATGCCTAGTGATGTTGCTCAAAAATGGATGACTCAAGCTGGCCTTCCTGAAGCTAAAACTGGCCCAGAAAGAATGATTCAAACTGCTGGTAGCGCATTAGGTGGAACTGCTGGAGAACTTCCTGCTGTCACAAGATTAGCAACTACAGCAGCTTCTCCTGTAACTCGAAATGTTGCTGAAACTTTAGCTGCTAATCCTTTTAGACAAGTTGCTGCTTCTGCTCCTTCTGCTGTAGCAGGACAAGCTGTTTATGAAAAAACTAATAATCCTTATTTGGCTATGGCTGCTGGTGCTGCTGCTGGTGTTCCTTTTGGAGTTTCATTAAAGCAAAGAGCTTTAAATGCACCTTCTCAAAAAGAACTTGCTGCTACTGCAAAAAATTTATATAGCCAAGCTGAAAAATCAGGAATTCAATTTAATTCTGATAAATTTGCAACTCATATGGACCAAGTAGGAAAAGATTTAAGACAATTTGGTTATGCAGAAAATTCAAGCACTTATTCAGGAATTAAAGCTGCATTAGATGAATTAAAAAATACAGCAAGACCAAAAGATTATTTGGAATTACAAGCATTAAGAGAAATTATTGCTGGTGAACAAGTTTCTGCAAATCCTAAAGTTAGAATGTTGGCTGGAAAATTAAAAGATGAGTTTGATGATTATGTTTTAAATGCTCCAGATCAACATTTAACTGCTGGAAGTCCTCAAGGTGCTCAAGCATGGAAAGATGCTAGAACTCAATATTCTAGACTTAAAAAAGCTGAAATATTTGATGACATGGTAACTGATGCTCAATTTACAAATCAAAGTTTATCTACATCTTTAAAAAACCAAATGAATAGTTTGGCAAAAAATGATAGGCGCATGAGGCTTTTTTCACCTGCTGAACAAGAAGCAATTAAACAAGTCGCTAGAGGTAGTGCAACTCAAAAAACATTAGACCTTATGTCTAAGTTTGCTCCTGATACTGTAATGGGTGTTTTAAGTACAGTAGGCACTCATGCTCTTAGTGGTAATCTTTCTTCTGCCTTATTATCTGGCACTACTTTTGGTGCAAAACAAATTGCCAATGTTAATAAAAATAATGCGGTAGCAAAACTTGCAGATATGATGAGATTAGGTGAAATTCCACAATTTGAATCTAGAGCTAAAAATATTCCAGCTACAGCCTTAAGAGGCCTTTTATCTGGTCAACCAACACCTAAAGGACAATAATGGCAACAGTAAATCTATCCCCAGTTATTAATGGAGTCAATGTATTAGGCACTACAGGGTTACCATTAAGCGGTGGTCTTATTTATACCTATCAAGCTGGTTCTTCTACAGCTTTGCCTACTTATACAGACAATAGCGGTAATGTGGCTAATGCTAACCCTATTGTTTTAAATCCTGATGGCAGAGCGCCTAACGAAATTTGGTTAAATTCTGGCTATTCTTATAAGTTTCAGATTCAAACCGCTTTAGGTGTTGTTGTTCAAACTTTAGATAATATCTACGGCATTCCGCAATCTTCAAGCGGTGGTGGCTCAAATTTACCTAGTGGCTGCATTGTTATTTGGTCAGGCGCTATTGGCTCTGTTCCTGCTGGATATACCCTTTGCGATGGTACTAATGGAACTCCTGACTTACGCAACTCTTTTGTATTAGGCGCAGGCAACAGCTATACAGTAGGTCAAACAGGCGGTTCAGCAGATGCGATTGTTGTAAGCCATACCCATACAGCAACAGTAACAGACCCTGGTCATACCCATGTTCAAAGAGCATACCCTTCAGTTTCGACTTCAGGAAATACAGGAATACCAGAAGGAGGCAATACAAGCTTTACTGCTGAAAATACAACTCCTTCAACTGCTTCTGCAGTAACAGGTATTTCTGTTGCAAACTCTACTACAGGTACAAGTGGCACAAATGCTAATTTGCCTCCATACTATGCGCTTGCATTTATTATGAAAACCTAAATCATGAATCAAGATTTTTTAAACTGGGCTTTTGGAATATTTAATCTTGTTCTTGGTGGCTTTATTAAAGCTATGTGGGATTCTTACAAAGAACTTAAAAAGGTTGATTCTCAATTAGTTGAAAAAGTTAATCAGATTGAAGTATTGGTAGCTGGTCAGTATGTAAAGCGTGATGACTTTGACAGGCTTGCTAATGCTTTATTTGTAAAACTAGACAAGATTAGCGATAAATTGGACAGCAAAGCTGACAGATGAAAGCGCATAAATCCAAAACAATGTGGTTTTCTTTAGCATTGGTTATTTTTGGCGCTTTATTTGATAATTTTTCTTATGTGCAAAACCTCATTGACCCTCAATATTATGGTGTTAGCCTTATTGCTATTGGAATTATCGTTGCTGTATTACGCTTTATAACAACCGAGCCTATCGAATGAACTATATCCTCTATCCGTTTTATGTAGTTTTAAATCTAACAATGACTTTAATTGCTTATATCATTGCCCCTATTCTTCCTATTTTTACTGTTCAAAAACTATGGTGGTGCGATAACCATAGTTATCAGGCAGTAGGCCCTGTTCTCCCTTCATGGCTTAACTGGTTTATGACCCCTGACAATACTTTAGATGGCGATGCTACTTTTCAAAGCAAAAACCCACCTAGCTATTGGTCTAAAGTTAAATGGTTATGGCGCAACCCTGCGTATTCTGTATGTTTAAAATACATCAATACCATTGAAAACAAACCTGTATTGCATGGCAACGATAACATTAAGGACAACGATAATGCGGTGGCTGGCTGGTGTTTCGTACAATGTGCTGGACTTTTTCAGTTTGTTTGGATTGTTCCTATTGGTTTTTCTCGGTGCTTTTATCTTAATATTGGCTGGAACATTAGAGGCACTTTACATACTGCTCCAACAGAAAATTATCAAGCGACTTTTGCGTTTTCTCCGAGGATAAGCGGATTTAGATGAATATTTATTTAATCTACGCTATGGTTGCTATTAGCTTGTTTTGCGGTGGTTTTGTAACAGGCTGTCAGCACGAACAAACTGCTCAAGAAAAAGTAGTTAGAGAAAAAGAACATCAATACCAATCTGATGCAGATAAGATAAGGACAGAAAAAGATGCTCAAATTAAAGTTATTAATAATCAGCTTGTCGATGCTATTAGCAGCTTGCGTAGCCGTTCCAGTAACCCCACAAAAACCATCAATGGACAGGATTGCAACGGAGCAACCCTTTCTGCCCCTGATGCAGAGTTTCTTATCAGGGAAGCCTCCAGAGCAGACCAAATAAGAACTGCCCTTGATGCCTGTTATAAACAATATGATGAAGTAACTCAATAATGGATATGGTAGATGTTTTAGCTAAGATTTGGCCTATGGTTATAGGTTTTGTAGCTTTAGTTATTGCTTTGTCTAAAATGGATGTTCGCATTGGTGTATTAGAAGAAAAAGTTAAAAGCCTATTTGAACTTTGGAATAAAAAATGAAAAAATTATTAATTTTATTAGCTTTATTTACTTTTAATGCACAAGCTCATACTTTAGCAATTTGTCATGGAGAATATGCTTTATGCGCTGCATCAAGCACAACTCCAACAGGCAAAACTATTACAGTCAATGGCAAAGTATTTAAAGAAGGTATGGCAGTTTGCCCTATTCTCAATGGTGATGCTATTGCCAATATGGACTTAATGAATGGTTCTTGTGATAGTAAACCTGGAAAAGTCTGGTCATTATTTGGAGTTCCTCCTGTAACCAATTATCCTCAAGCCCCTAGTTGGACACCTACAGCAGCCCAATTTAGATCATTTACTGTAGGCACAACACCTACAACAGGCATGAGCAATATGTGGAGTTTTTCTTGTGATATTCAAGCGCAAAAGGTCAATGGTACAAAATTGGCTTCTTGTTATGGCCCAATTATGGAAAGCCCTTGGAATAGCGACCATGTAAAACCAGGTGAAACAGCATTTACTCAAGCTCCAGTAGGCGCAATTTATCCTGTAGGTGGAAACATTAGTAAATGACAAATGAACAATTACAAGCTTTAGGTATTGACCCTAAATGGCTTAAACCTTTAAACGATACTTTTGCCAAATACGGCATTGATAGCCCAAAGCGACAAGCTGCTTTTATTGGTCAATGTGGTCATGAATCTAACAACTTTAAAGTGCTAGAAGAAAACCTTCATTATTCTGCTGGTGCATTGATGCGTGTATGGCCTAGTCGATTCCCTGATGCCAATACTGCTGAAAAATACGCTAATAACCCTGAAGCGATTGCAAACAAGGTTTATGGCGGTAGAGCAGACCTCGGCAATTCGCAAGATGGCGATGGCTGGAAATTTCATGGCAGAGGGGTTATACAGCTTACAGGGCGCTCAAATTACCAAGTATGTGGCGATGCCTTAGGTCAGCCATTTACAACGCAACCTGAGCTTCTTTTAGAGCCTCAATGGGCTTGTATGTCTGCTGGATGGTTCTTTAATAAAAAAAATCTTAATTCTTTGGCTGATATTGAAGATTGGACTACCATGACCAAACGCATTAATGGCGGTACATT
>Ga0364909_10206_pt1 | contig 20303 bp, 15 predicted proteins | sample SorcelJu500001C3_3_FD_206966 | JGI IMG/M metagenome (GOLD analysis project Ga0364909, IMG submission 206966) | Enriched cells from Trout Bog Lake Hypolimnion, Wisconsin, USA - BchlTB.June25.5000.01.C3 | ecosystem: Environmental > Aquatic > Freshwater > Lake > Hypolimnion/Profundal zone | place... | reverse complement strand
AGAAAACAAGCCGAAATTTCGGCCTAATCCCGGGCTCAAGCTTATGGATCAGGTGCGCGAGGTGCTCCGTTATCACCACTACGCGTATCGCACCGAACAGACCTATTGCCAGTGGATACTCCGCTATATTCATCATTTCGGCGGCAAAACCCATCCGAACAGGCTTGGAGCAAAGGACGTTGAACGGTTTCTTTCCTCTCTGGCAACCGAGGGTAAGGTCGCCGCGTCCACCCAGCGGCAGGCCATGAATGCCTTGGTTTTTCTCTATCGGGATGTTCTTGATAGACCACTGACTGAAGGCATAACGCCGATCCGCAGTAAACGCCAACAAACACCGCCAACGGTACTCATTCAGGCGGAGGTTCAACAACTACTCGCTGCCATGACGGGGAAGCATGCCTTGATGGCTAAACTCCTTTATGGGGGCGGCTTGCGCTTGTTGGAGTGTATCCGCTTGCGTGTTCAGGATGTGGATTTCGGCCAGGGCCTTATCTTTATCCGAGGTGGCAAGGGTGGGAAGGATCGTGTCACCATTTTGCCCGGGAATTTGCAGGAAGAATTGCGCAAACAGATCGAAGCAGTGAAGGTTTTGCACCACAAGGATTTAGAGGAAGGGTTTGGCGTGGTGTACATCCCGGAAGCTTTAGCCAGAAAATACCCGAACGCTGGACGGGAGACCGGCTGGCAGTGGGTATTCCCGGCAAAAGAGCGTTCTCTTGACCCGCGCTCCGGCCGAGAAATGCGCCATCATGTGCTCGAATCCGGTTTGCAAAAGGCGGTGAAGCGAGCGGCGGCACAAGCAGGGATCGACAAGAAGGTTGGCTGCCATACCCTGCGCCACAGCTTCGCCACGCATATGCTGGAAAACGGGGTGAATATTCGAATACTTCAGGACCTTCTTGGTCATGCGGACGTCAAGACCACCGAGATCTATACCCATGTCATGGCCCGCGATATCCGCAAGCTGCAAAGCCCGCTGGACCGGTTTTTTGACAAATAAATTCTGCGAGGGCATGGAGTAATCAATCAGCGGTAGCCATTGACTTGAAAAAGGGCCCCCAGGTCGAGGGAGACGGCGTATCCTGAACCCCAACATGGAACCGTGGGGGCAGGGGTGTTGGGCCTCGCCGCGCTCGGTTCCAACCTGCGCGAGGCAACGATTATCCGTATCTCCCCTGTAAAGCAGGTAATAGGGGGCAGAGGTATTTCCTGACCGCCTCACCCAGCTGCATGCACCACGGGAATGACATAAAGCAGAATAGCAAAATAATGGAGGATACTGCCGGCCAGCACAAAGCAATGCCAGATGGCATGATTGAACGGCAAGCGCTTCCAGACATAGAAGACGATCCCGCCGGTATAGGCAATCCCGCCGGCGAGCAGCAGTCGTAAGCCGCCGCTGCCGACATGCTGCATCATGGGCTGGAAGGCGGCCACAACAGCCCAGCCCATGATCACATAGAGACCGATCAGGGCAACACGAAATCGCCGCAGCCGGGTGGTTTCGATGATGATCCCCACCATGGCCAATCCCCAGATAATCCCAAAAAGCGTCCAGCCCCAGGGACCGCGCAAACTGACCAGGGTGATAGGTGTATAGGTGCCGGCGATGAGCACCAGGATGGCGGAATGGTCGAGGATTCGCAACACGGACTTGGCATCCGGCCGCTGGATGGCATGATAGAGGGTGGAGGCGGTATAGAGAAAGATGAGCGCCGCGCCGAAGATCGAGCAGCTGACGACATGCCAGCTGTTGCCGTAGAGACTGGCAAAGGCGGCAAGGACGGCCAGGCCGCCGATGGCAAGGACAATACCAATGCCATGAATGATGCTGTTGGCTATCTCTTCGCGCTTGCTGTATCGGGACGGGGCGATGTTTGGGGTCATGAGGCGGCGGGGTTCTTGGAAAAAGCAAGGGGCTGTCTGAATGCGGCAACCGTATTTTTATAGTAATAACGCACCCCGTCAGGCTTGTCCACCCGCATTGGACATTGACCATCGGCACCCTCTGCCCCCGTCAGGCAAGGCATGCCGTGGACAGTTTCAAAACATCTGCGGGAAGACCGCTCCCCAAACGATCTGGCGCGTAAACCGCTCCCTTGCACTTGACCGCCTCAATATATAATATAGTCTTCACGTCGAACAACAACCATCAATACAGGAGACGACGATGACGAACACGTTGAAATACTTACGCTTGGTATTGCTTATTTTTATCGTGGGTATCTGCGCCACCGCTCCGGCAGCCGCCGCGGAGAGCGACGAGGGGATTCTGGTCGGCCGCGTTGCGCACCTTGAGGGCACACTTCTCCGATATGTTGCCGAAGAGAAGGATTGGGTGGTCACGGTCAAAGACGCGCCCTTTGGCCTGGAAGACACTCTCTATTCGGAAGACAATGCCAGGGCTGAGTTCATCATGCCCAACGACACCTGGATTCGCGTCGGAGAAAATACGCAGCTCCAACTCATCGCCTTGCGTCCGGACGCTACCACCGTGGATGTGGCCTCCGGATCAGCACGCCTGTACAACAAGGGCAATGACACCCTCATCAAGGTCACCACCCCTTTTGGGTACGTGGTGGCACCCGACGAGGCGATTTTCGACCTGTACGTCGGGGATGAATCCGTGGAAGTCATCGCCGTTCGGGGCGACGTGGATTTCATCCATGATGCCACCAAATACGAAGTGAAGGAGGGCTCTTCCTCGATTATTGCCGACAGAAACGGAATCGCCCAGGGCAACGGCACGGTCGATGCGGCCTGGGATGACTGGAATGATCAACGTGACAGAGTTTGGGCCACACGCCTGCAGGTGAGAGGTTATTCAGCGGATTTCCTGCCCGAGCCCATTCGTGAAGAATCCTATGCGCTTGAAGAAAACGGCAGATGGGAACGCGTGTACTATGAAGGAGCCTATCGCGATATGTGGCGGCCCACCCGGGTTGATCCCGGCTGGAGGCCTTTCACAGCCGGCCGCTGGACCGTCTATTATGGCGACAATTGCTGGATTCCGGACGAACCTTTCGGGTACGTCACCCATCATTACGGGGCATGGGTGTATATTGAGCCCTTTCACGCCTGGTACTGGACGCCTCCCCTCCGGGGGACCGCCGGTGCGCCTTCCATTAACCTTCGATTCGGCTGGTATCCGGGCCGGGTGGGCTGGATCCACAGCGGTGAGTCCGTGGGCTGGGTGCCGCTTGCCTCCAACGAGGTCTATTATGGGTCCAGACCCTGGGGACATCGCACGGTCGTGGTTGGCAGATCTGCAAATAACAACATCGACATGAGTCGGTACCGCTATCTCAACGAGGCCGTCATCATTCCTCGTCACGACCTCTACCGAGGGACCCGGTACACACCTGTCATTGAACGGACTGCCAACAGAACCACTCTTCTTACTAATTACAAACCCACGGCGGTTATCAATAATGCTGTGATCAATACTTTTTCCACTGACAAAAGCCGCTTTGCCCCTAACGACGCGAAAGTCGTCCGCAGGCCGCACTCCACGGTCCTCAACCGCATCGACACTAATCAACAGTTGAGTCGGGATGCCGGCCGCACCAGCAGACAGGGCATCGCCCAGGATTTGAACCGAATCAGGGCAGCGGCGCCACCGGTGCAGAAAACAGATATTCGCGCGCCCAGTCTCACCTCCAAACTGGTGGATCCGGACAAGGTGACAAAACCGATAAACGAAAGCTCTTCCCCGCAAAAAGAGATCAAACTCAAGAGCCGTGAGCGGCAGCTTTCCCCAGATAACCGGCCCAGTGTGGACAGCCGGTCTCGTGGGTCGCGTGAACAGGGGCAGGTTGATCTGAGTCCGGGCCCCACCGGCCAGGACACTAATCGAGGCGTCAGCCCCCCCAGAGACAGGGGAAACCAGGGGGCAGAACAGACCAACAGCCCGCAAGGGCAAGAGCAACGACAACAACCATCTGGTCCACGATTGCATGAACAACCGAAACCCGTGCAGGGCCTGACTCCTGATCTACAACGGCCGGAACAGGTCCAAAGAAGCCAACAGGAAGAAGCCCAGAAGCACCAGCAGGAATTGCAGCAGCGGCAGCAGCAGGATGTCCAGCGCCAACAGCAGGAACAGGTGCAAAGAAGCCAACAGGAAGAAGCCCAGAAGCACCAGCAGGAATTGCAGCAGCGGCAGCAGCAGGAACAGGTCCAAAGACGTCAACAGGAAGAGGCCCAGAAGCACCAGCAGGAATTACAGCAGCGGCAGCAGCAGGATGTCCAGCGTCAGCAGCAGGAACAGGGGCAAAGACGTCAACAGGAAGAAGCTCAGAGGCACCAGCAGGAATTACAGCAGCGTCAGCAGCAGGATGCCCAGCGCCAGCAACAGGAACAGGTGCAAAGACGTCAACAGGAAGAAGCCCAGAGGCACCAGCAGGAATTGCAGCAGCGGCAGCAGCAGGATGTTCAGCGTCAGCAGCAGGAACAGGTCCAAAGACGCCAACAGGAAGAGGCCCAGAGGCACCAGCAGGAATTGCAGCAGCGACAGCAGCAGGAACAGGGGCAAAGACGCCAACAGGAGGAAGCTCAGAGGCACCAGCAGGAATTACAACAGCGGCACCAGCAGGAAGGGGTGCAGCAACAGCAGCAAGGCCAGCCGAGGCATCAAAAGACACCGCAAGAGCTCGAGGAAGAGAAGAAAAAGCAGCAACAGCAATAAGGACAGCCTCGAGATCGGCATGCCCTTGCAGAGGCCTCACCGTACCGGCTCCTCCGGAAGTCGGTATGGTTTTATTGGTCTGGCAGAGGCGAGAACGGTGGGAGGGCGCAGACAGGGAGCGGATCCGGCGGCTAACGCCTCCATTTCCAAGGCAGGAGCATCGGCACCTCCCGGCAATACGTCCGATAAGGGGCCCCAATGGTTGCGTTCAATTTACGTTCTTCGAGCAGGGTGCCGACCACGAGATAGCAGGTGAGGATGGTGCGGGTGGTGAGGGTGACCTCGGTGAAGGTCGGGAAAGACCAGAGCAGGGCAATACCGCCGCTGTACCAAGGGTGGCGGACGAAGCGCAGAATCCCGGTTTGCATCAGGATCGGTGGAGTGCTAAGGCGTCCGGCCCGATAATCCCGCCACTGTTGCGTGCCCAGAAAAAAGCTGAGATCATAGACCCGCAGGCCACCTATGAAGAGGACGAGCGCATAGAGAAAGAGGATCGCTTGCAGTCCACGGAGCCAGATCGGCGGGACAAACAGCTGGTGCTGCGGCAGGATGCTGGTGTACCAGAGCAGGAGCAAGAGGGTCGCGAGGGAAAAACCGATATATCCCAGCCGATACAGACCAAGCCAGGCACCGCCTCTCTCTTCAAACCAGTGCTTGACCGTGGCGCTAATCAGCAGACTGTGCAGGCAACACCAGATCAGCCAGAGAAAAATCAGTCGTAGCATCGGCTCGCCCTCCTCGGTGCCGGAAAAATCCCTGCGCTGCCCTTCGGTTTCGCCCCCCTGTCATCGACTGTAATCCCCATACCCCCCATCATGCATTGCGGAAATCCCGCGCACACCGGTTCGGCGTCGCTGCTTTTTTCCTCTCATCCACCTCAGAAAAGAGCCTCTATACGGGCAAAAATCTCCGATCAGGCGGAGCGGGTGAGCGGCAAAGAAATCTCCGAGCAGAGGCTGACGGACAAGGACGAGGTTGCTCAGCAGCCGCAACCGGAAAAGGCTTCCTTGGTAAAACCTTTATCCGGTTCGATCGGGTACTCACCGTTGTAACAGGCCAGGCAGAAATGATCGCGGCTCAGGCCGGTGGCCTCGATCATCCCCTCGACACTGAGATAGGTCAGGGAATCAAGACCAAGGTAATCACGGATTCCTTCCACGGTATTGCCGGCAGCAACCAACTGGGAGCTGGACGGAAAATCGATGCCGTAGTAGCAGGCATGCCGGGTGGGCGGACAGCTGACCACCATGTGGATCTCCGCCGCTCCGGCCTGACGCAGTGACTGCACCCGGCTGCGGCCGGTGGTCCCGCGAATAATGGAATCCTCAACAATGATCACCCGTTTGTCTTTCAACAGCGAACGCACCGGATTCAGTTTCACCCGAACGGAGAAGTCGCGCATCGATTGGGTTGGCTGGATAAAGGTGCGGCCGACATAGTGGTTGCGGATCATCGCCATTTCCAGAGGGATGCCGGAGGCGTTGGAATACCCGATAGCGGCGTAATTACCTGAATCCGGAAAGGGCATGACGAAATCAGCCTCGATTTTGGCTTCCCGGGCGAGCAGTTCGCCCATCCGTTTGCGGGCGGCATACACATTGAATCCGAAGACATCGCTGTCCGGCCGGGCAAAATAGACATGCTCAAAGATGCAGAAACTCGGTTGCGCCGGGGCCCACGGAAAGAGCGAAGTAACGCCCTGCTCATTGATGATCAGCACCTCGCCTGGGGCGATATCGCGCAGATATTCGGCCTCAATGAGATCCAGGGCACAGGTTTCGGAGGCAACCACATGGGCGCCGTTGTCCAAAACGCCGAGACAGAGTGGTCGGAAACCGTTGGGGTCGCGAACGGCGATCATGGTATCCTGGGTCATGAGCAACAGCGAATAGGCGCCCTGAATACAGGAAAAAGTCGTTTTGATCGCCTCCTGCAACCCCCGGTCGAGATGACGCGCCATGAGGTGGATGACGATTTCACTGTCCATGGTGGTCTGGAAGATCGAACCCTGCTGTTCCAGATGCCGCCTCAGGGCAATGGAATTGACCAGATTACCGTTATGGGCGACGCTCAGAGACAGGTCTTTGAAGGTTACGGTAAAAGGCTGGGTGTTGATGATATTGGATTCGCCGGTGGTGGAATAGCGGACATGACCGACGGCCAGGTGGCCCTGGAGGCGTTGCAAGGTCTGTTCATTGAAAACGTCGGCCACCAATCCCATGTTCTTGTGGAGGACAACCTTTTTGCCGTCGCCGGCAACGATGCCCGCGCTCTCCTGGCCGCGGTGCTGCAGGGCGTACAGCCCGAAGTAGGCGAGTTTGGCGGCATCTTGGTGGCCGAAAACTCCGCAGATGCCGCATTCATGCCGGGGCTTTACCGATAGTTCATACTCAGGGACTTGCTTGTTCATATCTACTGCCTACAATATTGTCAGGATGCACCAAAAATCAAAAGGCACAAAGAACAATTCCTTGTGCCTGTACTTTTGTCGATCCAGTTATCTCGAGAAGATTATTTTGAACCAGATTACACGTTTTTTTTCAACAAAATATCGGGTACGTTGACAGAATATTCTCTTCACCCCTTTTACTGACAAGCCAAACCACAGGAACAGATGACCACCACACCCATCAAACTGACCCAAACCGTCAAGGCCGCAGGCTGAGCTGCCAAGCTCGGCCCGGGGGACCTGGGCCTGATACTGTGCGGACTTGATCTGCCTTCTGACCCTAACCTGTTGGTGGGCACGGAGAACTGCGACGATGCCGGGGTGTACCGTCTCAACGAGACCACCGCCCTCATCCAGACGGTGGATTTTTTCACGCCCATTGTCGACGATCCTTTCGATTTTGGCCGCATTGCCGCTGCCAATGCGCTCTCCGATGTTTATGCCATGGGGGGCAGGCCGCTGTTGTGCATGAACATTCTCGGTTGCCCGGCCAGAACCATGGAGCCGTCGGTGTTCCGCCGGGTGGTCGAAGGCGGGCTGGAAAAGATCAAAGAGGCCGGAGCGCTCTTGGTCGGCGGCCATTCCATTGAAGATCCGGAACTGAAATACGGCCTTTCCGTCACCGGACTGGTACATCCGCAGCAGGTTCTGCGCAACAGTGGTGCGCGGGCAGGCGATGTGGTTCTGCTCACCAAGCCTCTGGGGACCGGCATTCTGTCCACGGCGGTCAAGGGCGGACTGGCGAGTGCAGACACGGAGCGACAACTGGTGGACCTGATGGCGACCCTGAACCGGCTGCCCATGGAAATCCTCAATGGAGACCCAAAGTTGCGGGCCGGGGTCCACGGTTGTACCGATATCACCGGGTTCGGCCTGTTCGGCCATCTGCATGAAATGGCGGCGGCCTCGCAGGTTTCCATCCATCTCGATCCCGCCCGACTGCCGGTCCTGCCCGGCGCCAACGATTTCGCGGATATGGGCATCATCCCCGAGGGGGCCTACCGTAACCGGGCCTTTTACCGCCAGTGGGTCCGCTCCACCTTAGCAGAGACTGATTCCCTGGAGATGGTCGCCTACGATCCGCAGACCTCAGGCGGACTCTTGCTCGCCATGGCACCGGAGGCGGCCGCAGAACTGCTTGCGGCTTTGCGGGAGCAGGGGTATGCGCCGGACTGCCGCATTCTCGGTTCGGTCCGGGCAACGGACCCCGGCTTGGTGTTCTTGGGCTGACCGACCTGTTGGCGGTGCGACCCGGTGGGATTCAACAGGACTCTTCGGTCAACAAAGCAACCAGCAGACGGGTCAGGTCGACCATGTCCTGCAATTCCACCTGTTCGCTGGTAGTATGGACCTGGGCCATGCCGGTGGCGATGATCGCGGTTGCCAGGCCGTGGCCATTGAAGATATTGGCATCGCTGCCGCCCCCTGCCTTCTCATAGGACAATTCCATACCGATTGCTCGGGCCGCTGCGTCCACCCGCCGGATTACCCGGTCTTCCTGATCAAGTCGCATCACGGGGAAATCCTGACGGACCTCCATGGTCACCGAGGGCCTTCCCTGGGCCTCGCCGCCGGGATCCGTCCAGGCAGCGACCGTTGCGGTAAAAATCTCCCGGATCTCTTCGGTCAGGCGCTCCAGTTTTTCCATCGAGTGGCTGCGGACCTCCGCCTCGATGACCACCTTTTCCGGCACGATGTTGGAGGCAGTGCCGCCGCTGATGGTGCCGAAATTGCAGGTCGTTTCCTCGTCTATCCGCCCGCTAGGAACCCCGGCCAGAGCCTTGCCCGCTAGAACCAGCGCGTTTACTCCCCACTCCGGATGCAGCCCGGCATGGGCAGCCACCCCGGTAACGGTGATGGTCAGCCGGTTGGCTGCCGGGGCGTGCGTAATGACTTTGGCAAACCCACTGGAATCAAGGGCGTAGCCCTCTTTTGCCCGGACTCGATGCGGGTCCAGGGCCTTGGCGCCGACCAGGCCGATTTCTTCGCAGGTGGTAATGACAAACTCCACCGGCCGGTACGGCTGTTTATGTTCCCGCAAGAGCCGCATGGCCTCGATGCAGGCGGCAATGCCCGATTTGTCGTCACTCCCCAGAATGGTCTCGCCGGCGCTGGTAAACAGGTCGCCAATCCGTTTGACCCGCACGCCTTGAGCGGGTTGCACCGTATCCATATGGCAGCTGAAAAAGATCGGTTCCAGGTCAAGGCTGCCCTCGAAACGGATAATCAGGTTGCCGCATTCGGAACCGGTACGGCCGCTCGAATTGTCCTCAGCCACCTCGACGGCACCGAGTCCGCGGAAAAGTTGCTGCAACCGTTGCGAGATCCTCCCTTCCTGTCGGGAAGGGCTGTCAATTTCGCACAGTTCGGTAAAATTGGCGGCTAGCCGTTCTCTATTCACTTCCATGATCAGACCTCAACAGGACGACGGCGTGGGCGGCGATCCCCTCGCCCCGTCCGGTATATCCCATTTTTTCGGTGGTTGTTGCTTTGATATTGATGGCCGAGGGGGAGACCCGGCAGCAGCGGGCGAGATTGGTTTGCATCTCTGCGAGATACGGCGCCAGCTTGGGCCGCTGGCAGACGATGGTGATATCGGCGTTGCCCAGTCGATACTGTCGGGCCTCTGCCAGTTGTTGCACCTGCATGAGCAACCGCAGGCTGTCGATGCCCTGGTATTGCGGATCGGTATCAGGAAAATGACGGCCGATATCACCCGCACCCAGCGCGCCGAGCAGGGCATCGGTCAGGGCGTGGGCCACGACATCGGCGTCGGAGTGCCCCTCCAGCCCCAATTCAAAAGAGATAGTCACACCGCCGAGGATAAGTTTTCTGCCGACAACCAGCCGGTGGGCATCAAAACCGTGACCAATTTTCATGAGGGGTTCCTCCTGCAGCAGCGCTGCCGCTACCGCCAGATCCGTCGGCCGGGTGATTTTCAGGTTACGCTCACTCCCTTCGACCATATGGACCGGGATGCCTGCTGCCTCCAGTAGGGAGGCCTCGTCAGTGCCGACAAACCGGTGCCGGGCAGCCTGGGCAAAAGCCTGCTCAAGCAGCCCCCTTTGAGCCGCCTGCGGCGTCTGGGCCTGCCAGAGGTCGGTGCGATCCACGGTCTTCTCGATCGCTCCACAATCGTTTGCCTGTTTGAGGGTATCGCTTACCGGAACCGCGGCGATCACCGCCCCGTATTGCACCGCACCCCGCAGGCAATAATGGATGGTGGCGCGATCGACCAAGGGACGGGCCGCATCGTGGACCAGAACCAGGGAGATTTCGGCAGGAAGCATGGTCAGCCCCGCGAAAACAGAGTCCTGGCGGGTGGCTCCCCCTACGGTGAAAAGCAGTTTCTTGGTTTCCTGCGGCGTCAGGTGGCAGTGCAGCAGATCGATGGTTGCTTGGTAGTAATCGGCCGGGGCAACCACAACCACGCAGCCAATCGCTTCCATATCGAGGAAGGTCCGGCAGGTGCGGACCAAGATGGGTAAACCGGCCAGGAACAAAAATTGTTTCGGCTGCAGGTGGCCGATGCGGGAACCGATCCCCCCCGCCGGAATTATAACCCCGGCCGGAGGCAGGTGATGGGTATTGTCTGGCACGCGTTGTCTTAAAAAAAGGGGTGAATTATAAGCCGAATTCTGTTTCCGCCCGGAGGCGGACCATGATCATTTAACTGGGACGCCGGTCACCCGACATCTCTTGCAACCTACCCGGAGGCTTCGGACGGGCCGCCCTCAAACGCCTCTCTATTTGGTCTTGCACCCGGTGGGGTTTACCCTGCCCTCCATGTCACCAGGGAGGCGGTGAGCTCTTACCTCGCCATTTCAACCTTACCTGTAAGCGTTTGCACGCCCCATCGGCGGTGTATTTTCTGTGGCACTTTCCGTCAGTTGCCCAACGTTCGCGTTACGAATCACCGCGCCCTGTGGTGTTCGGACTTTCCTCTCCGGCGTACAGCACCGGAGCGATCATGCATTCACCCCTTAACTTGCCGATATCTTCGAGAGGATCGATGATACTCTCAATCTTTGGTTTGATCAATCCCCCTGTTGGCCAACTGGTCGGCACGAGCGTTTTGCGCCCGCGGGATATGAGCGATAGACCATTTGCCAAACCGGGCAAGCTGCTCATGCACCTCTTGAAAAAGTATCGATAACGTTTCGTTTTTCACTTTATAGCGGCCCTGAATCTGGCGGACAATGAGCTCCGAATCAAGGGCGATGGCCAGCTCGGTGCAACCCAACAGCAGCGCCTCCTGCAAGCCGATGAGCAGGGCCTTGTATTCCGCCACATTGTTGGTGCAGGTTCCGAGATACACGGACTTGGCCGCTACCTCCTGGTTGTTTTCATCAAGCAGGACGGCGCCAGCCCCGGCTTGCCCCGGGTTCCCTCGGGAGGCCCCATCGGTAAAGAGCCGGCAACGGACCACAGATGCGGTGCCGGTTGTCTTTGCCACGGGGTGGACGGCGAGATCAGCAACCGAACTCCCTGCTACGGGGGTTCCAGTTAAAATCTGTCGGATATCCTCCGCGTTATGGCCGGGGAACAAGCGGCGCAACAGTGGGTCGTCGAGTTGTTCGGCAAGGGTGCGCAGGACTTGAGCCCTGGTCAACGGATCATTTGCCGGCAACTGCTTCCTCGGGCTCCTGGTAATAGAGGATACGCTGACAGGTCGGGCAGAGGTTGAGCTTGTCGGCCTTGCGGATTTCAATGACCTGTTGCGGCGGAAGCCCCATATAACAGCCCTGGCACACGTTGTTATTGATCGCCACCACCGCAATCCCGTCTCGCTTGTTCAGGAGCATCGTGTACCGTTTGAGGTAGGTGGCCTGGAGTACCGAGGCCTCCTTCTCGCGCTGCGAGACCACCGATTTTTTGGACCCTTCGATCCGCTTGACCTCTTTTTCGACGGTCGAAATTGCTTCTGCCAAAAGTTGCTGCTCGCCCAAGCACAGATTCTCCAAGGCGGCGACCTCTGCTTCCAGCTGCTCAATCTGTTCAATAAACAGCAGGATGCGGTCTTCCGTCTCCTTGAGCAGTCTTTTGTTTTCCTCGATCTCCTTCAACAAGGCCTGGTGCTCCCTGCTGGTCTGCACCTGCATCATCTTGTTTTGTCGATCTTTTACTCGGATACCGGCGTCATCGTGCTCGGCTTTTGTTTCCCGTTGTTTTTGGTTGAGCAGTTCAATCTTGCCGCGAAAAGTAAGTATCGTCTCCTGTTTTGCAGCGATTGCTTGTTCGCGATCAACAATAACCGCCTGCTGGTTGGCGATGATTCGGTCGAATCCGGCAATTTCACTGTCGATTGCCTGCAACTTAATGAGTTTACGTATTTCCTCTTTCAATTATGAGCTCCTCGATCGGGGTGTCTAGTGTTAAAAAAAAAACGAAATAGCAAAAAGGGCCGCAACCAAAGCCGCACATTTGAGGCGTGTTGATGGGTCCTGTTCATACGAGCTGTAACGGTGACTGCTGATCTGCAGCGTCAATTTCGGTGTCCCAGCCGAGGGCCGCCGTCTGTTGCTGCAGCCGGTTTCTGAAAATGGCCATGGCCGGGTTTTCGGTGGCGAAATGACCGGCGTCAAGGATCCACAAACCGGTATCCTCAGCCCAGCGGGCGACGGAATGCTTCACTTCAGCGGTAACAAAAACATCAGCACCCCGGCATAAGGCGGCTTCGGCTAAATCGGAACAGGAACCGCCACAGACAGCGACTTTCACAATCTGTTGCGGCCGTTGCCCCGCCTCAAGCACCCACGGTGGGGCGCACGCCCGTTGCAGGTTGGCAAGAAAGACTTCCGCCGTCACCGCTGAGGGATACACTCCGATTCGACCAAGTCCGCAACTGGAGTCGCAGCCTTTCCCAGGAATCAGCGGCCGGACCTGAGCGAGACCGAGTGCGGTGGCTAATATATCGCTGACGCCGCCTGCGATTGCGTCAAAATTGGTATGGCAGGCAATCACACTGATGCCTTCACGGGTAGCGCTGGCGATGAATCTGCCGATAGGGGTATCGGTACGGAGCGATTTCAGCGGCCTGAAAATGATGGGGTGGTGGGTGATGACCAGATCGTATTGCCCGGAACAGGCCCTCTCCATCAAGGAACAGCAGGGGTCAAGCGCCAGCAGAACACGGTGCACCGCCTGGTGCGGATCGCCGACCAGCAGACCGACGTTGTCCCAGTCTTCAGCGAGGCTTTCTGGAGTTATCTGTTGCAGTATAGCAAGAAAGTCTTGGACGGTAGGCACGCTATATACTCTATAAAAAAAAAGAGGCGCATCCTCTAAGGGAGCACCTCTTTTCAGGCATTCATTTCAATGCCAATTTGTTTCAACCATAGTTGTTGGTAACTGCTCAACGTAATCAATGTCTGGTAGTCGCTGTGGAGGGGAAAGCCTGAGGGATAAAAACTCAATCCTCTTCCAAAAAATGGTGGGCCCACCTGGACTCGAACCAGGGACCGACCGGTTATGAGCCGGTGGCTCTAGCCAACTGAGCTATAGGCCCGGAAGCTACAATAAACTTAAAAAAATACCAGATAATAGCGAAAAGTCAATTCATTTCCCTGCTTTTTTGAAAATTTAGGCGAGGGGCCCGGGAAACCTGAAAAAACTGCAAATGATTCTGGCATATTGCCGCTTGTATGTATATTTTAATTTCTGCGCTTATTCGCGCCGACCGGTAGATCGCCCTGGCGATGGGCAACAACAGACAAGCGGAGTAACGGAACACCCTATGATTTATACTAATCTGCTCTATTTCCTGGTGGTTATTTTTGTCTTCTCCACCAACACCCCTCCCGATAAACCGGGGCTCCCTGCAATTTGGGCCCTCGTCGCATTTATCCTCACGACCTGGGGTTTTGCCAGCCTGGCCAGGCGAATGTTCACCAAGGCGGTCGTCGGGCCGGGCAGCTTTTTTGCGGTGGAGAAGAAACTGTCAACCTTGGCAGTCCTCGTTTTTATCGCTTTTGTCTATTTCCTCGATCTCAAATACTACCTCAATCCCCTGTCGCTCAACGGTCAACTGCCGGTACTGGCCGACCTTGCCGGTCTTGCCTGTTTTTTCTTGCTGCTGACCCTCATCTGGACAGCCTCCCGGCTGCGATACCAGGAACTTTTTCAACGCACCTACACCGCATTTGCTTTTGTGCGATCAAATATCAGGGCCAATTTGCCGATCGTCCTCCCCTGGCTGGTTCTCTCGCTGGTCTTTGATCTCCTGCGGGTGCTTCCCATCCCGGCTCTCGCCAAGATTCTGCGTCCGCCGTGGGGAGATCTGACCCTTTTCGTGCTGTTTCTTTTTTTTCTGGTGCTGGCGTTTCCGCCGCTGGTCCGCTTTCTCTGGGGCTGTACGCCCTTGCCGCCGGGGCCATTGCGCGAGCGACTCGTCGGGTTCTCCCAGGCCCAGGGTTTTTATTCCGATATCCTCTTCTGGCCGCTTTTCGAAGGGCAGGTCCTGACCGCCGGCATCATGGGCATCGTCCCCAAACTGCGATATCTGATGATAACCCCCGCACTGCTCGAGTCCCTGACGCAAGAGGAGCTCAACAGTGTCCTTGCCCATGAGATCGGCCATGTAAAACGGCTGCACCTTATCCTGTACATCGTCCTGTTTTTCGGCTTCAGTTTACTGGCTGGAGCCTTGGCAGAACCCTTGCCCCATCTTATCCTCACCAGCGACCTCTTTTACCGTCTCCTGCCACTTTTGCCGGTCGCTCCGGCCAACCTGCTCGGCGTGCTGGCAACCGCGCCCCTGCTGTTGCTCATGCTGATCTATTTTCGTTTTATTTTTGGCTATTTCATCCGCAATTTCGAACGCCAGGCCGATGCCTACGTGTTCAAGGTCCTCGGCACCAGCCGGCCCCTCATCGCCTCGTTTGAAAAAATATCCCAGCTCAGCGGCGGCAATCGGGAAGAGAAAAACTGGCACCATTTCGGAATCGGCGAACGCATCGATTTTCTCGAGCAATGCGAACTCGACCGGGTCCATATTAAAAAACATGACCGCAAAGTGCGACTGAGCCTTGCGCTCTATTTTATCGGGGTCGGCGTCTTGACCTTGGCGCTGCATCAGGTGGATGTCAGTAAAATATCCGAAGGGTATGAGACCAAATATGCGGAAGCGGTGCTCTTGCAAAAAGCACGACAGGAACCGGGAAACAGCCTGTGGCTTATTTTTCTCGGCGATTTCCTGCAAAGTCGCAAGCTGGAGCAAAAAGCAGTGGATGCCTATGAAAAAGCCCTCAAAATCTCCCCGATGAATGCTGAGGTCAACAACAATCTGGCTTGGCTGCTGCTCACTGCGCAGGACAAGGATATCCGTAACCCGGAGCGGGCATTGATTCTGGCACAAACCGCCAGTTTGCTGAAAGAGCGGGGGTATATTGTAGACACCCTGGCCACCGCCTACTGGGCCAACGGCTTGACCACAGAGGCTCTGGCTGCGGAGGCCAAGGCCCTTCGTCTTGACCCTGAAAACCACGGGTATTACCAGGCGCAGATAGAGAAATTCCGCAACCAGCGCTGGCAAAAGAAAGAATAGCACAATCTCCGCCCAGCCGCCCGGACAGGGACTGCGAAAAGCCGCAACGCCCCACCTTTTGGGCCATTATGCAAATATGCGAGACAATTCAACCCGATTAGACAGGTCATGCACAAACCTTTAATTCTTGTTACCAACGATGACGGAGTGTACGCCCCGGGCATCCGCATGCTGCACGAGGCTGTCAGTTCCCTCGGCGAGGCATTGATCGTCGCCCCGGAGCGGGACAATTCCGCAGTCAGCCACTCACTGACCATGAACCGGCCGTTGCGGGTTATTGAACTGGAGCCGAACATCTACACCATAGACGGCACGCCCACTGACTGCGTGACCATAGCTATCAATAAAATCCTGCGGAAGAAACCCGATCTCCTGGTCTCCGGGATTAACCCCGGCGCCAATCTGGGCGACGATATCAGCTATTCGGGCACCGTCTCGGCAGCCATTGAAGGGACAATGTACGACATCCCCTCGCTGGCCTTCTCCCTGGCCGGCAATCCGCCGTATGATTACGACGTCGCGGCCGCGGTTGCCTGGAAACTTGCATCCATGGCCCTGGCCATGCATCTCCCGCCCAACACCCTGCTCAACATCAACATTCCCCCTCTGCAGGCCGGGGAGATCCAGGGCATCCGTTTTACCCGCCAGGGGAGAAGGATTTATCAGGATTCCATCCAGGAGACCTTTGATCCCTGGGGACGGAAACACTATTGGATAGGCGGTGGTACCGTGCTCTGGTCAGGCGGCGACGACACCGATGAACTGGCAGTGCGTAACGGTTATATTTCGGTGACCCCTATTCAGCTTGACCTTACCAACCACAGCGGTCTCGAATACCTGGAACAGCAATGGAAGATGTGATGACCGTTACCCTTTCCCCCTCTGGAGGTCGGTGATGCCACTACTCGGGGCCCATCAATCCATTGCCGGCGGCCTGCATCTGGCACTGGACCGAATCCGGCAGGTCGGCGGCGAGTCGTTGCAGATTTTCACCGCCAACCAGCGCCAATGGCGGACGGCTCCGCTGAAGCCGGAAGAAGTTGGTTTGTTTCAGGAAAAATGGTTGGAAAGCGGGAAGATGCCGATCGCCTCCCACGCCTCCTATCTGATCAATCTCGGCACCTCGCAAGCGGAGATGGCGGCGAAATCGGTGGCGGCCTTTGTCGAAGAACTGCAACGGTGCCAGCAACTCGGCATCAGCCTGGTGGTGATTCATCCGGGCAGTCATGGCGGGACGGGGATTGAACAGGGTCTGGCAGAGGTAGTCTGCAATCTGGACTTGGCCTTAGAGGGCTCGGGCATTCTGGACTCGGACCTACGGGTGCTGCTTGAAACCACGGCCGGCCAGGGGACTTCACTGGGGAGCAGATTTGAAGAACTGGGCTGGCTGCTGCAGCAGAGCCGATATCCAGCGCATCTGGGAATCTGCGTCGATACCTGCCATGTCTTTGCCGCCGGTTATGGCTTAAGCAGCCTGGCAGAATATCAGCAGACCATGGACCAGCTGGAACAGTGTATCGGGTGCGATCGCATCCATTTTTTCCATCTCAACGATTCTAAAAAAGGGTGCGGCAGCAGGGTTGACCGGCACGAACACATTGGTGAAGGCGCTATTGGCATCGACGGCTTTCAGCATCTGCTCACCGATCCACGTTTCCAGCGCCATGCGATGACCCTGGAAACGCCCAAAGGAGCCGACCTGGCCGAGGATATTGCCAATATCAAACGCTTACGCCTGGCCATGACTAAACTCCCCCTCAAACTTTGAAACCGCCAACCATGGCGTTCAACTCCCCTGCCAGCCTGGAGAGGTTTGCGGCGCTCTGGTCCACCTGCATACTGTTATCAGACATTGTATGGGCGGCATCTTTGACCTCGCCAATATCCTGGGCGATCTGGGTGGAAACCACCGACCCCTGAGAAACGCTCTGATTCACTTCACTGATGCCAACGGAAGCCTGGCTGATGTTGCTGGCGATTTCCTTGGTGGCACTTGACTGTTCATCCACGGCAACGGCAATGACGCCGACGATCTGATTCACCTCGTTCACCACCTTGGTGATATTGGCGATTTCCGCAACCGTTCCCCGGGTTGAATGTTGAATCCCCTCGACTCGTTGTTTAATCTCGCTGGTCGCTGTTGCCGTCTGTCGGGCCAGCTCTTTGATTTCATTGGCGACTACCGCAAAACCCTTCCCCGCTTCGCCAGCCCTTGCCGCCTCAATGGTGGCATTGAGCGCCAGCAAATTCACCTGTTCGGAGATATCGGTGATGGTCTCAATCACCTTGCCAATATCTTTGGCCGATTCGCCCAGTTCACTTATCTGTACCGAGGCATTTTCAGTCTGCAGGACCGCCCCTGAGGTCATCTGGCTCGCCTTCTCGGCATTATCGGCAATCTGGGTAATAGTGGAGGTCATCTCCTCAATGGCGGCGGCCACCATGCTGACATTACCGGAGGCCTCGGCCATGGCTGAGGCAACAAAGCTCATATTCCCGCTCATTTCCTCTCCGGCGGCAGCAACCGTATTGGCCTTGCTGGAGGTCTGGTCGGCACCGGAAGACATCTGTTGGGCAATACCCAGCAAATGCTGAGAGGCAGCCTGGAGATGACCGGCATTCTGCGATACATCGTGGATCACCGCCTGCATCTTCTCAATGAAAATATTAAACCACTTGGCCAGCTCACCCATTTCATCCTGGCTCTTTACCGTCAGCCTATGGGTCAGGTCGCCCTCGCCTTCGGCAATATCCTTCAAGCCCGCCACCACCTGTTGGAGCGGCCGAGTAATCCCCAGCACCAGGAAACAGGAGAGACCGAGAAAAGCCGCAATGCCGAGGGCCACGATAATGGCGATAGTGGTCGCCGCCGATTTTGCCTCGGCCGCAATGATGGCGTTGGTCAGGCTGACCACCGCCTCCACGGGCTCAATAGCCTGCTTTCCAGCGCTATTCAGCTGCCTGATGCTCTCGCGTTCCTTGACCCCCAGGGCCTGGGATTGGTCGGTAACTTTAAGAAAGGTTTGAACCGTCCCCTTAATTTCCTTGGCATACTCAACAAAGTTTGTGTTGCGGAGAGCCAAGGCGGTTTCTTGCAGCGCTGGCGTGCTATTATTGACAATGCCATCGGTGAGCTTTTTAAAAGCGGCAATTAAGCCCGTGTCCCCAGACAGCAGAAACTGGTATTGCAGACCCTGCAACTGCAAAAAGCCGATCTTGCAGTCCCGGGCGATATTGAGCATCTCGTTTTCCACAACGCCCAGTTCCTTCCCCTCCATCTGCATCTCCGCCTGACGGGCTTCCAGGTCGCCTTGTATCTTGCCTAACAACTCCAGCGCCCGCAACAGGGGCTGCATCATGTCTTTCTTTACCTGTTCCTGTTGCCCATGGACCTTCACGACTTCGCCGAATACCTGTTGATACTGGCCGAACAGATCTCGAGCTGTCGAAAAACTGTTGGTAATGGCCGGGTCGCTGATGCTTCGGGAAACAGAGGCAAAAGCCTTACCGGTATCGATGGCTAACTGCTCAAATTGTCCTTTCATTTCCGCGGAGAAGAACTGCAGATACGTCTTTTCGGCAATCCGTGCATCCTGAAGAATAATGATAAGCTTATTAAAATCAGCTTTGGTCGCATTGGCTTTATTGATGTTGCCGTAATAATGAATTCCTGTTCCCACAAGCACCAGGATTATTACAATTGCAAAGAAAACCAGTCCATAGAGCTTAGTTTTCAGGCTCTGGGCAAGGAGAGAAGATTTCATCATAATAAAACTAATCCCGTGGATAGTGGGTATCGATAAAAAACACCCGGGTAATCGACCAAAGCAGGTCGTCACCCGGGGGCCTAATCTATGGTAATCTTTTATTTGATATCCAGCTTGGCTATGGCTGCGGCGTCACCATTGTAGATACCACACCCGACAACTACCTCGGTGCCATCAGGTAGTGTGGCTTTCTTGACAAAGGATACTTTCCGGACGATTTCCTTTGACCCGGGAACCGGCCAGAAGTATTCGACCCATCCCTGTCCCTTTTCATTGACCAGATTGTTCATGGCTACGAAAAATCGTTTACCTTTCTCATCTTTCAAGCCGATGAGCTCATTCCCTTCCATTTTGAACTTAATCGGGTGCACGAGCATTTTGGTCTCTTTGAGGGTGTGGATCCAGATATAGGTGCCCTCAAATAAGAACGGACTGTTTTTCCCCTTGAACTTGGGGAAGGCTGCCTGCCCCTCTTTCGCCAGAAGCGCACAGGCCTGGTCGACCTTGGCGACAATAGTCTCCGGCAGAGTGGGAGTGTCTTTAACTGTGGTTTTTACATAGGCTTCAGATTCGGCAGCAAGATCCTCGGCCGACATCTCAGCAAAAGCAGGGGCCGCCAACAGTGTAAAAAGAAGAGCAACTACCAGTGTATTAACGATTTTTTTCACAACAGGCCTCCTTGCAAAAGGATAAAAAAGACTTTTCCGTCATGATGATGAAAGAGGAGTCAAGGGACCCCCTCCACTTTCCTGTACATCTCCTGCCGCGACCCTTGTCGCCCAGTTCGAAAAAGCATGATGGTACTGAAGTCGATCTTATAACAAAGCGAAGTTCACAGTCAAGGCATTGAAAACT
>Ga0364909_10205_pt1 | contig 20391 bp, 14 predicted proteins | sample SorcelJu500001C3_3_FD_206966 | JGI IMG/M metagenome (GOLD analysis project Ga0364909, IMG submission 206966) | Enriched cells from Trout Bog Lake Hypolimnion, Wisconsin, USA - BchlTB.June25.5000.01.C3 | ecosystem: Environmental > Aquatic > Freshwater > Lake > Hypolimnion/Profundal zone | place... | reverse complement strand
GTGTTCTTTGGCATATTCGGAAAAAGAAGGGGAGGCTGCGGGCGGCAATTTGCCCAGGACCAGATCTTCCGCGGCAATCCGGAAAAGATCCGCGTATTTTTGCAAGGCCCCGGTTTTCAGGCGTTTGAAAAAGAACGGGAGCAGATGCAGCAGAACCGCCAGCAACGATTGGCGGGTGTAGCGGGCCAGCAGCCAGGGGCTCATCTGGTTGGCAATCATGTAGTAATACAGGCAGCTGGCTCGGCCCGAGGCCACCCGCTTGCGGGCCCGGTCAATCCGCTGCTCGATTTCCCGCCATGCCTGTCCATTGACCTCATTGACCGGCTGCCATCCATCTCCTTTGGTCATGTCAACCCGTCCGGTGCCGTTGCTCGCATAGCTGACGGTCTTGAGGCCATCGGTCACGGAAGGGTGCTGGTGCTCATCCTGCGTCATGAGGCCTCAAAACCACGCTGGCTGCTGCCTCCGCAAGACAGCAACCGGGAAAGAGAACGGCGGTGGTGCAGGGATCTGCGGGATGCTTGCTGGAACATGGCCTAAAAGGTGAGACCGACAAGGAGTTTGATGGAATTGAGGGGCACGTTCGGCTCTTCGCTGCCGCCATTGGAGATGTGGTGATAGCGCACCTCCAGCAGCAGAGACTGGGTGGCATCCAGTGCATGAGCCAGGCCCAGTCCGAATTGATAGTTACCGTTCCACTCGGCCCCCATGCCGGGGATATCGGCAAAACTGTAAACTGGCCCACCGCCGCCAAAAAGGTAGGGGCGCCACAGTTTGTCGGCGGTAAAGGTGTAGCAGGCGAGAAAATTGACAGCCACCATGGAGGAAAGCTCAGGGCTGACCACAACATGCAGCGGCAGTTCGACCATCGTGGCGTAATACCCCTCAAACCAGCCGGAGCCGATCCGGTCGAAAATCACATGGCTGTACCGGGGGACGAGATCGATGGTCTCGACGCGCTCGGTGGTCTGCCCCCATCCGGGGATGCTTTGCCCGTAGCCGCCGAGAAGGGCCCAGGTGTCCTGCGAGGTGTCAAATCCATACGCCCGGGGCACAGGCGCAAGCTGCAGCATCACCCACGCCAGCAGCAGGAGTGCGGAAGAAAGCAGACGGTGGGCCATGTACAATGTCGAGCCATTGGACCGTGGCAAAAACCTGTTCATACCGACTCCATACATACGCAATGGTTCTGTGGTGGCGATGTCCCCGATATTCAAGCTGGGCTTCATGGGTACCTTGTACTTTGCCGGGGCCAGCGGAGGCAAGAGAATTTGCAGGGTAAATTGAATAAGTTGCCGCAGGCATCTGCCTGGTGTGGTGACGGTGTTCCTCCTGGGCCATGATCGCTCCATCTTGGCCGGGCGATGCAAGGATCCTGGCAACCGACCAACCCTGTGTCTTGCGCATTCTGCATTTCACAGGTACCTTTCGAGGCGGAAGTGTAACTGACAATCATGCGGGGAAAGTTAACCGGAGGAAAGTAAGACCGTGGAAATTATGAATTGGCACGATTCGTTCAGCGTGGGGGTCCATCTTATAGATGATCAACATCAGCAGCTCTTCACCCTGATCAATGAGCTGATCATTGCCGTGAACACCCAACAGCAGGGCCATGTGCTCGACAGAATACTGCAGTCAGTGCTTGACTATACGGAAATGCACTTCAAGACGGAAGAAGAGTTGTTAAAAATCCATCCTAATTTCAATGAACACCATGCCATTCACGAGAAATTTTCTGCAAGTATGGGTAGACTGAAGAATGATGCCGATACTACCGCGGATGCCGCCTCCATCCTCCTCGGCAAGCTGAGCGACTGGCTGCAAAACCATATCCTCAAGACCGACATCGCCTTTTTCAGCGAACTCGGCTACCGTCCCCGGGAGACCAAGGAGGATGTCGAGGAACGGCTCGAGCTTCTGACGCACAAGGTGAAGGTGTTGGTGGTCGAGGACTCCCCCAGCCAGCGGCTTCTGCTGAGAAGCAACCTCGAGACCGCGGGTTTCGAGGTTATGGAAGCGAGCGACGGTGCTGAGGCGTTACGGCTCCTGGAGAGCACCTACGACCTGCATCTGATGATCACCGATATCTACATGCCGATCATGGACGGCCATAGTCTCATCAAAGCTATTCGCGACCAACAGCTCCCCTCTATCTATATCATTGCCATCACCGCCTCAAAGGATCAGGAATCGCTGGTGAAGACCTTTAATATCGGGGCCAACGATTACCTCACCAAGCCCATATTTCACCAGGAATTGTACCTGCGGCTGCGGAATGGCATGAACCTGCTCAGGCTGGAAAGTCAGGACGAGCTCATCTTCTCCATGGCCAAACTGGCCGATTGCCGGAGCCCTGAGACCGGCAAGCATCTTGACCGAGTCCAGAATTTCACCCGCCTGCTCGGTCGGCAGTTGATAAAAAGTTATCCGGAACTGGGAATGACGGAAAGTATAGCCGCCGATATCTCTCGGGTCAGCCCGCTGCATGATATCGGCAAGGTGGCCATCGCCGATGGGATTCTCAATAAACCGGGCAAACTGACCCCGGAAGAATTCACCCTGATGAAGGAGCATGCCAAGATAGGTGGCGATCTGATCAGCGCCATTCTACGCAAGACCGCCTCAAGGAGTCTGCGTCTTGCCTTTGAACTCACCATGTACCACCATGAGAAATGGGATGGAACCGGCTATCCCATCGGTCTTTCCGGCCAGGATATCCCTATTGCGGCGCGCATCATGGCCATGGCGGATGTGTATGACGCCTTGACCAGTGAACGGGTCTATAAAAAGGCTTTTTCCCACGAGGAGGCAAAAACAATTATCGTCAATTCCGCAGGCAGCCATTTTGATCCGATCCTGGTTGAAACCTTTGCACTGGTGGAGGATAAGTTCAATCAACTGCGGGAAGAACTGCGCGATTGATTTCTTTGAGCTCACTATGATGCGAAAGGTCGAGCTGGTCTTTGTTAGAAATCTTTGGCCGCCGCATTCCTCTTGTTTTTATATTTTTTTTCTACATCAGCTGAGTCGTTTATAGCAAAAAATACATCGTTGACCCCATTTTCCATGTGGAGGGAGATGTACTCTTTTCCCTTTTCCCATCTCCAGGTCCCCACGGTCCAGTCTCCTGCTGCATAGGCAGGTTTCCCGTATTTCTGTTGCATCATTTTTTCCAGGCCACCTCCCGGAAGACCGCTGGTCTTGATATTAAGGTTCACAACCTTTCCGTTCTTCACGCCTGCTTGCAGATAATTCACGGGCTCTCCTCCAAATGTTTCAATGGAGTTGTTCGATCCATCTGGAGTGCACGTCTCATCAAGATAGTGGCTTTGGGTTCTGGCACAATGGGAGACGCCCCTCTGTCTCAGTTTCTCAATAGACATCCCAAGGTAAATTCCCTTGAAGCCGCCCCATGGGGAAGCGCTCGCGATATTGACTGTGGCCAGAAGAACAGCCACCCACAGAACAAGATATTTCATAACAAGACCCGCTGTTGATTACAGAATGCCTGCGGCATCATGCTTCATGGCTTCTCGTGGATTTGGAAGAATGTTTTCGATAGCCTCGCCACTCGCAATCGGAACACTGGACAAAGATGGTTTCTCCAAGTTGGCCAGTAACCAAGATGTCGCAGCCGCATTTGGGGCAAATGTCGGAAAACATGTACTCAAGCACATGTTTCATCCATCCTGGTTTTTCTATTGAAAAACCGCGTAATTTTTCCCTCAGGGTCTCTTTCATTGGGGTTTCCTCCAGAGAGAGTTTTGGGTAAGCTATCCATAAAAATTTAAGACAGGGAGAGGTATCTTGCGGACCGCAGGTTTTAGAAGCGATACTCTTCGCAGTCATATTTTTTCCAATTGCAGACGGTACACTGGGAAACAGTTATAAAGGTTACCCTTCCGCGTTCCCTATCATTGACCTCTTCGTTACAAACAATATCACTCCCGCAATGTGGGCAATCCCTTGGCACAGCATAGTCGAGTGAAATATCAGGAAATTCCGTCTGTTTCGGGAGGAGCGCCTCTGTATTTTTCCTCAGTGCTTCTTTCATTGTTTGATTTTTCCTCCTGCAATTTTCAACCACCTGAGCCTTGATGTTGATGTATGCAAGATTTTAATGAAAGATACAATGCGATAAAAACATAGATTAAATAGATATCAAATATATACGACAACTCGATGACAGCTGAGATGCAGAAACAAGACAGGAATTAAGCGACGTTGAGGAGACCCGGCAGGGCCTGCGAAATACCCCTTTCGGTCAGGGTAACTCATCGTTTTCCTTGCCGAAGTATCCCTTGAAATAGTGCAGCCATTGACTACAGGATGATTAATTTGGAATTAGGTCTTGAAATTGCGCTCTATTGCGGAGATACTTTTTTGTAGAGAATCAACAAATCTGGGAAAGCCAGTTCTCTGCAACGAGTCGTTGCAGCGAAAACTGCGGGGAGACCCTCTTGAACAGCAACGAGAAACGATTCGAAGAAGACTCCGTTGTCGCAGGTGCAGTCAAGCCCTCTCCATCTGCGCCACCGCCATCAGAGCCAGTTCCGGCTGATCCGGCTTTGCGTCGCCGGGCTGAAAAAATCTTGCAAAATAAACCGGCTTTGCCAGCGGATACTCAAGAAGTAATGTCGTCTGAAGAAATCCGGCGAACACTTCACGAGTTACAGGTGCACCAAATCGAACTGAAGATGCAGAACGAGGAGTTGCACCGGACCCAAGCGGAACTCACCAAGGAACGAGAGCGCTATTTCGACCTCTATAATCTGGCCCCGGTGGGCTATCTCACCCTCTCCGCACAAGGAATTATCCTGGCGGCCAACCTCACGGTTGCCAAACTGTTGGGCGTGGAGCAGAGGGTATTGCTCAAGCGCCCCTTGTCCCGATTCATCTCCAAAGAGGACCAGGACCTCAATTACCTGCATTGTAAACAGCTTGCTGAAGACGGCAAACCGCAGGTGTATGAAATGCGGATGGTGAGAAAGGACAAGACTGTCTTCTGGGCCCGGATAAATGCGACCGCAGCTCCCAACCTTGAAGGGGTTGTGGAGTATCGAGTGGTACTGAGCGACATCACTGAACTCAAACAAGCCAAGGAAGAATGGGAACAGACCTTTAACAGTGTTTCGGACTTGATCACGATTATCGATAACCAGCACCGGGTCTTACGGGTCAACAAATCAATGGCCCAGCGTCTTGGCATAAAGCCTGAGGAGTGCGTCGGTCTCCGCTGTTACGAAATCGTTCACGGCACATCTGCCCCGCCGTTGTTTTGCCCGCTTGCCCAAACTATAGTGGATGGTCGCGAACATGTTGAGGAAGTGCACGTGGAGCGACTCGGAGGGGATTTCCTGATCACCACGACGGTACTTCCCAATGAAAAAGGCGAGTGTATAGGTTACGTCCATGTCGCCCACGACATCACCGCACACAAGCGAGCCGAGGAGGCACTGCGGCAAAGTGAACAAGAGACGAGAGAAGCAAAAAAACTGCTCGACCTGGTTTTGGACACGATTCCGGTCCGTCTCTTCTGGAAAGATCTCCATTCGGTTTTCCTGGGGTGCAACCGGTTGTTTGCCCAAGATGCAGGGTACCACTCTCCCGAGGAATTGATTGGTCTTGACGACAACAACCTGAGTTGGGCTCAACAAGCCGATATGTATCGGCAGAAGGATTTTGAGGTCATGTCCTCCGGAATTCCTCAACTCCACTTTGAGGAATTCCAGACCACCCCCGATGGTCGGCAGTTATGGCTCTCCACGTCCAAGGTCCCGCTTCGGGATGCGGAGGGAAAAATATTTGGGGTGCTGGGTGCCTACGAGGACATCACCGAGCGCCTGCGAGACAAGCGCCTGCTGGAGGCTGCCAACGTTCAGCTCAAGGAGCAGTCTGAATACCTGAATTCCATCTATCAGGCGATGGACAGTGTCGGGTTGACCGTGTGCAAGATGGATGAGAACGATTGTCACATCGAGAGCTTCAATCCTGGCGCTGAATACATGTTTGGCTATCGGGAAGAGGAGGTTGTCGGCAAATCGATAGCTCTTATCTATGCGCCTGAATTGGTGGAACCTGTATCGGACAGGATCGAGAAACTCAGGCGAGGGGATTCGCTGCGCTCCGTTAACTATACCCTGGTGCGTAAATCAGGAGAACGATTCCCCGCACTTATCTCTCTGCATCCGTTTGACCCTCAGGACGGGGTGTTCCGCAAGGTTGTTGGCATCTATCGGGATATTTCTGAGCTGATCCTGGTACAGGAGCAATTGAAAGCAGCCAATGAAAATCTGGAGAAGCGCGTCGAGCGACGGACCCAGGAGCTGCAGGAAACTCAAGGACAGGTTTTGCATGCGGAAAAACTCTCGGAGATCGGCAAATTATCGGCCTCCATTGCCCATGAATTTAACAATCCCTTGCAGGGTATTCTCTCCATTCTGAAAGGCTTGAAAAAAAGGGCCATCCTCGAGGAAGAGGATAAAGAGTTGCTGGACGCCGCCATTAATGAAGGTGACCGCATCAAGGACTTGATCTGCAGTCTCCAGGATTTCAATCGCCCTTCCTCCGGCAGGAAGACGATAATGGATGTACACCAATCTCTTGACTCCATCCTGCTTCTGCAAAAGAGTGATTTTAACAAAAGACGGATTTCGGTAGTGCGCAATTACGCAGTGAGCCTGCCGCAGATCCTGGCTGTTTCTGACCAGATGAAACAGGTTTTTCTTAACCTGCTGGCCAATGCGGCGGACGCCTGCAATCACCACGGCGGAGTGATCACGATCAGCACCTGGCAGGAAGACGACAGGGTGGCAGTGGCAGTCCAGGACAACGGGGTCGGTATAAGGCCCGAGGAAATGGAAGAGATCTTTCGGCCCTTCTACTCCACCAAGTCCGCGGTCAAGGGAACCGGATTAGGTTTGTCGGTCAGCTATGGCATCGTTAAAAAGCATCAAGGGGAAATCCGAGTCGAGAGCCAGCCTGGGGAAGGCGCTACCTTCACCGTATTGCTGCCGATTGAAGGAGCGAGCCCCGTTGTTGATTAGCAAGCAAGAGTTGGCACACGGCAAACACCTCCTGGGCAAAGATCCAATGTGCGGTTTCCGGCAAGCTTTCTCCGGAAACGGCCAAATTTTTCCCAGCAAGCCTTGCCAGCCGTATCTATCGGCAATATCTTCTAGGCAGAGCCAAGCCATTCCGACCAGGATGCCCGACGATAGTTCGGCCCATGCAAATGGAATCATCCCATGACCTCGGAGCGACTGGGCCAAAACGCCGAGTTTGCTGGCCTCTCAATGGTATTATCCTCCATCAGAGAGAGTGGGCAAAAGCAGCCCGCTAGATGTCAGGCTGACTCGGTTTTCACCAACAAGTCGAGTCTTCTGGCCCCATCTTGGTGCTCGTTACAGATGGGTGGGCAAACAGGTAAACCGAAATCTGTTTCAAGCCAGAGCGACCCGACTTTTTCTTATTATACCCCTCGATATCAAAGACGCATCGCCACTCTCGTCACGATGCACCCGGCCTTGTCATCGTCTCCCCGCAATATGTGTTTTATTAATAAGTGGAGATGCACTTCGCCTCTCACCGGAGTTCAGCTGTTATCCTGGGGAACAAAGGAGGTCAAACATGATGAAGCTGCGATTGACTCTCTCGGCAGTGTTGATTCTGTGTGATCTCTTCCCTTTTCTTGTCATAGAACACCTTCTTCATCGGCTCTCAGCCACACTTAAAGATGTCCGCTTTTTCCCCATCTCGGTCTCGCCCTTATTTCGGGCCAACCGGTGCAAGGAGAAGGGACGGTCCTGGCTGATGGTCCCGGAAGATTTCCCGAGTTTTTTCTCTTTCAGGTTGCGGGGATGCGGCCATTGCGCTCCAAGCAGCCTAAACCGCAAAACGCAGTTATAACCTTCACCAGGAGACATCCATGTCGGATAAAGGCAAACCATCGTTTTACAAAAAAGTCAGTAAGAAATTCCCGGAGATCATCAGTGCCGTTGAGACACTCGGAACAACCCTGCGTACGGCCGGCCCCCTCGACGAGAAGACCTCGCATCTGATCCAGTTGGCGGCAGCCGCCGCCGGACAATCGGAAGGATCGGTATGTTCGCATACTCGCAGGGCGTTGCAGGCGGGAGCAAGTCCTGAGGAGATTTCCCACACCCTGCTGCTGCTTATTTCTACGATAGGCTTTCCCCAGACCATGGCCGCCATGTCCTGGTCCCAGAAAGTAATGGAAAAGATGCTGAAAACAAAATAACAGGGGGGCTATCAGGACGCTTGGAGGTATAACGGATCATCGGCGAAATCATCCCGCGAAATTTTGCTAATCGCGGCTATCGGGGACACGGGATCAAAAATACGGAGGGACTGATCTCAGGCCATCTCGGGGTGGCAGTATCACAACTTCCACTCATTGTGATTGTATTTAATTGTATTAATGGCATTATTGATATAGGAAACAGGCAGGACATCTTAGACCCACCCCAACCTCTTGCCTTGAGGCGTGGAGTTCACGCCTAATCTTGTTGCTCAAAAGTGCCTTATTTTTAAGAAGAAAATGTCAAACATTCTGAACTCTTTCGATAGAGCTGCAGTTTTCTGATTTTCACCCATTTTCGCTAATTACGGCTCCTTCCTTGGATTTAACCGCCTTCAGCCATGAAAATCTGCTGAAGGTTCCCATGCCCGGGCCTCAAATTTGAAAATGAGATATCGCGTTGCCCGGCGACGGTCGGTGATCAGCGCTGTTAAGATATCTCGATGTTGATTACCATTTTTAAAAATTAAAAAACCACCTCCAGCCGATGAACAACCACAAGGAAATAGTTAAGATTGTCATCAGTTATGCGCTTTTTGGCTACGCCTGGATTTATTTTTCGGATATGACCGTGGGCTGGATTTTTCGCGATCCGGACATCATGACAAAATGGGCAATTTCCAAAGGGTTTCTTTTCATCACCACCACCTCCATTTTTCTGTATTTTCTGATTTTTCGCCTGAACAGCAAAGTCCACCAATCGATGGCCGCACTCCGTGAGAGTGAAGAACGGCTCCACCTCCTCGTCAAAAATTCATCGGACAGTCTGGTCATCGTCAATGCCGATGGAAGCCAAAAATACGTCAGTCCTGCTGCGGAGAGAATCACCGGATTTCCCACCTCCGAATTGGAGGGAAAATCCCTCGACACCCTCATCCATCCGGACGACATGAAAAACGTCATGGCCGCTTGGAATGAGGCTGTTGCGCATCCTGAAAAAACTGTCACTGTCCAATATCGACATATCCACAAAACTCGGCAGTGGGTATTCTCCGAGGCCATCGCCCAGAATTTCCTTAACGAACCGGCGATCAAAGGAATCATCGCCAGTGTGCGGGACATTACCGAACGCAAACAAGCCGAACAAACAATAAGTGAGAATGAACAACGTTTGCTCACCCTGATCAATTCCACCCCCGATATTATCTGTTTTAAAGACGGTGCAGGCCGTTGGCTGGAGGCCAATGCCGCCGATCTGGACCTTTTTTCATTGACCGGGGTGGACTACCGGGGCAAGACCGATGCGGAACTGGCAGATTTCACAGCACCATTCTACCGCCAGTCCTTTTTGGCCTGCGAGGCGACCGATGAAAAAGCCTGGCAGGCAGGCACTGTTTCGCGGGGTGAAGAAATTATCCCCAGATGCGATGGCACGACCAAAATTTACGATGTCATCAAGGTGCCGATTTTTGAAACCGACGGAACCAGAAAAAGCATGATGGTTCTTGGCCGTGACATCACCGAGCGCAAGCAAGCAGAGAAAGATCTGCAGAATGAATCGATACGCCGACACATCATGTTTGAGCAGTCACCAGACGGCATTCTGATTATAGATCCACAGACCAAACGATTTCTGGAATTCAACGCAGCGGCGCATCGCCAACTGGGGTATTCCCGCGAAGAGTTTGCCCAACTGACCCTTGCCGATGTGGAGGTCCTGGAAACCGCAGAAGAAACAGAATCACGCATTGCAGGGGTGATCAGTGATGGAAGGGCTGATTTTGAAACTCTTCAACGTACCCGGGACGGGGAACTTAGAAATGTCCATGTCACGGCCCAGTACATAGATATTCAGGGTCAATCAAATTATCACTGTGTCTGGCGAGATATCACCGATCGCAAGCGGGCTGAGGAAGAGAGAAAAAGTCTGCAGAAGCAGCTCATCCAGGCGCAAAAAATGGAGGCGATCGGCACCTTGGCAGGTGGGATCGCTCATGACTTCAACAACATCCTCGGAGCCATTTTCGGCTATACTGAAATGGCAAGGGATGCCAGCCCGCCCGGGTCTTCAATTGCAAACGATCTGGATAAAGTGCTTAAGGCAAGCCAGCGAGCCGCCACCCTGGTCAAGCAGATCCTTACCTTCAGCCGGCAAGCCGATACCGAGCGCATTCTCGTGGAGCCGGTCCATATGGTCAAGGAGGCGATCAAACTGCTCCGCCCGACCCTGCCGTCAACCATTACAATCAGGCAACAGCTCGATGCAACCACCAAACCCATCCTGGCTGATCCGACCCAGATCCATCAAATCGTCATGAATCTCTGCACCAACGCTTTCCATGCCATGGAGCAGACCGGGGGCACCCTTGATATCGTCCTCCAGGATTGCAACTGCTCGCCACAAGATACCCAGCACCATCCGGCAGTCAAACCTGGACAATTTGTCATGCTCTCGGTTGGGGATTCCGGTCCGGGCATCAGGCCGGAAATCCGGGAAAAAATCTTTGATCCCTATTTTACCACCAAGGAGGTTGGCAAGGGCACGGGCATGGGGTTGGCCATCGTTCATGGCATTGTCACCGCTTATGGCGGTTTTGTTACCTGTGCAAGCGAGCTCGGAAAAGGTGCAATCTTTCAGGTTTTCTTTCCCGTCATGGAGCAGAGCGTCGCCCCTAAGACCAAACCTTTCGACACTATTCCGACAGGCAAGGAGCGCATTCTCCTGATTGATGACGAGTATATCCTGGCAGAGTTGGGCCAGGCCATGCTGGAGCGGCTCGGCTACGAGGTGACTGTCCGGACCAACAGCCTTGAAGCTTTAACCACCTTCCAGAATCAGCCGGATCGATTCGATGCGGTCATTACCGACCAGACCATGCCGGGGATGACCGGCATCGACCTGGCGAGAAGAATTTTACAGATACAACCCGGTATCCCAGTCATCCTCTGTACTGGCTTTAGCAGCCTCATCAGCGAAGAACAGGCAAAACAACTTGGGATCAAAGGATTTTTAACAAAACCAATGACCAAAAAAGCCTTAGCCACTGCACTACGGAAGGTGCTGGATGACAAGCTCCCGAGCTGAAGTGGTCGAGTAACAGTGGCCCTTCATGTATATCGATCAGGAGCTACCCAATTTCCGTCCCATGGGGTATAGTCAACTATGCCTGCACCAAAATCCCCACAGAGTCCGCTTGCCGAACGGATGCGACCGACCCGCCTGGACGATTTCGTCGGCCAGAAACACCTGGTCGGTCCGGGTAAATTCCTCACCCAGCTGATAGACAGCGGCAGGATTCCCTCCTTGCTGCTGTGGGGGCCGCCCGGCTCGGGAAAGACCACCCTGGCGACCATTCTTGCCCATGCCATCAAAGCCAACTTCGTCTTTTTTTCAGCAGTGCTTGCCGGGGTCAAGGAAATCCGGCAGATTGTCGACCAGGCCAAGGTTCTTCAAGAACAGAACGCCGCTCCGACCATCCTGTTCGTTGATGAGATCCACCGCTTCAACAAGGGCCAGCAGGATGCCTTTCTCCCCCACGTGGAAAGCGGTCTATTGACATTGATCGGGGCCACTACGGAAAATCCCTCATTCCAGATCACAGCTCCATTGCTGTCCCGCTGCCAGGTCCTGCTCCTGGTCCCGTTGCAGCAGGAAGATCTCAAGCAGGTGATCCGGCGGGCCCTTGCCGACCCAATGGCCGGTCTGGGCGGGAATCATCTGACCCTGGAGGAGGCTGCATTGGCGCTGCTCGCCGAAGCTGCCGATGGTGATTGCCGCCGGGCTCTGAATCTTCTGGAAACCGCGGCTTCGCTTACATTGGAAAGGCTGCAGCGACTGCCGCAGGCTGCCGAGGAGCATCGAAACATTACCGTCGCCTGTGTCCAGGAAACCCTGCAGCAAAAAACCCTGCGCTATGATGCCAAAGGCGAGGAACACTACAACCTGATTTCAGCCCTGCACAAAAGCCTGCGCGACAGCGATCCGGACGGCGCCGTCTACTGGCTGGGAAGAATGCTGGCCAGCGGTGAAGATCCTCTTTATATCGCCCGACGGATGATCCGGTTCGCCTCGGAAGACATCGGCAATGCGGACCCCCAGGCCCTCCAGGTGACCCTCAACTGCCGGGAGGTCTATCATATGCTGGGATCGCCGGAAGGCGAACTGGCGCTGGTCCAGGCGGCCACCTATCTGGCCACGGCCCCGAAAAGCAATGCCGTCTATGTCTGCGCCCAAAAGGTGAAGGCAGATATCAATCGTACCGGTTCTCTGCCGGTGCCACTCCATCTGCGCAACGCTCCGACCGCGCTGATGAAGGACTTCGGGTATGGCCGTGGCTACCAATACGCCCATGACGACCGTGAAGGATTGGCCCTGCAGGAACATCTGCCCCCGGAACTGGCAGACACCATGTACTACGAGCCGACCAACCGCGGCTTTGAAGCGGTGATCAAAGATCGACTCACCAAATGGAAACAGATACTCAAACAGCGAGCCCAACAGCATGAACAACACCCACCCAAAAAATAAAAGCCTGCCCCTCCTGACCCTTCTCGCGCTCCTGGTGCTGGCGATCTTTGCCGGAACAACGGCACAGGCAACCGGCCTCCGTCTGCTCTATGCCAACGACAATCTTGGCGAACTCGACGGCTGCGGCTGAGGCCACAGCAAATTGGGCGGTCTGTCCAAAAAAGCGTCTCTCATCAAAAACCTGGCCGCAGATCCGGGACATCCGGCGCTGGTGGTGAACGGCGGCAACCTGCTTTTTAAAACGGATGCACTGCCTGCAAACGATCTGGAAGCGGCCAAGCTCACCGCAGACGGGATCGTCCAGGCAACTCGCATGATGGGCGGCACCCTGGCCGGCATCGGCACCCGGGACCTGGCAGCAGGCATCCCCTTTCTCCGCCAACACCAGAAGCCCCCTGACTTTTCCTTGCTTTCCCTCAATCTCGTAGATCCAGCCACGCGACAACCGTTATTTACCCCAACAGTGATGCGCCAAGTGGGCGGGGTGAAGATTGCTGTCCTGGCAATTACTGACCATACCGGCCCACAGGGAAAAGCCGGCGAGTTTCGCGTGCTCCCCTGGCAGGATTCCCTGCAAGAGACCGTGGCCAAAATTCGCCACGAGGCTGACTTCATCCTGCTCCTGTCCAATTATTCTCTGGACGAAAACCAGGAGATAGCGAGAACCTGCAGCGACATAGACCTCATCCTCCAGGCCGGGCATGCTGTCGGCAACATGACCCCTATCCTGATCAATAAAACCCTTATTTCGCAGGTCGAAACCCGGGGGAAATATCTTGGGGTCCTCGACATCGACTGGCAGGGGCACGGCCACTGGAATGAAGGCACCACCTACACCAACCGTTTCATCGCCCTTAAACTGTCGATGAGCAACGATCCCGAGGTTGAGGCCCTGGTGCAACAAACTCAGCAACGGGTTGACAAACTGCGGCAAGGAGCAGCACGTTAGTTGAAGGACAGTACAAAAACCCGCACCGGAAAAACACAATAAAAAAGGCCGCCCGAGGGCGGCCTTTGGCACATCAAAAAGATCTTCGCTTAACAGCCGAAAGCCTTCTGCAGATTAGGAATGGTTTGTTTTTTGCGGCTCATCATGCCGTCAATCCACATGGAGTTACCGGCAAGCTTGCCACCGAAGGCGGCCTCAATCATTGCCGGATCATCGGAAACAACCATGAGATCGGTACCTTCCTTGACAACATCGGTGAGCATCAGCAGCACAGAATGACGCTCCCCACCTTTCTGATCTTTCATAGCCTTCAAGAGCGCGTCACGCATATCGGCAACCTGGTCCAGAGTGGCAAGCTCGAGCTGGCCAACACCGACTTTTTTGCCTTTCATGTCGAAATCTTTGTAATCCCGATGGAGCAGATCCATGGGCGGAACGCCGGCAACCGCACTCTTGGCTTTCAGCATTTCCATGAAGATCTCATCAGTGTTGGTGACGCCGGCGATAGCGGCCAACTCTTTCACTGCTTTCTTATCAGCCGGGGTGCAGGTGGGGGACTTGAAATTAACGGTATCGCTGAGGATAGCGGAAAGCATGATGCCGGCAACCTTGGGGGCAACAGCCACGCCATCCAGATCGTACATAATCTTGAGAACGGTACAGGTACAGCCAACCGGTTGATTGAAGAAATAAATCGGCTGATTGGTGGTAACATCACCGATTTTATGGTGATCAACTATGGCCACAACATCATTGGAACCGAGATTATCCGGAGCCTGCGCCAGGTCGCTGTGATCAACCAGCGCAACTTTCTTGCCAGCGGCGTCGGTCATGATCTCAGGGGCGGCAAAACCAAAACGTTTGAGAACGGTCTCTGTTTCGGGATTCAATTTTCCCTGCATGACAGGAACATAATCCTCACCTTTGGCTTTCATCAATTCAGCAAAGGCGATTGCGGCGGTTACAGAATCGGTATCCGGACTTTTGTGACCAAAAACATACACAGACATAGCGTAATACCTCCCAAAACTTGATAAATGACACATTGAATATGTGCGCTTCTCTTCTCTCCCCGACCTGATCCCGATCGGAAACAATAAAATTGATCGACATTATAACGTTCACTTATAAGCGTCAAGCAGAAAAAGGAAAAACGGGCCTAGGCCCAAGTTATTCATCAAAAAACAAAGGGATCGACACCGTCGACCCCTTGAGTAAATCCACTTTTCAGCACCCGGTCTTAATCGCGATTTCCCCCAAAAAAGCGGAGCAGCATCAGGAACAGATTGATAAAGTCAAGATACAAGGCTAAGGCGCCGATGATCGAGCCTTTACGGATAGCGGCTTCTCCTTGCTGCATAATGCCCTCCTCCCCGATGGTTTTGATTTTCTGCACATCATAGGCGGTCAATCCGACGAAAACCAGGACACCAATGGCGGAAATCGCCCAATAGAGGGCAGAGCTATGCAAAAAGATATTGACCACGGAGGCAAGAAGAATACCAATCAGTCCCATGAACATAAACGATCCCATCCCGGACAGATCTCTTTTCGTGACCAGGCCATAGACCGCCATGGCCCCGAACATGCCCGCGGTCACCAGAAAAGTGCCGGCAATGGAGGCATGGGTATACGCCAGGAAGATGGTGGAAAGCGTCAGGCCGTTGAGGACCGAATACCCAAGGAACAAACCGGTGGCCGTCCCTGGCTGAAGTTTGTCAATGCGTGCTGACAGGAAAAAAACCATGCCCAGTTCGGCCAGTACCAAAACAAAAAAAATCGGGCTGGCGACAAGAGTTCGCGCCATGCCGGATTCAGCGGTTAGAAAGGCCACGCCCCCAGTGACCGCCAAGCCTATCGCCATCCAGTTAAACACCTTGGCGAGAAAGATGGTCGAGGCCTCCTGCCTCGCCTCGGTTATGGTAATGCTGCGGGTTTTTATCTGCGTTTGCATGACTGCATTCTCCTTATATTTTAAAATATTCGATTGATACTGTTCTCTAATAGTAACTATTCTGTCGGGAAAGGCAATAACCAGACGCCTTCCACCACAAGGATCGTTCCCCTTCGCAACCGCGCCACTGCCACCGGCCACGGGGAGCGGTGTGTTTGTTCCACGAATTTAACCTGGTTCAATCCGGGAAAGCGGCAAAGGCAGCGCGTTTTCCCCATGACCATTAGCTGCTAACCATATAGTATGCGCAACATGAATGACAGGAAACGATACAACAAGAGCAGTCTGAAAAATTCCCGCAAAGGGGCCTCACCGGCTGAACGTGCAGGCCTCGTGGAAAAAAGGAAACGCTCAAAAAAAAATGAGCTTTCCTTTTTGGGAGATACCCTGTCCGCAGTCTATGCAACCAAAAAATGGAGGCATCAGTGGCGTGTATTCCGTCTTGCTCAAGACTGGCCTGCCATCGTCGGCGTGGAGGTTGCCCGCCTGACGGCACCTGCTTTTTTTCGTCAGGATGTCCTCTGGATCTTTGTGCAGGATTCGGCCTGGATGCAGCATATGCAGTTTATCAAGCTCGACTTATTGACACGGGTCAATCAGGCCCTGGCGGAGCCGCCGATTATCGATATCCGCTGGCTGCTGCAACCGGCGACCCTGCCGCAACCCAAGCGGCATGTCCCCGAGTCCCATCCAGTAGATCCCCGGCAGGAACAATCCTTCCGCCAACTGACCGAAAGCGTCGCCAATCAGGAATGCCGGGAAGCCCTGCAGCGTTTATGGCAGATCTTCGCCTCAAATACAGAATAAGGAGAACCTGACCATCGTCCAGGTAAACAAAACCAGGCGCGATGGCTGATATCGTCCCCTTGGGGGCCGCCGCAAGCGATAGCCCCTTTTTACAAATTTGGTGAGGCCGTGGCGCTTGTTTTGCTCTTTACCGGGAAATAGGCTATGCTGCCGCCGGCAAGCATCTCTCTGATCCCTTGAACACCCTTCTGAACACCATGAATATCGTTGAATTGATAGGTAACACTCCGCTGGTTGAGTTGCATCGACTCAATCCTGCCGCCGACACCGTCCAACTCCTGGGCAAACTTGAATCTCGCAATCCCGGCGGGTCAATCAAGGACCGGGTGGCCCTGTCCATGGTCGAGGCCGGAGAAAAAAGCGGCGAGTTGACCCACGACAAAATCCTCCTTGAGGCCACCAGCGGTAATACCGGCATCGGCATGGCTATGGTGTGCGCCGCCAAACAGTACCGCTGCCAGCTGATCATGCCCGAGTCGGCCTCGATCGAACGACGGTTGATCATGCAGGCCTATGGCGCTGAAATTATTCTGACTCCGGCCAAACGGGCCACCGACGGAGCGATCGAGAAGGCCTATGCGCTGGCCCGGGAGTATCCGGAACGGTATTATCTCGCCGATCAGTTCAATAACCCGGCCAACTGGCAGGCACACTACAACACCACTGCCCCGGAGATCTGGGAACAGACCGACGGTCGCGTGACCGACATCATCGTCACCTTGGGCACTTCCGGCACGGCGATGGGACTGTCCCGTTGGTTTCGAGAGCATCACCCGCATGTCCGGGTGATTGCAGTGGAGCCTTATCGCGGCCATAAGATCCAGGGACTCAAAAACATGAAGGAGTCTTATCGTCCCGGTATTTTTGACAAAACCCTACCTTCAGCCATTGTCAACATAGCCGATGAAGACGCCTTCCGTACCGTCCGCCTCCTGGCGGCCGAAGAGGGTATTTTTGCCGGGATGAGTGGGGGTGCGGCCATGTACGTGGCCATCGAACGAGCCAAAGCACTGCCCGCGGGCTGTATCGTCACTATCCTGCCTGATGGGGGCGAGCGTTATCTCAGCACCTCGCTGTTTGCGCACAAGGAAAAGGCGCCGGAAAAGAGTTCCCAATTGCGGCTGTTCAATACCATGACCCGAAAAAAAGAGGTCTTCCAGCCGATCAACGGCAAGCGGGTCACCCTGTATGCCTGCGGCCCCACCGCCTTCACCTCACCCAATATCGCCCATTGCCGCCGGTTCATTGTCGCCGATCTTATCAACCGCTCGCTCCGCTGTTGCGGCTATACGGTTGTCTCCTACATGAATTTTACCGACCTCGACGACAATACCATTGCCGGCGCTATCGAGGCCAATGCCGATCTGCGCGATTTTACCACTAAATATATCAACGAATTCATGCAGGCTGCCGTAGTCCTCAATGTGGAGAAGGCCACGGGCTATCCGCTGGCCTCCGAGCACATCGGCGACATGATCGAAATTGCCCATGACCTGATGCATAAGGGGTTTGCCTACGAAAAATTAGGCTCGATCTATTTCGACATTTCCAAGTTCAAGCAATACGGCCGACTCTCCGGCATCGATCTGAGCAAAATCAAACTTGGGCAGACGGTGGATCTCGACAATTACGAGAAAGACAACCCCCGCGATTTCACCCTGCTCAAGCGTTCAACTTTGGCCGAGCTGAAAAAAGGCATTTTTTTTGAAACCGATTGGGGCAACATTCGCCCCGGCTGGCACATCGAGTGCTCGGCGATGTCCACCAAATATCTAGGCGAAACCATCGATATCCATACCGCCAGCCAGGATTTGGTGTTCCCGCATCATGAAAACGAGATCGCCATCGCCGAGGCCCTCACCGGCAAACCCCTGGCCAATTACTGGGTACATTCCGGCCAGCTGTTGAAAGACGGGCGCAAAATGGCGGACGCAACCGGCAACGTGGTGACCCTGCAGGAGGTACTGGACCAGGGCTATAGCGGCCGGGAACTTCGATTCATGCTGATGGGCGTGCATTACCGCAAGCCCCTGCTCTTTTCCTACAAGCGGCTCAACACGGCGCGAACGGCCTTGAAGCGAATTGACGAATACACCTGCAAACTCCTCTGCCTGCCCGCCGGACTGCCCCATCCCGGAGTGGCCACCTATGTTTCGGAACTGGAAAAGCGGTTTATCGAGGCCATGAACGACGATCTCAACATCTCCGGGGCCATCGGAGCGCTGTTTAATTTCATTAAGCAAACCAACCCGATCGTCCAATTACGAAATCTGGACCGGGATCAGAAAAGCGACGTACTGGAGGCCCTGCGGATGGTCAACACAGTGCTCGGTATCCTCCGCCTGGAGCATTGCCCACTGTCTCCGGAGGTTGACCTGCTCATCCGCCAGCGGGAACGGGCTCGCCAGCTGAAAGATTGGACGGCTGCCGATAGCGCCCGGGAAGAACTGCTCCGCAAGGGGGTAACCATTCACGATACCGCCGCCGGACCCATCTGGGAACAGATGGACGAGACCGCGGACTGAACCGACAAACCCCGGCTTGCCGGGCAACAACAGGCTGCGGGATATTCTATACTTCTTGCGTTCTCCGCTCTTCCTCGGTACATTGCCTGCAAAAATATGCGCCAGTAGCTCAGCTGGATAGAGCAACTGCCTTCTAAGCCGTAGGTCGCAGGTTCGAATCCTGCCTGGCGCACCACAAAATCAAGCACTTAGCCTTCGCTGGTTAGGTGCTTTTTTATTTGGTGCTACCTCGGTGCTACCTTTGAAAGAAATATTTCCCTCACGATCAAAACAATCCTGATGTCATGCCATTTATAAACAACTGAAAATTCGGTTGGTCCATTGATCCCGCCTATATAGGCCTGTAGGTTTCTTTATCGGGGAATACACTGAGCATAATTTCAGCTCGGCTATCTAAGGAGGGTATCTCTACCCAGATCACTGAGAATGCATTATATTTTGCCCCGAATTAAGGCAAAATCAGTGCATTTTCTGACTTGTTAGAGTAGATTCCAAACATGAATGATTATTCATTTTTTGGCGCGCGAGAGCCTTTGAGGAAAGCATGATTCAACATGTTTAATTCAATTTTTCCTTATAAAAACAATATAATATAACCAGCTAGCTTGTAATCGTCATTTTCAGCTATACACATAATCCCAACAGTGCCTGATTATTTCTTGGGGAGCAGTAAAATGGGAAAACCTATAAAGGGTAAGCATGCTATAGAAGTAGTGATTTTTACTATTACCTTTCAAGCTAACTTCTCGAAAAAGATTTTAGATGCATTGATAACCCTAAGGGAGTCTCAAAAAGAGAATTTTCCAGTTTTTAATCTTGTAAACAAAGTGGCATTTCAGTTAGGCCCAGATATGTCTGAAAATGTCCAAGCAACTTCTGGTGTTAATCTTTCGGGGGTCAGCCTTCAAAGATTGGACCAGGAAGGAAAACCTCTTTGGATGCTTCAGGCAAATGAAAATGCAATTAGTGTATCATGCTTTGATTATGAAAGGTGGGATAATATTTCAGAACAAGCCCTAAAATACATACTTTCAGTGATAAATGTTGTCGATGATGATCGAAATCCTATCGAAACAATTGGACTGCAGTATGTGGATCGGTTTGTGGGGAAGGATGATGGATATAATCTTAACAAGGTCTTCAATACCAAATCAAAATTCTTTTCTAAACAGACCGGAAAATCAGGGAAACTATGGCATCTGTATCAGGGGTGGTTTCAAACAGTAGAGGAATATAAAGCAAATCAACTAAATGTATTAAATCTACAAACAAATAGTTTGCCAGCAGAAATCATAACGACAATAGATCATACAACAAGATTACACTTCACGTCTTGTGTCTCGTTAGCCGACGCCACTAAAAAATTTC
>Ga0364909_10203_pt1 | contig 20447 bp, 17 predicted proteins | sample SorcelJu500001C3_3_FD_206966 | JGI IMG/M metagenome (GOLD analysis project Ga0364909, IMG submission 206966) | Enriched cells from Trout Bog Lake Hypolimnion, Wisconsin, USA - BchlTB.June25.5000.01.C3 | ecosystem: Environmental > Aquatic > Freshwater > Lake > Hypolimnion/Profundal zone | place... | reverse complement strand
GCCTGGAAATTGCCCGCGCCCTGGTCGCCGAGCCGCTGCTGCTGCTGCTGGATGAACCGGCGGCGGGCATGAATCCCCAGGAGACCGAGGAGGTTACCCGTCTGTTTCGCACCCTCCGCGACCAGAAAGGAATCACCATCCTCCTGATCGAGCACGATATGCGGGTGGTGATGAATATCTCTGAACAGATCTGCGTCATGGACTATGGGGAGAAAATTGCCGAGGGCACGCCAGCGGAGATTAGCAAAGATGCCCGGGTGATCGAGGCGTACCTCGGCCGGGGTGCGGTGGCCGGGCAGCATGAGGAGCGCGCCTGATGAGCCTGTTAACCTTGACGGACATTCACAGCTATTACGGCCAGATCCATGCCTTGAAAGGCATTGCGCTCACCGTCGAGCCTGGGGAGATTGTCACCCTGATCGGTGCCAATGGCGCGGGCAAAAGCACCACCCTGCGCACCATCTCGGGCATGCTGCATCCGCGTGCCGGACAGATTCACTTCGCGGGCCGCGATATTTCCCGGCTGGAACCACATGCCATCGTGCTCGCCGGCTTGGGGCATGTACCGGAAGGCCGCGGCATCTTTCCCAAACTGACGGTTCGGGAAAACCTGGAGATGGGGGCTTTCACGGTCCGGGATCAGGCCCTGGTGCGAGAACGGATGGAATCCGGCTTTGCCCTCTTTCCCCGCCTCAAAGAACGGCGCGACCAGTACGGCGGCACCCTCTCAGGCGGGGAGCAGCAGATGCTGGCCATTGCCCGCGGCCTGATGATGCAGCCCCGCCTGCTGATGCTGGATGAGCCTTCCATGGGGCTGGCCCCGGTGCTGGTCGAACTGATCTTCGATATCATCAAGCAACTCAACGAGCTCGGGACCACCATCCTCCTGGTGGAGCAGAATGCCCTGATGGCGCTTTCCGTGGCGCACCGGGGCTATGTGGTCCAGAACGGAGAAATTATGATCAGCGATACCGCCGCCCGTTTGCGGAGTAACCCTTCGGTGCAGCAGGCCTACCTCGGGATCAGCTGACCCCCTGTTCCCAGGTGGCGACATTCTGTTTCCCTTGCCCGGGGCGATCGTCCCGGAATCCTAAACCCAGGGAGACATCCCGTCCTTTTTGCTCCGGCAGATTTTTTTCTTATGCAACCAAATCCTGAAAGTAGTTTATAGTGGATCGATGATTTTTTACTGATGCGTCGGTTCCACGGAAAATGGCAATTTATGCAGGGGCTTGCCCGTCCGGTGTGACGGGGAATTGCCCCACTGAAAAGACAAGAACGGTGCGCGGTCTGGCAACCGGAGGATGTTATGCAACGGATAGTGGTGGCAGTCTTGAGTGTGCTGTGCTGCCTGGGGTCGATCGCCCCGTTGGCAGCTGAAGAACAACCGGTGGCGACCCAGCTCGCAAAGGTGAAGGTGCTCGATCTGAAGACCGCGCAGTCTCTGGCCCTTACCGGAAATCCAACGCTAGGGGCAGCCCAGTCGAGGATTGAACAGGCCCAGGCCCGAGTTCGCCAGGCAGCGGCGGCCTGGTGGCCGAGCCTCGACCTGAGCGGCTCCGGATCCCGGCAGCACCTTTCCGACACGAGTTTTCAGAGCAGCCAGGCGTTGACCTCCATGTTGGCCGGAATAGGCAGCCAGACCGCCAACAGCAGCCAGACTCTCCCGGCTGTGCTGGGCGGTTCGAGCAGTCAGACTTATGATAGTTACAGTGCCGGGATCCAGGCGACCTGGGTGCTGTTTGAAGGATTTTATCGTCGTTTTAAAGACCAGCAAACAGCCTATGATGAGCAGTCAACAGCCGCAGCCTTGATCGACAACCGACGCCTGCTGGTCACCTCCGTGGCCGAGGCCTTTCTCAACGCCCAGTTAGCCCAGGCCAATATCGATATTGCCCACGCCGATGAGGACTTCTACATTCGACAACTGGAGGACGCCCAAAACCGGTTTAATGTCGGGGCCGGACCTTGGGGCGATGTCCTCAACATTAAAGTGCAACTCAACACCGCCAAGACCAGTCTGATACTGCATCAGCGTGAATTTGAGGCTGCAGGGTATGGACTGGCGGCGCTCCTGGGCCTGCCGGATGCCAAATTCCCGCCCCATGTGCGGTTGGATGCTCTGGATAAGGAGTCGGTGACGACCGGGCCGCAGAAAAATCCGGAGACCCTAATCAAAGAGGCTCTGACTGTCCGTCCCGATATCCGGCGACTGGAGATGGTGATTAAACAGGCCGAGGCCACAACCGGGTTAGCAAAAGCACCATTGTACCCCAAGCTGCAGATCGCCGGGATGGTCCAAGGCCAGAAATTTGACAATCCAGCAATTTCAGAAAAGGACATCGGCAATACAGTGGCCCTCAACATGAGCTGGAACCTTTATGCCGGCGGAGCCGACCAGGCCCGGCTGGTCGAGGCCGAACAGGCAAAACGAGAGGCTACTTATACCCTGGCGAATCTGCGCAACAACGTGGCTTCCGAGATTCGCCAGGATTTGGCCTTACTGGCCGCGGCCCAGGAACAGGTGCGCCTGCAGCGGGAGACGGTGAAACTGGTCCATGAAAACCGGGATCTGGCCAAAAACGAATACGAGGCGGGGGCGGCCTCGCTAGTTCGGCTGAACGAGGCCCAACGCGATCTGATCGACACCCATAGCCGACTCGGCCTGGCCCTGGTTGCATATCAGTTGGCCAGCCAGCGGCTGCTCTCGGCCACAGGCCAAAATCTCGCAGCGTTTGAAACCCCGGACAAAAAAAAATAATGGGCGCGATCGGGAAAATCGAGCTGGTGGTGCCGGCAACTGCCATTGACGCCAACGGTCACGTCAACAACGTCCACTACGTGCATTGGATGCAGGAAGCGGCCATGGCCCATTCGGCCGAACTGGGCTGGCCCCAGGAACGATATGCCGCACTCGGCAGAACCTGGATCATTCGCAGCCATACCATCGAATATCGCCACTCGGCTTATGCCGGTGAAACCATAACCGTCTTCACCTGGGTCTCGGCCTTGGAGAAAATCCGGTCGCTGCGCAAATTCAAATTCTACCGGGCAGCGGACGACACCGTGCTGGCGATTGCCGCAACCCTCTTTATCTTCTGCGATCTGCAAACAGGCAGACCTCTGCCCATCCCCAAGGAAGTGCAGGCGGTCTACGCGGTGGTCAACGCCAACGACGAACCGTAACCCCGCACCTTTGCTTCTATTCCTACCGCAATTTCAATCCCCACGCTTCAATCCGCCATCAGTTGGGCAAAGGTGGCCTCGGTGATATCCGGAGCGGCGTAATTTTTAAACCGGATCATCCCCTGCTTATCGGCAATGATGATGGTCGGTACCCCCTGCAGCTGGTATTGCTCGGTGATCATGCCCTTGGCGTCGAAGAATACCGGATACGACATGCCGGTCTTTTTAACAAAGGCCTGGGCGCGCTCGACCGAATCGTTGTAACCCACATTGACCGCGATGAACTCCATGCCCCTGCTCTGAAATTTTTCAGCCAGCTGGTTGATCTTCGGCACCTCGGTTTTGCAAGTCGGGCACCAGGACGCCCAGAAAACAAGCATAATCGGTTTACTGCCGATACTCTGCTGCAGATCGAAGGGCTGCCCGTTGAGATCGTATCCCTTGAAGGGCAGGAGACGCTGCCCCTCCTGCTCTGCCAGCAGCGAACAGGGAAGGAGGAGAAGCCAGGTGAGGAGCAACACTATTTGCAAATAATTCTTTGCCATGAAATTCTCTGGACAATACCTTGAAAAAATTAGCGAAAGCGGCGAAACCGCCCTTTCAGATAAAGAAGGCGCCGGCCTTGATGAAAAAATACTCGGCCAGGAGCAGCATCAGCACACCCATTATTTTTTGGATCTTCACCATCCAGGGCCCGGATCGGGGCAGCGAAGTGAGGCAGCTGGAAAAGGTCCCCACCCCGAGCAACAGGGCGCCCATGCCTAAAGAAAAGGCAAAAAGCAGCAGCCCCCCCGGCGGCCAGACTCCGGGAAGAGGCGGTGTAGGCGAGCAAGGTCCCCAGCACCGGGGTGGTGCAAGGCCCGGCCACCAGCGCCGAGGTCACTCCGGCCAGGAAAATACCGGCCATCCCCAGACCCCGGCTTGCAAAACGTCCACCGATCAGGGGAAGATGGAACACACCAAGCATCCCCAGGCCAAACAGCAGAATGATATTGCCCACCAGCAGAAAGGTCCAGGGGCTGCTGTTCACTGTCCCGAAAAATCGGCCGGTAGCGGCGGCGAAAATGCCAAGCGCCGCATAGGTCAAGGCCATACCGGTCACATAGGTCAGGGACAGAAAAAATCCGCGCAACTTAGAACCACCGATATTGGCATGACCGATCACCCCGGCGGTAATGGGGATCATGGGGTAGACGCAGGGGGTCAGACTGGCGAGCACACCGCCGAGATAGGCCACCACCAGCGACGAGAGCAGCGAGGTCTTGAGGAGGGTGTCAATGTGACTGAGGAAGGTATCCATGATCTGTTCCCAAATAAATAAGATTCATTCTCAATAGTAATCAGTGACCTGAAGAAGTAAAGACGCAATAACCGGCCGCAACCCAGTGCTGAAGCCACAGGCAGGGGGGTGGCGCTTATTGCAGATCCATGCCGATCAGAGCGGCCCCGATGGCATTGCCCACCTCGCAGTGTTCGGGAAAGGAGACGGTTGTCCCCAGCCGTCTGGCCACACCCGGGAGAAAAAAGCGGGCAGCGGCGCCAATGCCTACTATCGGGAGCTTGAGTGCAAAGTGGACGGAAAACAGCTCGTTGTCAAGATGGTTGAGGAAAGGGGCGGACTGCTTCCCCTGCCAGACCGTGCGGCCGAGATAGGTGAGAATGATGGTTTCGATGGCAGCCTCGGTCGCCGCCACCACGTTTTGGCAGAAGGCCTCCATTGACAGGTACAAATGCTGTGCAAGGACCATAGCCCCCGCCCGGCTGGCCGCGCCATCACCGAAATGGAGGATGCCCAGACTATGGAGGGCATCAGTGGGGGTGAATCCGGCCACAACGATCTGTTGCAGATAACTTAGCCGCTCCAGTTGCTTTTCCAGGGTAATGCCGCTGATCCCGGTCTGCTCGGCGAGTTTGCTGGGCGGCGTCGGTCCCTGCTGATCAAGAAAACGGAGGATGGGATCGTCTTGGAGCAGCGCCCCCTCCAAGCCCGCCACCGGCAAGACCAGGTAGGAATCGGTCTCCCCATCCAGCCATTGGGAGGGATCGGGAAGGCCCGGGGTCATAGCCAGCGGCTGTACTCTGGAAGTTTTGAGGGAGACCTGGCCGTCAGGTCGGCAGGCGACATGGCTGTCCCCGCCCGCACCCGAAGTGTACATGTCCACGGCCTCAACATGGGTTTGCCATTCCCCGATGGTGCAGCCATCATGGTTGAGCAAGGGAATGCCGTTTTTGATCAGACAGACATCGGTAGTGGTGCCACCAACATCGACCACCAGGGCGGTTGCAGGGCCGCCTTGGGCGCCGAACCGGGCGGTCGCCGCCGGACCGCTGGCCATGGTGGTGGCTGCCTGATCGATGATCTGGTCCAAGTCCGCGCCTTTGCCGTTGCCGCAGATCATGGTGACCGGGCAGTCGAGCCCCACCGCGAGCATCGATCGCCCAATCGAGGCCAGAAAATCGGTCATCAGCGGCATCAGCCGGGCATGCAAACAGGCGGTGGCCGATCGCTCAAGGATGCCGGGATGGCTGGAAACCAGGTGCGAACAGAACACCGGTTTGGGGTCGATCAGGGAGATGGCCTCCCGGACGACCAGTTCGTGGGTGGGATTCTTCATCGACATGGCACCGCAGACCGCATAGCAGTCCACCTCGTTAGCGAGAACGGGCAGCATGTCCACCAGGCCTTCAATATCCAGGGGCTCATCCTCAGCGCCGGTGATGGTATGCCCTCCTTTCAGAAAAATATTGGCGACCACCGGCAGCTTGAAATGGCGGACATAGCCCAGGACAAACAGCCCCACCCGGGCGCCACGCCCTTCGACCACGGCATTGGTTGCCAGGGTGGTCGAGACGGCCAGCCTGGCGATCTCCGCCGGTTGCACCGCTGCCTGTTGCAAAAGCCCGCCCAACGCCTTGCCGACCCCGATGCTGAGGTCGTGAGGTGTGGTCCGCTCTTTGTTCGAGGCGACAACCCGGCCGGAAAGGGTGTCGATCAGGGCGGCGTCGGTATAGGTGCCGCCGGTATCAATGCCAACGCAATACATAGTCATGTTCGTTTATCGTGGGGAAGAGGAAAGGTCAAAGACACAGGGATAAACGTCTGTGCCTGGGGTGTTTTTATCGGAAAAACCCTCCTTCCGGAGATCAAGGAAGGCTTGATGGATACCACTGTTGGACGACAAAATCAAGCGAAGGCGGCCTCCCGTATCCCGGGATTGCGGCGCACCAGCCATCGAGATCGCCCACCGTCTTCACAATCCTCAAAGGAAACGACCCAAGGGACGCAGCAGCCACTCCAGGAAGCGGACGAACCACTTCCTTTGCACATACTCGGACAAGGCTACCCGCCTCGACTTCTCCAGTTCCTCATCAAACAGGCTCCGCACCTGCGCCCCGAACTCACGGCTGTCGATGATGACGTTGATCTCGTAGTTGCGGTGGAAACTGCGAAAATCGAAATTGGCGGAACCGAGCGTCACCCAGTAATCGTCGATGAGCATCACCTTGGCGTGGAGAATGGTCTCCTGGCGTTCGAAAATCTCGACCCCGGCCTTTAACAGCGGGGCCAGATAGGCGCGGCTCATCAGCAGAATCAGCGGCAGATCGCTGATCGAAGGGACAATCAGCTGCACCTTAACCCCGCTTTTGACCGCCCGGAGCAGGGAACGTACCACCCGCGGACCAGGGGCGAAATAGGGGGTGATGATTCGGATCCGGTGGACCGCCCCTGCCATTGCCAGCCGGAAGGAACTGCGGATAACCGAGCGGGTGTGGTGCGGCGTGCCGTTGACGATCATGACATCGGCCTCGCCCGCAGGGTCGGGTGTGCCCGGTTGCTCAGACAACCCCGGAATCCCGGCGCCTCCCTCCTGCAGCCAGGTCAGACGGAACAATCGCAAGACTTCGCCCACGGCCGGGCCTTCAAGACGAATGCCGACATCGCGCCACCGGGTAAAACTTTCACCGTACCCGGTGTACTCATCGCCGACATTTAGCCCGCCGAGGAACGCGGTCATCCCGTCGATCACCACCAGCTTGCGGTGATCCCTAATATCGAGCCAATGGAGTTTGGTGAAAGACGGTTTATTGAACGACAGGCAGCGGACCCCGGCCGCCTCCAATCTTTGAAAATAGGAGGAGGGGGTATTGTGACACCCGATGGAGTCATAGATCAGCGACACCTCAACGCCCCTTACGGCCGCAGCCATCAGGGCCTCGGCAAAGGTTTTACCGGTATCGTCAGGTCGAATTATATAGAATTCAGCGCAGATGGCGGTGGTGGCCAAGTGCATGGCTTCGAACAGAGCGGCAAAAAAATCCCCGCCATGAAGAAGCAGCGAAACCCGATTGCCTTGAAAATGAGCGACATCAAGGGTACGCTGGGAGCGGGAGAGCGTCCGCAGGTTGCTGAAGAGGCTGCTTCGTCTTTTGCGCCGCGAAAATTTCATTCAGCCTGACCTTGGGTGCAGACGCGGATGGAGTTGCTGTCTTGTTTTTTCAAAGCGCCTTGCTCTGCAATATTTGTATGGACAGAAACCAGAAAATGAAAAGATTGTATTATGCACTCTCTTGACCGCGAAGGCAATATCCGCGGCACAAAGATATCGCCTCATCAAGACCAGAACATCACCCAGGGGGCCCGCCATGGAACAAGAGCCACGGAAAAATGAATTAATGAAACGCTTTGAACTCAGTCTTGAAGGAAATCTCGCCCTACTCGATTACAGGGAAGAGGGAGAATATCTGGTTTTCACCCATACGTTTGTCCCTCCTGAATTACGAGGGAAAAATGTGGCCGCCAGGCTGACCAAATTTGCTCTGGACGATGCCCGCCGCCTGGGCAAGAAAGTGGTGCCACAGTGTTCTTACGTGGCCACCTACATGGAAAGAAACCAGGAATATAGAGACCTGCGTGCTGACTCATGACGGCAACCGGCTCATAGGTGGCCAACCCTGAATACCCTTATTTTCAGAAGAACGGTCAGATATATCAAGAAAACCATTTGCTTATAGTTACCGAACAAAGGGCCTTATCCCTCAAAAGCTTTTTTCATTTCGGCAATGCGTATTGAGCATCATAACATAATGGAATTTTTATTAAATATAGTTAATATTGAGAAAATAACACAGTCAATTATCGATTAATTTCAATGAACAAAACGCCAATTTCACAGTGGATTAAAGCTCAATCAGATTGCGGGCAATAAAGGCCCAACCACGGCCAGAATAAAAAAAGAAATCTAGCTTAGAGGTTTCACTAATTCAGAAAAATTATCTATTGAATTTTTATCAAAATAGTGCATTATCCGCCTGCTTTAAAAAAAATTCCAAGGCTGTTGTGAGAGCCTTGAATGATTTTGCTCCAGTTATTCGTCGCTTGCCCACCTTGAGTTATCAAGCAACGCATTCAACTAATTAATATTAATAAATATTTTATTTTTAATTTGAGATAAAAATAAATAAGAATCAATATGGAGATCAAAGAGAAAAAATCCCGGCTAACGGAAAGATTTAGGGAAGTTTATCAATTTTGAATACTGTATTGCTCCTTTATGAAGCATGAAATTATATAGCTGATCACTGCTGTCTCATAAATGATCAATAAAAAGAGGCTCGGAGGGCTCTTTGGGGTATAATGATTTTGCGAAAAAGATCATACAAACCAAGGAGATCCGAGCCATGGCCCATAGCGATACCGTGCAGAAGCAACTAATTGTACTTGTACCTAGATATGAATTCGATGTTCTTGCCAAAGTACATCATGCGGGACAGAAGTTCCGCTCCTACAACCGTTGGAGTCAATTCCTGGCTATGCTGATCGGGCAGATGTCCGGTAGGAAAAGTCTCCGGGATATCACCGATAACCTGAAGGCTCAAGGTCAACGTCTCTATCACCTCGGCATGAAGAAAACCTCCAAAGCGACGCTGGCCCGGGTGAATGCCGAGCAACCCGCTACCCTCTACCAGATGCTGTTCACCCGTCTGTTGAGCCGATGCCAACTGGCTGCCCCCAAACACAAATTTTCCTTTCAGGGCAAGCTCTATCTCTTGGACGCCACGGTGATCGATCTCTGCCTGACAGTGTTCCCTTGGGCTGAGTTTCGGCAGAAAAAAGGAGCCATCAAGTTTTGCACATGGGGCTGGATGCCGATGGCTACATCCCCGCGTTCATGGACATGACCAGCGGCAAGGTGCACGAGATCAACTGGGCCAAAACCCTTACCCTTCCGAAGGGATCCTTTGTCTGTTTTGATCGCGGCTTCACCGATTACGCCTGGTACAACGACCTGACCATAAACTCCATTTTCTTTGTCACCCGCCTGAAAAGCAATGCCGATGTCGAATACCTGCTTAAACGGGCTGGGCGTAAAAGCCCAGGGATCACCAACGACCAGGCCATCCGGCTCAAAGGCGTCAAGGAGCCGCTTCGTTTGGTCGCGTACACCGATGCGGAAACCGGCGTCGAATACCGCTTTGTCACCAATGCCCATCACCTGAAAGCCAAGGAGATCGCAGCTATTTATAAGGAGCGCTGGCAGATCGAGCTGTTCTTCAAGTGGATCAAGCAGAATCTGAAAATCAAAACTTTCCTGGGGACATCCAGCAACGCAGTGTTGACCCAGGTTTGGATAGCCCTATGCGTGTACCTCCTGGTCGCTTATCTTAATTTCAGAGCAAAATTGGGTAGTTCCATGCAGCAGATCCTCCGGGTGCTGCAGCTCAACCTCTTCACCAAGAGGAATTTAATCGAACTTTTTAAACCAACCGTTGCCCAACGTGTTGTTTCTCCGCAGATTTTATTATGGGAAAATCTATAAGACAGCAATGATAGCTGATACTTTTCCAGCGCACTTCGGGCAGACGAACCCCGCACATTCCTCAAAGCTTCGACACACCTCACTATGATCCACATCGTTCTAACGAACTGACTAGAAAAACAGAACCAATTCTCATAATTTGATTTCTTTTTTCATTTATTTCTTTGATAATAATTGGGCATATATTTGCTCATATGATAATTAGAAAAAGATAAAGAATTTTTAAGTACAGCTTACACTAAATTTTATGACAATGATTAAAACTAATCGTTTTTTACATATCGATGCATTGCGTGGCATTGCTGCATTGCTCGTAATATGGCTGCATGTATCAGAAGTATTTGTTCATATATCGCCTGAAACTTCAGCACAAGGAACCTCTTTTTATGATTTCGCTAGGATATTAGGTTTTGGTCGCATAGGTGTTGTGATTTTTTTCGCAATTAGCGGATTTGTTATTTGTAGAAGTTTAACTGGAAATATTTTCGAAGGCAGCAAGAAATTTATCACAAGAAGGATATTGCGATTGTATCCTGCGTTCTGGGTTTCCATTGCGTTGGGTTTGCCAAGCATATGGTGGCTATTTGACAAACCATTTGGCTGGGACGCTGTTGCTTTCAATTTTACTATGTTACCAGAGTTGTTTGGCAAGCAACCTATTATTGGCCTATACTGGACCCTAGAAACCGAGATTGTATTTTATATATTATGTTGGCTTTTGTTTATCAATAAAAATTTGAACAATCCATTAGTCTTATTTTATGTATCTACGTCTCTTGCTTTTATTTATGTAGTGTCTAATATTTTCTTCATACCTATATGGTTACGCTCTTCGTTGAAAACGATGCCTTATAATTTGGCAATTATGTTTTGGGGTGGATTATTCAGATACTGGTATGATAATAAAAAATCTCACATTGCACTATTTAATATCAAAACTGATGTATGTTGGCTGTTATACGGATGCACTATTGTTATTTTAATTACAGCCTTAGCCATTATAACAAAAGGATATACCGCACATGATTACCATTGGATCACTATTGGTAGTAGTTATATTTTAGGAATATCTACGTTTATTATTTGTAATTTACTTTTTAAAATAACAAATAAGTTTATGGTCTGGTCGGGCACCATTAGCTACTCCCTTTATTTGGTCCATCCGGTTATTTTATATTCGCTATTTTGGTACCTAAAAAATAAAGCGCCCTATTGGCTTACAACTTTTCATTTATCAGTATATATAGGAATCACACTAATATTTAGCGTGGCATTGAGTGCTATTATTTACTATTCAGTTGAAAAACCTGCTATTATCCTTGCTCATCGACTTTCTCGTTAGCGCTTCACCCATCCTGCTGCTGGGATTTTCGTAGACTAACTTTTCAGCTATTGTCCCGTTTGGTTAATGTCGTCTTTTAATTTCCAAGGAACTTCTGAAGCCGTATGCCAGAATTGCGAGGTTTAAAGGAGAAAGACTACTCCCAAAAGATTTTAAATTGTAGGACGTGACTAACCAAACGGGACACTATTGTCGCAGAAGTTGGAAAAATGTTATTCCAGGCAGTTGCAACAGCTGTCAGTTGGAAGCAACAAAACTATTTTTTTTTTTACTCATCAACACATGACATCGGTATCACTGTCACCGCAGGGGAGTAGACTGCTCTCCGCGTTCAAATTGCTCCTCAGAGAATAATCGATTTAATTGACCAAATCGGTTACTATTCTTAATTATCATCTGCCGCGAGGTGCACCGACACGATCTCGGGGTTCATTCCAAGGAACCGCAACTGTCTTGTATTTGGTTTTTGTTTGCCGCAGAATCAACCATGTGAAAGCACACCAGCCCAGGGAGAGCGCGAATGCCCAAAAAACTTCCCTTTCCTGTGGCCAAACCATACGCGAAGGCTTTCTGATGTGCCTCTTGGATTTTTTTATGCAAACATTGCGTAATCCCGCTTCCGTAATCGCCTGTCGTTCAACTAAAGAGACAACGGAAGACGCCAGCAATGCCTTCCAGCGAAGAGATCAATGATATCGATTGTTTGCGAAAAGCTGTCCACGCAGGGCAGACTGTTCCGAAATTTGGCAGGAAATCCGAAGTTCTGGCTTATCCTGGGCACCGATGCCCTCTTGCTCGTGCTGGCGCACTATCTGGCCTATTCGGTTCGTTTTGAATTCCATCTTGATGACCAATGGCTGAGATTTACTAGCCTGCTACCATTAATTTTGAGCGTCAAACTGCTCTCATTCTACATCTTTGGACTCTATCGCGGCATGTGGCGCTATACGAGCCTCAACGATTTCGTGACCATCTTTCTGGTTTCGATTTTCACCTCAACCGTCATCATCAGCCTGCTGCTACTTGGCAATCGCTTTGCCGGCTTCTCCCGATCGGTTTTCATCCTCGATTGTTTTTTTACCTCTGGCCTGATCACGGCTCATCGGGTCTCAATCCGTTATTTCTATCAAAGAGTGGCTAACGGCCTCAGCTTTATCCCCGATGAAAAACGACCAGAAAAAAAACGTCTGCTCCTGATCGGTGCCGGTGATGCTGCAGAAAAGGTACTCAGAGAGATCAACGAAAACATTCAGCTGCCTTACCAACCTCTCGGCCTGGTCGATGATGATCCGACAAAAATCGGTTTACGGCTTCATGGAGTCCCAGTGCTGGGATTGATCGACGACCTGGAAGAGCACGTTCGCCGGACCAGAGCCCAGGAAATCCTTATTGCCACCGTCGTGGTCGATAAGGCGCAGATGCGCCGGTTCGTCACGCTCTGCCAGCGAACTCAGCTTCCCTTTAAGGTTCTCCCTAATATGGGCGAGTTGCTGAATGGCCGAGTTTCGATTAAAACCATCCGCGATATCTCCTACAAAGATCTGCTGGGAAGGGAGGAAGTCCGCCTGGAACAGGAGAAGATTGGAGGATATCTCACAGGCAAAACGGTATTGATTACCGGCGCCGGCGGCTCGATCGGTTCCGAACTGTGCCGCCAGGTTTTGAGATTCGCACCCAGGTTAATCATTCTCTTCGATAGCAGCGAAGAGAATCTTTATAATGTCCAAATGGAACTGCGCCACGAGCATGACAATATTAAAACAGTGACGGTGCTCGGCAAAGTGCAGGATCTGCGACTGCTGAAGAGTGTTTTTCAGCAGTATGCTCCTTCAGTGGTGTTTCATACCGCCGCCTACAAGCATGTGCCGCTGGTGGAACGCAACCCCTGGCAGGCGGTTTATAACAATATTTTCGGCACCCAACTGCTCATCGAAGCCGCCATCACCTATGGAGTAGACCAGTTCGTGCTGGTTTCCACCGACAAAGCCGTCCGCCCGACCAATGTCATGGGCGCTTCCAAGCGGGTGACCGAACTGTTGATGCTGGCCTATAGCGCACCGGTCTGGGATGGAAGTTTTAGCCCGGCATGGACGAGGACGCAAAAGAGGCCTGAGCCCACCGGGCTGCAAAAAATCCCGCAACCGACAAGTAACACTACCCGGTTCATGGGGGTGCGTTTCGGCAATGTCCTGGGCTCGTCCGGCTCGGTAATCCCCCTCTTCAAACGACAGATCGAAAGAGGGGGGCCGGTGACGGTCACCCATCCTGATGTCACCCGCTACTTCATGTCCGCCGAGGAGGCAGCCCAACTCATCCTGCAAAGCGGCTCCATGGGCGTAGGGGGCGAAATTTTCATCCTCAAAATGGGCGACCCAATCAAAATCTCCCAGATGGCCTGCGAATTAATCAAACTGACTGGACGCGAACCAGACACCGAAATTGAGATTCGCTATGTTGGTCTGCGCGCGGGCGAAAAACTGTATGAGGAGCTGATCACCGAAGGCGAAGGTATTGTTGCCACCCATCATGAAAAAATTATGGTGTTGCGTGGGAAGGAACCCCTCAGCTGTAAGGCATTGAACAATCAACTCGAGTTCTTGGCGCAACACGCTAAAGAGTTGAACAGCAAAGGAATCAAAGAGGTCTTGCAGAAAATTGTCCCCGAGTACTCACCTGATTATTCGGTATAATTTGAGACATTTGAAGCTTTCAATAACAAGCGAAAAGAGCATGGAATATATTTTGATAATAATAAAGAATTGTATCTTTGAAATCGAGATTAGTTTCTGATGCTAGCCCTGGTCCGTGCCCTCTGGGCCTATCGCGGTTTCATCCTCGGCAGTATCAAGCGTGAATTCCAATCCAAATACCGCAATTCTATGCTCGGCGCAGCCTGGACCATCCTCAACCCGCTGGCGATGATCCTCGTCTACACGGTGATCTTTGCCGAAGTTATGCGTTCACGGCTGCCCGGGGTGGAGAATAACTTCGGCTATAGTATTTATCTGTGCGCTGGTCTGCTCACCTGGGGCTATTTTGCCGAAATCGTAGGCCGTGGCCAGAATGTATTCATCGACGCTGCCAATCTGCTCAAAAAGCTAAGCTTTCCCCGCCTCTGCCTGCCGGTGATCATCATCGGCAGCGCCACGCTCAACTTTGCAATCATTTTTTGCCTGTTTATCGCATTCTTGTTGTTTTCCGGCAACTTCCCCGGCCTACCGATCCTTGCGATATTTCCATTATTGCTTATTCTCGTTTTGTTCTCCATTGGGCTCGGTATTACCCTTGGGGTACTCAATGTTTTTTTCCGGGATGTTGGTCAATTTTTCGGCATTTTCCTCACGTTCTGGTTTTGGCTCACCCCTATCGTTTATCCGGCGGGTGCATTAAACGGGCGTATTCGCACCATGCTAATATGGAATCCGATGGCCAGCCTGATCGCTGGCTTCCAGTCCATTTTCGTCAGTGGTCAATGGCCTCAATGGAAAACCCTGGGGCCGATTTCTCTTCTATCTATTATACTGTGTTTGATCGGCTTGCGCCTTTTCCGGCGCCATGCCGGAGAAATGGTGGATGAACTCTGATGGGCATGATCTCTGTCACCAATCTTGGTAAAGCCTACAAACAATACCCCAACCGTTGGTCGCGGCTGGCAGAATGGCTGATCCCCGGCCATGCTCCCCGCCATACCCTCAAATGGGTGCTCCAGGAAATTTCTTTCACGGTCAAACCCGGCGAAGCGGTGGGTATCATCGGCATCAACGGCGCCGGCAAAAGCACCTTGCTCAAAATGATCACTGGTACAACCCAGCCCACCACCGGCAGCGTTCACATAACCGGTCGCGTGGCCGCCTTGCTTGAATTGGGCATGGGCTTTCACCCAGACTTTACCGGTCGACAAAACGCCGTTATGGCCGGGCAACTGCTCGGCTACAGCGTCGAAGAAATCGTTCAGCTCATGCCCAATATCGAAGCCTTTGCCGAAATCGGTAACTATATCGACCAGCCGGTTCGGGTCTACTCCAGTGGAATGCAGATGCGTCTTGCCTTCAGCGTCGCCACAGCCCACCGGCCAGATGTGCTGATTGTGGACGAAGCCCTTTCCGTTGGTGACACTTACTTCCAGCACAAGAGCTTTGACCGCATTCGTCAATTCAGTAAATTGGGAACAACATTGCTGATCGTTTCCCATGACAAACATGCTATCATGGCCATCTGTGACCGTGCTATTCTCCTCAACACTGGCAAACTCGCCTTGGAAGGCGAACCGGAAGCTGTCATGGATTTCTACAACGCCCTGTTGGCTGACCACCAGAACCAGAACGTGAAGCAAGAGATCAACGAGGATGGTAAGGTACAAACTATTTCAGGCACAGGCGAGGTTACCATCACCGATGTCGCCTTGCTCGATGAAACCGGCAAGCACATCGAGATCGTCAGTGTCGGCCAGCAAGTCTCTTTGCGAGTTGTCGCTGCTTGTCACGCGGCTGTTCTCGAACTTGTAGCGGGCTTTATGATCAAGGATCGCCTGGGGCAGGAGATTTTTGGCACCAACACCCACCACCTTGACTGCAAGCTTCACAAACTCAATAATGGTGCAGCCGTCGAATTCATTTTCGATTTTGCCGCCAACCTCGGCCCCGGCACCTATTCTGTAGCTTTAGCCCTGCATACCGATGAAACCCATGTGACAAAAAATTACCAATGGCGTGATCTGGCCTTGGTGTTCAACGTCATCAATCTTAATAAAGAGCCATTCGTAGGCGTTGTCTGGCTGCCTGTTTCCGCACGGTGTTCTGTATGACTGACTTTTTTTACCGCGATTTCGAAGAAACCTATCGTGGATCACGAGAGCTGATCAAGAGAAGGCTGAAGGCCTACCTTCCATTCATCCAGCCCCTTTTCGAGCAAAACCCCGCTGCACCAGCCCTTGATCTGGGGTGTGGAAGGGGGGAGTGGCTTGAAGTACTAGCTATAGCCGGTTTCGCGCCCACTGGCATCGATCTTGACGAAGGTATGCTCAGTGCCTGCCATGATCTAGGCTTGTCTGCCTGCAAAGGGGAAGCAGTCGCTCATCTTTCTACACTCCCCGACAACAGCCAGGCTATCATCTCAGCTTTTCATGTGGTCGAACACATTAGCTTCGAGCAATTGAGATCGCTTGTTTCCGAAGCGCTTCGGGTACTCAAACCGGGTGGCCTGCTTATTATGGAAACGCCGAACCCGGAAAACATCATCGTAGCCACTCGCAACTTTTATTTAGATCCCACGCACCAACGCCCGATACCAATTGAATTGCTGTACTTTCTACCTAAGTATTACGGCTTCAAACGAATCAAAACCATGCGCCTGCAAGAATCCGAAGAACTCGCGCATTGTGAAACGTTGACACTGCAAGACGTTTTTCAGGGCGTTAGCCCCGACTACGCGATAATTGCGCAAAAAGAAGCTGATTCGACCGTGATGGCCGTTACAGATATGGCGTTCGGCCAAGAGTATGGGTTAACCCTTGAAACCCTCTCAGAACGGTATGATAGCACGATTCAATTAAAAATCCAGCAAGCTATGATCAAGGCAGAACAGGCAGAGATCAAAGCAAAAGAGGCCGAAATCAAAGCACAACAGGCCGAAATCAAAGCACAACAGGCCGAAATCAAAGCACAACAGGCCGAAGAAAAATTAATTCAGTTGTTAAATCCACCTCCATTGTTCGTGAAAATGAAATTTTTCGCTAAAAATATTCTTTTATCGAGGTACGGAGTACGTATTTCTATTATTGCATCAAAATGTATCAAAAAAAATATTTTCCTCAGAAATAAATTGGTTATTTTTATAAACAAAAACTCAAAATATAGTGACAAAATATCAAAATACATGTCTTTTTGCTATGGATTGCAGAAACCTCTAGAAAGTGAAGAAGTAGTTACTACTATAGCATCATTAGAAATGATGAATGATGTTAACTTTGCTATTAAGAAAAATATTGAAAAATCATCTATTATATTTTTGGTACAGAAATGAATATCGCAATAATTATTTTGACATGGAATGGGATCGAATTAACGAAACGATGTCTTGATAGCCTTGATAATTCAATTTTTCCAGATAATGTTGAAGTGATCGTTGTCGATAATGGCAGCTCAGACGGAACACTAGACTTTCTGCGCCAGCGAGAAAATATAAAATATATCGAAAATGGACAAAATTTGGGCTACGGAAAAGCTGTAAATATTGGAATCCGAGCCGCGAAATCCGATGCTGATATTGTTTTATTAAATAATGATGTTGAATTAATAGAAAATGATTGGCTGGTGAAAATCGCCAAGCAAGCTAATAATGCTGAAGAACATGGTGTAATTGGTGTGAAAATTCTTCAAGAGAATGGCTTGCTTCAGCATTGTGGTGCATATCTCCCCCTGGACACTTGGTGGGGCCAACAGATTGCAGGTAATGAATTAGATATCAATCAGTACTCCGGTGTACACGAATGCGAAAGCGTTGTTTTTGCATGTGTATATATAAAGCGTTCTGTTTTTGATGATATTGGTTTTCTGGACGAGCGCTTTTTTGCTTATTTTGAAGATACCGATTTTTGCCTGCGTGCTGCTAATAAAAGGTATAAAGTTATTATTGATGGAGATATTCGGGTACGCCATGATGAAAATTCAAGTACGAAAATAAACGAGGTAAAACATAACGATATTTTTCTGGAGAGCCAAAAAGCATTTAGGGGAAAATGGGAAGCCTATCTCAAAAATACACGCTACGAATCTGGCTCGATGGACTTCCACTCTATAGTAAATTTTCCATCGGGATATGCAACCTCTGCAAAATCATTTATCAAGACACTTGACCAAGAAGGCGTTCGAGTAGCATACAAATACGTGTATGGACCCGGTACCGTCTTCCCTGTAGATGAGCCAGAACATTCAGACTCCTATGTCGTCAACATGATTAGGGCGCGAAAATTTGGTAAGGCACAGGTGCAGGTTGTGTATGCGCAGGGCGACGTTTTCAAAAAAAATTCCGGGAAATATAAAATTGGATACACAATGTTGGAGGTCGATGGTTTACCCAATGAATGGGTAAGGCAAGCCAATTTGATGGATGAAATATGGGTCCCATCAACATTCAATAAAAGAACATTTGAAGAATCTGGAGTAAAAACAAAGATTAATATCATTCCTCTTGGTGTCGACCCAGCTTATTTTTCACCGAAAATCCTAGATTGCAAGCCGGATGGGGTTTTTTGTTTTTTGTCTATATTTGAATGGGGGGAACGGAAGGCCCCCGAGCTCTTGCTCAGAGCTTTTTCAGACGAATTTGATATTTCAGAAGATGTGGTTCTTCTCTGTAAAACAAACAACTTTGACCCTTCTGTCAACATTGAAGATCATGTTGCTAAAATGGGCCTTAAATCTAATGGGGGCAGGATAATCATCGCTAAAAATCGTTTATTGCAAAGCTACGAACTTGGCGTTCTTTATCGATCTGCTGATTGTTTCGTTTTACCAACGAGAGGCGAGGGCTGGGGGATGCCGATATTAGAAGCGATGGCTTGTGGTCTGCCGGTAATCGCAACGAATTGGAGTTCACAGGTTGATTTTATGACTAAAGAAAACTCATTGCCACTCAATGTTGAAACACTAATTCCCGCAGTTGCCAAATGCCCTTATTACCAAGGATTCAATTGGGCACAACCCTCTTATGAGCATTTGCGATACTTAATGCGCTGGGTCTTTGAAAATCAACAGGCGGCAAAAATAATTGGAGAAAAAGCGGCTAGTGATGCCAAAGCGAAGTGGTCATGGGGGGCAGCATCGAGAAAAATCGTTAAGCGGTTGTGCGACATTAACCAATTACCGGTGAACCCTACTTGTCGTTAAGGATGACCTTGGTCTTTTTTCATGCGGTTATTTTTAAGTGATATCGGATTTCCGAATGAGCTTTAATAGCACCCCAAAAATTGGATGGTGATACCCTGCTATAAAGTCCGCAAGCACATACTTGGCGTAATCGAAAAAATTGGCCCGGAAGTTATCAAAATTCATGTGCTTGATGATTTCCGCCTAGACATAACGGTTGTCAGTAGAAAATGAGCGATCTGCCCCTTGTAAACGTGGGTTAATGTTGTGAGTGACCATCCACAACTATTAGAGCCACAAACAAGGGGGCAGATCATGAAGAAAAATACCATATTTGTAGGTCTCGATGTGCACAAAAACTTTACTGATATTGCCTTAGCCGATGCGGGTCGAGATGGGGATGTGCGATTCTATGGCAGCATTGGCGGCGATATTGATTCGTTGTACAAGGTTGTTCGCAAATTACAGAACATAGGCGCAACCCTAAGGTTTATTTATGAAGCAGGTCCCTGCGGTTATGATGTTTACCGTTTTTTGACGATGAAGGGTCTCGATTGTGTCGTAGTTGCCCCTTCCAAAATTCCCCGTAAGAGTGGTGATCGAATCAAAAATGATCGCCGTGATGCGTTGAATCTAGCTCGGTTACACCGCTCGGGAGAACTGACGCCAGTGTATGTGCCAACAGTGGAAGATGAGGCCATGCGTGACCTGACCCGTGGCCGAGAAGACGCAGTCAAGGCTCTGCACACGGCCCGGCAGGTGTTGCTGGCCTTCCTTCTCCGTCATGGCCACCGCTACAACGGTTTGTCGTACTGGAGCAAAACCCACTGGGCCTGGATTACCGGCATCAAGATGCCACATCGAGCCCAGCAAATAACCCTTCAGGAATATGTGCATGCGGTCCATGAGCAACTTGATCGAGTACAGCGTCTCACTGGGCAAATCCAGGAGTTGGTGTCGCAGTGGAATCTGGCGCCATTGGTAAAATCCCTCCAGGCTCTACGCGGCGTCTCTTTGATCGTTGCGGCTACGACTGTTGCCGAACTTGGCGATCTAGCCCGTTTCGACTCGGCAAAACAACTTATGGCCTTCCTGGGGCTTGTCCCTAGTGTCCCGTTTGGTTAATGTCGTCTTTTAATTTTCAAGGAACTTCTGAATCCATATGTCAGAATTGCAGGTTTAAAGGAGAAAGACTACCTCCAAAAGCCTTTAAATTATAGGACGTAATTAACCAAA
>Ga0364909_10201_pt1 | contig 20476 bp, 15 predicted proteins | sample SorcelJu500001C3_3_FD_206966 | JGI IMG/M metagenome (GOLD analysis project Ga0364909, IMG submission 206966) | Enriched cells from Trout Bog Lake Hypolimnion, Wisconsin, USA - BchlTB.June25.5000.01.C3 | ecosystem: Environmental > Aquatic > Freshwater > Lake > Hypolimnion/Profundal zone | place... | reverse complement strand
GTCGCTTGGTGTGGAGACTTTTGAATGGTGTTATCGGTGGTGCCGGTTCTGTGCTTGTTTTGCTTCTGCTGCTTATTTTTTCGCTGATGGCGGCGGTTCGTTTCTCTCCGTTTGCTCTTGCCCGGTGGTTATGGAAACGAAGTGCTCGAACAAAAGCCCAACCCTCTGAATCGGCAAATGGCGTGACTCTCTTGCCCAAGAAGGGAAAGGCGGCTACTGTCGATCAGGAAAAGCAGACGAATACGGGCAAAAAAGAGCAGGATAAACCATTTGTCGTGCCCGCGCTGCACGAGCCTTTAAAGAAAGTGATGGCAACGGAACCTGAGGAACATGATTTTCCTCAAAAACCGGTAAGGCAGGGCGCCTTTCATCTGCCGCCGCTTTCGTTGCTTGATCAAAACGATGAAGGCGACATCGAAGTAAGTCGGGAACACTACTATGAAGTTAGTGCTGTCCTCACCGCCAAACTCCAAGATTTTGGGGTTCTGGGAACCGTGGCTGGCATTTCTCCGGGACCGGTGGTCACGACCTATGAGTTTTCCCCTGCTCCTGGGGTAAAAATAAACAAAATAGTTACACTTGCCGATGACTTGGCCATGGTTCTCAAGGTCGACCGGGTACGGATTGTCGGTTCCATCCCCGGAAAAGCAGCTATTGGTATCGAAATACCCAATCCCGTCAGGAAAAAGGTTTTTCTCAGGGATATTCTCTTGACTGCCGAGTATCAAGAGGCCTCCTCCATGCTTAGTCTGGCGCTCGGTTTTGATGTGATCGGCAGGCCTATTGTCGCGAATCTCTCACGAATGCCCCATCTCCTTATTGCTGGGGCAACCGGGGCGGGAAAGTCGGTGGCCATTAATGCCTTTATTGCGTCCATTCTATTTAAAGCCTCTCCCGCAGAGGTACGTCTGTTAATGATCGATCCCAAACGTATTGAACTCTCTGTGTACGATGATATTCCCCATCTCCTCCATCCTGTGGTGGTTGAGGCGAAAATGGCTTCGAGGGCGCTCTTCTGGGCTGTTCGGGAAATGGAGCGCCGCTACAAACTGCTTGAAGAAAAACGGGTGAAATCTATCGCCTCATTCAATATGGTCGCTGAAGAGAAATTGCCGTTTATTGTCATCATTGTTGATGAACTGGCCGACCTGATGATGGTCGCTTCCAAGGATGTCGAAACCTCCATCGCCCGTTTGGCACAAATGGCCAGGGCCGCCGGTATGCACATCATTTTGGCAACGCAGCGGCCTTCCGTCGATGTGCTTACCGGTCTGATCAAAGCCAACTTTCCCACCCGGATTTCATTTAAGGTTTCGTCCAAGGTTGATTCAAGGACAATCCTTGACGGTTCAGGAGCCGAACATCTGCTGGGTATGGGAGATATGCTTTTTCTCCCGCCGGGCGCCTCCAAATTGCAGAGAATTCATGGGGCGTTTATTACCGAGCAGGAAACTGAGCGGCTCGTCGAATTTCTGAAGCAGCAGGGCTCCGCCGATTATGATGAGACGGTATTGCAGATTGCAGAGGAAGATTCGGATAACGTTGAAGTCGACAAAGAAGACTATGACGAGAAATATGACGAGGCGGTGGCCGTAGTGACGGAGACAGGACAGGCCTCTATCTCCATGGTGCAGCGACGGCTTCGTGTTGGTTATAATAGAGCTGCGCGGATGATTGAAATTATGGAAAAAGAAGGGATAGTCGGACCCGCAGACGGGTCAAGGCCAAGAGAACTTTTAGTTCGCTCAGGCTACATCAACGACGAGTAGAGGCAACGGGTGTATGTTTTTGGTGGTTTAAGCCGCAAGTTCCTTCACCATACGTATTTTCTTTCTGTCAAAGCAATCCATTTCTATGTTTCCTAATGCCAGTAAGATATATCCATATTTCTGATGCTTTTATTAAATTTTGTTGTTCAGTCTTGTTTCGACGATTTTTCTTGACATCAAAGGGCGAACAAATTAAAAGAATCCGATGATCGGAAATGAGTGACTGTTCATTTTTTGTACCAAGGCATACCTTTTAGAAAGGTATGTAAAATGAATAAGTTGCTTGATGTGATCAAGATGGAAAACGGATGGCTGCATGGCGTGAGTATTTGTTTTTCTTGAAACAAGAAGCTAGAGGTTATTGGCTGTCCAGATCGGACGCCATAAAGGAAAATCCAAGTGAGGAGGTAGTTTAATGCCAAGTTACGTAGATCCTTCAAAATGTGATGGTTGCAAGGGTGGGGATAAAACCGCCTGCATGTACATCTGCCCCAACGATCTGATGGTTCTCAATGTTGAGGCTATGAAGGCGTATAATCAGGAGCCGGATGCATGCTGGGAGTGTTACTCCTGTGTTAAGATTTGCCCGCAGGGTGCTATTTTTGTTCGCGGATATGATGACTTCGTACCGTTGGGAGGCCAGGTTCATCCGATGCGGTCTTCTGATTCCATCATGTGGACCGTTAAATTCCGCAATGGTAACATCAAACGTTTTAAGTTCCCGATTCGGACAACTGCTGAAGGTGCTGCCAATGAATATCCCGGTCAAAGGGGTGGAAGCCTTGATGACGAGAATTTGCTGCTTGAGGGTAACCTGCCCAATCCCACCAAGCTGGCCTAATAGCCATAGGGAAGCAGGGATTAACTAAATAGTTCTATTCTAAAATAATTACTTAGGAGATAGAAATATGGCATTACCAAATAAGCCGAAAGGCGAGCTTAACGCCGTTGTCGATCCAGAGATCGTTGAGCATAGCTGTGATGTGCTGATCGTTGGTGGTGGTATGGCTGCCTGTGGCGCAGCTTTTGAGATCACCAAATGGGCTCCGGCTGACATGAAGATTATTCTTGTCGATAAAGCTTCCTTGGAGCGCTCTGGGGCCGTCGCTCAGGGCCTTTCTGCTATTAATACCTACATCGGCGACAATGCCATCGAAGACTATGTCAAGATGGTACGTAACGATCTGATGGGTGTTGTCCGTGAAGATCTTATCTATGACCTTGGCCGTCATGTTGACGAATCCGTAAAACTCTTTGAAGAGTGGGGTCTGCCCGTTTGGAAGAAAGCTGATGACGGGAGCAACCTTGACGGCGCCAAACCTGCCAAAACCCTCCGTGAGGGCGGTGCTCCAGTTCGTACCGGCAAATGGCAGATCATGATCAACGGTGAATCCTACAAATGTATTGTTGCTGAGCCAGCCAAGAAAGCCCTCGGTGAAGCCAATATTCACGAGCGTATTTTTATCGTCAAGATGCTGCTCGATAAAAACAAAGAGAACACCATTGCTGGTGCGGTTGGTTTCTCGGTTCGTGAGAATAAGGTACACGTTTACACCTGCAAGACCGCACTTGTCGCTTGCGGTGGTGCAGTAAATATTTTCCGTCCTCGTTCGACCGGTGAAGGTAAAGGTCGTGCATGGTATCCGGTATGGAATGCAGGTTCCACCTACACCATGTGTGCACAGGTTGGCGCCACTCTGACCATGATGGAAAATCGTTTCACTCCGGCTCGTTTCAAAGACGGGTACGGTCCTGTCGGTGCATGGTTCCTTCTGTTCAAGGCTAAAGTGCAGAACGGTCTCGGTGAATTCTATGCCAACAGCCCGGCGGTTAAAGATGAATTGGCGAAATTCATGCCATACGGTGCATCTGCCGTTACACCGACCTGTTTGCGTAACCACTTGATGATCAACGAGTTGAAGGAAGGTCGTGGACCGATTTACATGGCTACCGACGTGGCTCTGAATGCATTCCTTGATGCTCAACGTGCAGCCGGTAAAGATGAGAAGGAAGTGAAAAAATTCTGGAAACATCTTGAGTCAGAGGCTTGGGAAGATTTCTTGGATATGTCCGTTGGTCAGGCTGGTCTATGGGCCGGTACCAACACGGAGCCTGAAAAAGTCGGTTCAGAAATCATGCCGACCGAACCCTACATGTTGGGTTCACACTCCGGTTGTTGTGGCATCTGGACCTCAGGTCCTGATGAGAGTTGGGTACCTACCATTGATGGTCCTCGCTCGCATCAGTACAAATGGGGTTACAACCGCATGACCACTGTTAACGGCCTGTTTACAGCTGGCGACGGTGTTGGTGCTTCCGGCCATAAGTTCTCCTCCGGTTCCCATGCGGAAGGGCGTATCTGTGCAAAACAGATGGTGAAATATTGCCGTGATAACGCAACGTTCAAGCCTGAGCTTGCTCAGACTGCCAAGGAATTGGCAGATGAAATCTACGCACCGGTAAAACTCTACCATGAGTTCAAGGATGCTTCTACAGCCGCTGACGTCAATCCGAACTATGTAAAACCTGCCGGATTGATGATGCGCCTGATGAAAGCAACTGACGAATATGGTGGTGGTGTTGCGACCTACTACATGACTTCCGGTAAGCTTCTGAATATCTGCCTTGATCTTCTCGCCGTAATGCGTGAAGATGCCGCAAAAATGGCAGCTGGCGATTTGCATGAGTTGATGCGCGCTTGGGAAAACTATCACCGTATTTGGTGTGTCGAGACGCACATTCGCCACATCGAATTCCGGAAGGAATCTCGTTATCCCGGATTCTATTATCGGTCTGATTACCCGACCGTTGATGATGAGAACTGGAAAGCGTTTGTTAACTCTACCTTTGATCCCAAAACCAAAGAGTGGAAATGCGAGAAAGTCAATTGTGTGAACATCATCGAGACCACCCCTTGGATCTAATCTCGCGACGACACTGATTGTCTGAAATATAAATCTCCAGACTCCCTTGCGGGGTCTGGAGATTTTTTATATCAGGCTAGGATTTTGTTTGAGTTGATACGGAAGATGAAGTAGTTTTTCTCGTTTCGTATCAATTGAACCAGAAATCACCTTTCATCAATACCAGCAGTTATGGAGGTTTGGCATGAGTGACACTGCAGGCAATGGTGCGGTACTGGTTGTGGGTGGCGGTATAAGTGGTATTACCGCTGCGCTCGAAGCAGCTGAGGTTGGCAACGACGTTTTTTTGGTCGAGAAAAACGCCTATTTTGGCGGCCGGGTAGCCCAGCTCAACCAGTATTTCCCCAAACTTTGTCCCCCAACTTGTGGACTTGAAATCAATTTTAAGCGCATTAAAGACAGTCGTAAGGTTCGAACTTACAGCCTGACGACTGTTAAATCAATTTCTGGCGGTCCTGGCAATTATGAAGTTCAGTTGGAAACGGCTCCTCGCTATATTAATTCCAACTGTACTGCTTGCGGCGACTGTAGTCAGGCGTGTACCGATGAAATCGACGATGCCTTCAATTTTGGAATGAAAAAAATTAAGGCCGCCTATCTTCCTCATGAGATGGCATTTCCTCGTCGCTACGTTTTAGCCAAAGAGGCCTGCTCTGTTGCGTGCCTGGATGCCGTTAAGGCCTCGTGTAAATACAATGCGGTAGAATTGGACATGCAACCGCAGACTTTTACCCTGAAGGTTAGCTCCATTATTTGGTCAACCGGTTGGAATCCCTATGATGCAGCTAAAATCACTAACCTGAACGTTAATTCTTCTCCTGCCATTATCACTAATATGATGATGGAGAGGTTGGCTGCTGACAATGGACCAACCGGTGGTAAGATCCTTCGCCCTGGTGATAACAAAGAACCGGCCTCTTTTGCTTTCGTCCAATGTGCTGGTTCCAGAGATGAAAACCATTTGCAGCATTGTTCCTATATCTGTTGCATGGCAACTTTTAAGCATATTTCATATATTCGCAATCAGTATCCGGATGCGAAAATTTATGTTTTTTATATAGATCTTCGTACTCCAGGTAAATATGAGAATTTCCGCGAAAAATTCATGGCAGACCCCAATTCGACCTTTATCAAAGGGAAAGTGGCCGATATCACCGCCGAGCGTGATGGCGGTGTAACAGTGGTCGCTGAAAATGCTCTGACCGGGACAAAAATTCATCAGAAAGTTGATCTATGCATCCTTGCCACAGGCATGGAACCGGCTCTTGGTGAGCAGGGCAAAGCATTAGGCATTAAGATGGATGGAATCGGCTTTGTGGTCTCTGACCCTGAAAAGGCTATGTTCTCAGCTGGTTGTGCAAAATCCGCCGTTGATGTTTATTCCAGTGGACAATCCTCCACTGCAGCTGCCCTTAAAGCAATTCAGATTGGACGGTAGGAGGAAGGTCAATGAAAAAAGTATATGGTGCATATCTCTGTACTGGTTGTGGCATTGGCAATGTCCTCGATATAGATGGATTGAAAGACGCGGCATCAGATGCCGGGATTCAAATGAACGACCACCTCTGTCTTTGCGGTTCCGATGGTCGAGCTCTCATTGAGAAGGATATTGCCGAGAAAGGTGTAAATACGGTGGTTGTCTGCGCCTGTTCTCCCCGGGTTATGCAGGAAGAATTCAATTTTGGCGAACAAACCATCACTGTTAGGGCCAATTTGCGTGAGCATGTTGCCTGGACAGCAAGTGAGTCGAAAGAAGATGGCAGCATTGATGATTTTCTTCAGGAAATGGGTACGGATTATGTCCGTATGGCCGTCACCAGGGCACAGAAAACGGAATTACCGGTTCCTTTTAAACTTGAGACCACTTGCAAGAATATTTTGGTCATGGGAGGAGGAATTGGCGGGTTGACTGCTGCCAAAGAAGCCGCCAAGGCCGGTTATGCTGTCACCCTTGTAGAAAAAGAAGCCCAGTTAGGTGGAAAAGCGTTGGGCTGGAGAAAAATGTTTCCCACTGCTTATCCTTATGCAGAATTGGAAAACCCGACAATTCAACAGTTGATAAGTGAGGTTCAGGCAAACAGTAAAATTACGATAAAAACCGGAACCGAAGTGGCCAGAATTGCCGGTGCGCCCGGTATGTTCAACGTTACTTTTAAAAGTGAAGGAACAACTACCGAATGGGATGCTCCTGCCAAAGTCACTGTAGATCAGCAAGATCTCATAAATAAAGGTGAGATGGAGGATCCTAATAAGGGATATAACAAATACACCCTGATCAACCCTGATGGTGAGGCTTTTGGCTCGGTGGTTCTGGCAACTGGCTGGAAACCTGCGGATGTCTCGCAGTATGAGCATCTGGGATATGGCAAGTTGACCAATGTTGTTACCAATGCTGAATTTGAGAAGCTTGCTAAAAATGGTAAAGTGCCTGCTCGGGTTGCCTTTGTTCAGAGTCCTGGCGGGAAGGAAAATGATAGGGATTTCCCTTATTGCAATTCTGTCACCTCTATGGTTGCTTTGAAACAGGCCAACTATGTGATCGAAGATAACCCTGCTGACGGTCAGGCCTATATTCTTTATCAGCACATGCGTACCCCTGGGAATACTGAGTTGTTCTATAAGGGTATGCAGGCGAAGGATGGCGTATTCATGACTAAGGCGGCTGTAACTAAAGTAGCTGCTGCTGGTAACGGTTTGGTCGTAGACGTTGAAGATAATCTGCTCGGAGAAAACCTTCAACTTAATGTCGATATGGTTGTTTTGGCTGCTGGTATGATACCAACCACCGCCACCGATCCAGTAATCAACCTGGCTTATCGACAGGGGCCGGCATTCTTGGATCTAGATTTGTTTGACGGTTATGCAGACTCCCATTTTATCTGTTTTCCTTATGAGACAAGAAGAACGGGCATCTATACTTGCGGTGGCGTTCGCAAAGCTGAAACCATGGAGGAAACCATAGATGATGCCACCGGCGCTGCACTCAAGGCGATTCAGTGTATTGAATCGGCAGATCGTGGTGTAGCTGTACATCCTCGTTCCGGTGACAGAACCTACCCTGACTTCTTTTTCTCACGCTGCACTCAATGTAAGCGTTGTACCGAAGAATGTCCTTTTGGTGCATTGGATGATGATGAAAAAGGTACTCCTTTGCCTAATCCCACAAGATGTCGGCGTTGCGGAACCTGTATGGGCGCCTGTCCTGAAAGAATTATTAACTTTGCTGATTACAGCATTGATCTCATCGGTTCGATGGTCAAAGCCATTGAGGTCCCCGATGACGACGAGGAAAAACTGCGCATCGTGGTATTTGTCTGTGAAAATGATGCCTATCCTGCCATTGACATGTCCGGTATGCATCGGAATAAGATCAACAGACTGGTACGATTCATTCCGGTACGTTGCCTTGGGTCGATGAATATGGTCTGGATCAAGGATGCCATGTCCTCGGGTATTGACGGTGCCCTACTGCTAGGCTGTAAGTATGGTGACGATTATCAATGCCATTTTGTCAAGGGATCAGAAATTGCTACAAAACGTATGGAAAATATCGGTGAAACCCTCGGTTCATTAGGACTTGAACCTGAACGATGCGGTGTGAGAGAAATCGCTATATCTGATTATGATAAAATTCCAGGTATTATCGATGAATTTGTTGAAGAAATCGTTGCCATGGGACCCAATCCTTTCAAAGGTTTCTAATTTCGGTTGACTGCATCTCTCTCCGCCACCTTGCTTGCATGGTTGCGGAGAGAGAATACTACTGTTTGGTAACAAGCCTACTCGATATGCTGATCATCATTTTCCATGACAGGAGCAAATAATGTCTATGAACGTGCAACCCGATCTTGAATTTATTAAAGCCATGAAGGAGGCGGGTGGCGACACTTTAAAACAGTGTTATCAATGTGCGACTTGTTCGGTCGCATGCCCCCTATCCTCCGACGATAAACCTTTTCCCAGAAGAGAGATGATTCTTGCTCAATGGGGATTGAAAGATAAACTAATCAACGATCCTAATATTTATTTATGTCATCAATGTGGGGATTGCACTGAGCTTTGCCCGCGAGGAGCCCGTCCTGGAGATGTTTTAGGCGCCATTCGTTCTTATGCGTATCGTTCCCTTGGTTGGCCCTCAGCTCTGGCTGATCTTTGCAGCTCAGCAAAAAATCTACCTGTTCTTATAGGTATTCCATCGGTAGTAATTTTTGTCTTGTGGTTGATCTCAGGAGGAATGCAAATTCCCTCAGGGGGACATTTTGCACATGCCGGCTATACCCAATTTTTTGGGCATTGGGATTTTCGTTTACTTGCTAAAAATGTACTGTTTATCGATATCATTATGCTGACTGCAGCTGGTATAGCGGTGACTTCCATCTATAAAGGAGTTTCAACTTTATGGAAGGGAATGGAAACTTCCATCGGTATGACAGATGTACCCTATAGGCCTTCTGTCCCGCAATTTGTCAAACAATTTCTTTGGCCTTCTTTATTAGAAATTATTCAACATACCCGATTTAAAGAATGTACCGTAAATGCAAATCGGGTGAAGGGCCACCAACCGTTGATGCTTGGATTTATAGGGCTTTTTATTGTTACTTGTTATTCTTTATTTACTCAGGATGTCATAGGTATATTTATACCTTCAATGCATGGACCGATTTCCATGTGGAATCCTGTAAAATTGCTTGCTAACGTTTCCGCAGTGGCCTTAATTGCTGGAATCGGCATTCTCTGGATGAATCGAACAAAGATGGAATCTATCGGCAAATCAACCAATACCTTTTATGATTGGTTTCTCATCTGGATCATCATGGGCGTGGGTGTCACTGGTTTAGCTGCCGAATTACTTCGGATTATCGGCATTCCTTCTTTGGGATATGTGGTGTATTATTTACATCTAATTTCGGTCGTCATGCTCTTTTTGTATATGCCTTACACAAAATTTGCTCATATAGTGTATCGAACATTCGCTATGGCATTCGAGCGTTACAGAGAATCTTCTTATATTAAGAATCCGTTAAACCAATAAAATAATTGCACGTACAAAACAGGGAAACCCGGAGTTGTGTGCTCTTGGTTTCCCTGTTGGGACTATGAAATTGATATGGGTTTCTTTCTGAATAAAATAAATATTGATTTTTTAATTTTTTATAGTATATTTAACAGTTTTATGCTGGCGTAGCTCAATTGGCAGAGCACCTGATTTGTAATCAGGGGGTTGCGGGTTCAAGTCCCATCGCCAGCTCCAGATAAGATTAGAAATTGAAAGCCATAAGGTGATTAAGTGATTGGCAGGTTGTTCACCTTATGCCTTTTGTCTTCTAGTTGCATAGTGGAGGGGTTCCCGAGTGGCTAAAGGGAACAGACTGTAAATCTGTCGGCGACGCCTTCGGAGGTTCGAATCCTCCCCCCTCCACCACTGAAACTGGAAGAGTGAAAACGGTTAAAGTGGGTAGGTTTATTTTAGAATTCATGTTGATTCAAGCGGGAATAGCTCAACGGTAGAGCATCAGCCTTCCAAGCTGAGGGTTGCGGGTTCGAATCTCGTTTCCCGCTCCATTGCTATAAAGTAAGTTTTGACCAGACCACAGATTTTAATTTGATCGTTCTTCGCCCACGTAACTCAGTGGTAGAGTACCTCCTTGGTAAGGAGGAAGTCATCGGTTCAAGTCCGATCGTGGGCTCCAAGAATCAGTCGATTAAAAGTAATAATTGACTGAATATAGTTGAACTTTTGCCCAAGGAGACATGGTATGGCGAAGGAAAAATTTGCGCGGACAAAGCCGCATGTCAATGTAGGAGAAAAGATAATGAGCTGAAAAAAAACCAAAGGAACCGCACCAGTTGGCGTTCGGTTGCTGAAGAGCGGGATTGGAATTCAAGAGCGGGACAAGATAACTCCCCAGACCAAGCAGCAAAAAAACGGCTAGGAACAGCAAGAGGAGAGAGACCACCTCCTGTCGCCCTTTGGTCTCTGATGGTGAGGTGGATGCCGCCATGATGACACTAATGTATACGCTTTCCCGGGCTCATTGGCCTGAAAAAAACAAAATAAATGGCCCGTTATCCTGGTGAACAGAAACCGGTCCGATCAGATCGGTAGCACTATTGTTTGTGCCGCCTCATCTGTTATAGGAGTAACCGTTGGGCGATTACCTACACCTGTTCTTATAATTTCGGAGATCATTTCCATCCTGCACCTTATTTGACAAACTAGAACAATATATTGCAGGCAGCAAAAAGTGCGAATGCAGTGGTTCCTGAGTCTAGGGGCCTGATGAAAAATCACAAAGAAGTGTTATTTTGCCAAAGCGGACTGGACAGCATCAAGAATGCCGTTGATAAAAGAAACTGACTCCTCAATGGAATACCGCTTAGCGATCTCTAGGGCCTCATTCATTGCCACTTGCGCTGGAGTATCTTCAGCATACTGTAATTCGAAGACAGCTATACGGAGGATATTCCGGTCGACCGAGGACATTCGCTCCACCCTCCAATTATGGGAATGTTTGGCCAGCAAGGCGTCAATCTCATCCAGATGAAGACAGATTCCCTCTATCAACTGACGCCCATACGGGAGCGATCGGTCGCCGACCTCGAAGGTCTGGCAAAACATCTCAAGATTTGTCTCTACCAAATCAGGAGAGCAAGAATACTCCTGGAAATCGAGACTGAACAGGAACTGCAGGGCCATCTCCCGTGATTTGCGACGTAATCCCATGAAATTCCGTTTCTAAAAAATTTTTAAAGGCGGGCTAGCCGACAAGGCTCATCAAATTAACCATTTCCAGGGCAGCGATTGCCACGTCCGAGCCCTTGTTGCCGGCTTTGGTTCCCGCTCTTTCAATCGCCTGTTCAATGGTTTCAGTGGTCAACACGCCAAAGAGAACAGGTATCCCGGCATCCAGCATAACCTGAGCCGTTCCTTTGGAAACCTCCCCAGCAACATAGTCGAAGTGCGGTGTCGCCCCCCGGATAATGGCACCGAGGCAAATCACCGCATCATGCCGTCCCGATTTAGCCATTTTCTGGGCAACCAACGGGATTTCAAAGGCGCCGGGCACCCGAGCGACAACGATATCACCGGTATTGACTCCGGAGCGGACCAGGCTGTCGATTGCCCCTTCCAGCAGTTTTTCTGAAATAAAGGAGTTGAAACGAGAAACCACAATACCGATTTTTCGTCCTGTACCCTGCAAATGTCCTTCCAAATAAGTAACCATGCTCTTCCCTGTTATTTTGATATCACGGATCTTTGGTCACGCACCCCATCGGCATGTCGCCGTACAACTCAAGGATGTGTCCCATTTTATCGCGTTTAGTTCGTAGGTATTTACGGTTTTCCTCTTCACCGGGTATTTCGATAGGAAGCCGATCCACCACTTCCAACCCGTACCCTTCCAATCCAATTATTTTCTTTGGATTATTAGTCAATAAACGCATTTTCCGCACCCCCAGATCCCGCAGAATCTGGGCACCAATCCCATAGTCACGAAGATCAGGCTTAAAACCCAGACGGGTGTTTGCTTCCACCGTATCCAGACCGTCACTGTCCTGGAGTTCATAGGCCCGCAGTTTATTGATCAGGCCAATGCCCCGCCCTTCCTGGCGCATATAGAGGACCACGCCTTTGCCCTCCTGCTCCACCATTCGCATCGCCGCATGCAGCTGGGAGCCGCAATCACAGCGGGCCGAGCCAAAAACGTCGCCGGTCAAACATTCGGAATGCACCCGCACCATCACCGGTTCATCCGGAGAAATGTCCCCCTTGACAAGAGCAACATGTTCATCCTTGTCGACATCATTGAGATAGGCAATCAGCCGGAATTCGCCGGCATGGAAGGTCGGGAGACGTGTCTCGGCGGCCCGACGTACCAGTACATCCTTGCGGAGGCGATAGGCGACCAGATCGGCAATGGTGGCAATCTTAATCCCATGCGCCTTGGCAAAAATCTCAAGATCGGGCATCCGCGCCATCGTGCCGTCGGCATTCATGATCTCGCAAATGATGCCGGCAGTGCGCAGTCCGGCAATCCGGGCGAGATCAACCGACCCTTCCGTCTGACCAGTCCGCACCAGAACCCCGCCGCTCCGGGCACGCAAAGGAAAAATGTGACCGGGGCTGATGATATCACGCGGCGTCGCCGCTGGATCGACAGCCGCCTCTATGGTCCGGGCCCGGTCCGCCGCCGAAATACCGGTGCTCACTCCGGTGCGGGCCTCGATACTGATGGTGAAGCCGGTGCCGTAGGGCGATTGATTGTTGGAGACCATCATTGGCAGACCTAACTGTTCAATGATGTCCGGACTCATGGCCAGACAGATCAACCCCCGGCCATGCGTTGCCATAAAATTTATGGCTTCCGGTGTCACCATCGAGGCTGCCATGCACAGGTCGCCCTCGTTTTCCCGGTCTTCATCGTCAACCAGGATGACCATTTTACCGGCCTTAATGTCTTCTACAACTGCCTCAATCGAACTGACTGCCATATCGTGCCTCATTGGAAGCGCCACTGTTTGCAGCGGCACACCTTTTTTCGTTCAATATCCCAAACTAGAAATACTACGGGAAGCGGTACTCATCCCGATGCTCAAAAAAATCCGTTTTCGGCAAGGAAAACCGGATTGATCCGGCTCTGCGCCTTGCCGTTGGTTGTTCTCTCCGTCAGCAGTTTTTCCACATATTTGCCGATCATGTCTACCTCGACATTCACCCGGTCCCCCACCTTGAGTCCCCCCAGCGCAGTGACCGCCAGGGTGTGGGGAATGACGGACACCGAAAATTGACTGCGGTCGCAGGTGTTCACCGTCAGACTGACGCCGTCGATGGTGATCGAGCCCTTCTCGATAACATATTTTGTCAGGCTCGAATCCAGTGAAAAGGTGAACAGGGTAAAACTTCCGGTGCTTCGTCTCTGTTGAACCTGCCCCTGGGCGTCGATATGACCGCTGACCAAGTGGCCCCCCAACCGGTCACTTAGACGGAGGGCGCGTTCCAGGTTTATCCTGTTGCCGGTCTGCAACCGACCGAGACCGGTCCGTTCCAGACTTTCCGGCGAGACATCGACATAGAAACGTCGTCCTTTGATGTTTCGCGCCGTCAGGCAGGCTCCATTAACCGCAATGGATTCCCCCTCTTCTGGATCGGCAAGCTGGAAATCCGCCTCCAGACCAAAGATCATCCCGCCACCGGCCGGTCGCTTCTCAATAAGCGTTCCCAGCCCTTGAATGATCCCGGTGAACATTACGGCTTCTGCTCCACGGCGGCTGCCCGCTGGTTGAACTCCTCGGCAAGCCGGGCATGTTTGAACCGACCGTGAATACTGGCGACAGAACGATAGGCATCAGCCGACCTGGCAGTGTCTCCCATTTCGTGATAGAGCTCAGCGACCACAATAAGGATTTCAACCGCCCCCTTGGGATTCTGGGTCAGGCGGTAATGCTCCAGCATATCATAGAGGAGTTCGAGCGCCTTTTCACGATCCCCTAATTTTCTGTAGGCCACCGCCATCTTTTTGTTTAATGCCAACTGGGAGAAACTGTCATCCTCTTTTTCGCAGATGGCTCCCGCCCTTTGATAATTGGCAATAGCCATGGCATACTCGTCACGGGCGAGGCAGGTATCCCCTAACCGGTCGGCGGCGTTGGCCACCCCCTGCTCGTTCCCCTGTTCTTCAAAACCTTTCAGGGCATTATGAAACGCCAGAGCAGCCTGAGTGTAGTCGCCGTTACCGAAAAATTTGCGCCCCTCGATATAATCCTTTTTCGCCGGATCGATGGTCGGTTCGTCGCTGGAATTCTCGCCGGCCATAGGCAGGAGAGAACCGAGGGGTTGAATGTGATCACTCACCATTGCTGTCTTCCTTATGAATGTTCTGGGTGGCCTGAACTGATAGCGCCGCCACCGTTGTTGTATTAAAAGCGCCCTGTTCGCAGATGGTGACAGGGGTTTCGTCGTTCTGCAGCGCCATAATCTGCAAGCCCGCCTCTTTTGCCTTGATCCTGCCCAAGAGGCGCAGCGTCAAGCCGCGCATCATCGGATCACTGTGCGTGAGCATAGGAAACAGGGAGTAAAAAGGGGTGTTACGGATGAGATCTGGCCTGGAAGCTGCGATCTCCCCCAGTCCCCACAGCGCTGCTTCGCGAGTGCCGGGATCTCCCATAAAGTTGAAAAGATGGCGGGTAAAAGCCCCGTAGATATCTGGGCGGGCGCCAATGATGGCCCCTATGGTCTCAACCATACCCCAGGAACTGGCAGCCGAGTCTGAACAGGCCTCAAACAACCGGTGCAACAGATCAGCAACGGAGCCAGGCTCACGGGTAGCAATCCGTCCGCAGACCTGGCCGATGATCCAGGCAATACGATAGCGAGCAGCGGGATCGGGCTCATACAGCAACCGTTGCAGATAGCGCAGGGTCTTGCTGTCATCCAGATAAAGATCGACCAAGGCATCAATATCAACCAACTGAGCCAATTGCTTCACGACCTGCTTGTCTGCCCGTCTCCGGGCACGTTTGGGATCACGCGTCGGCTCACTTCCCAGTGCGACAGCGACACGCTGCGCCACCTCCACGCCACCCTGCTCCGGGCGAAGCGCCTCTTGCTTTTGCCCTATCCGTTTGATCAGTTCCGAGGCCTCCTGGTGCAGACGGACAAAATAGAGGACCCCTCGCACAGCTCTGCCGTCGAGGTTTCTCTTGACGACCACCTGATGGGTTACCTCGTCATAGTTGTCTATTGTACCGGTCAGATAATCTTCTTCCGGTACCAACTCCCAGGCCAGGTCCCACTGCTCATTGCAGGCATTGACCAAACATTCGACCATAGCCGCGCCAAGATTGTGACCGGTGGCATCGCCCACATAAACAGCTCCACATTCACAAATCCCCATGGGGAACTCGCGCATTTTGCGCTGGACACCTTCGGTCGGCCGTCCGACATCCATGCCGCAGAACGGGCACCAGGGTTTGAGATGTGCCTCTGCCTTACTGCTCATGAATGTTCTGTAAGTTTCGCCGCAAGCGCGTCAACAAAACGGGGATCAACGCTGTAGCCCAGCTCTTGGGCCTTCTCCAGGTTGCGCTGCGCTTCCTTGAAGTCGCCATTGAAATACAGGGCCACCGCCAAGTTGTTCCGGGCCATCGCGGAATCAGGCTCCAGGGTGACCGCCTGCCGGGCCGCATCCACGGCTTTAACATCTTCTGCCGCCATGGTGTACGCGGAGGTCAGGTTTATCCAGGCAGTCAAAAGTTTGGGATCGATCTGCACGGCGGTGGCGTAGCACTCGATGGCCGCATCGACCTCGTTACGGTGCTGATGAATGAGGCCGATATTGACATGGGCCTCGGCCATCTTCGGGGAAATGACAAGTGCCTGCTTGTTCAGTTCCAGGGCCCGATCGGTCTCACCACGATCAAAAAAAATAGCGCCGAGATTGATCATGCTCTCCATGGACTGATCATCCAGTTCAATGGCCTTTTCGAGCTGGGCGATAGCCTCGTCGACCCGCCCCGCCTTCCGATAGACCAAACCGAGATGATGCCGGGCCATGACGTTATCTGGTTTTTGCTGTACCACTTTTTCAAGATCGCTGATAACCACCGAGAGATCGGCTGTTTTCTGTATTTCTGTCATAAAAACCTTCTCTAATTCTAAGTGACTAGCCCTTGCCGGCTAATATCCGGCAGTTTTGGAAAAGTCTTTATTATATAGCCACGAACGCCACGGAAGCAAGCCGGACTTCCGAAGAATAGCGCCTGCGTCCCATCAACATCTTTCCCCTGGCGCCCTGTTCCACGTGGAGACTACCGGCCGAGCCATACACTAAGTAATGGTCGAACCTGCTCATTCGCCAGAATTTCTGGCATAGGTGATCAGTTTTTTCTGCCGCTCAATGGCCAAAACCTTCTGGGCCACTTCAATGTCCTTACGAATCTGCCGAGCCAATGCCTCCGGTCCAGTGAAGGCGATTTCACCGCGCAGATGCCGAAGCAAATTGATTTTCAAAGGGCGGCCGTAAATATCCGTGTTGAAATCAAAGATATGGGTTTCAGCCACCAAGGCCGTATCCCCGAAGGTCGGGTTATAGCCGATATTGGAAACCCCGCCGTACTGTTTGCCATCATAGATGACCTGGGTGACATAGACCCCCCGCTTCGGGCAAAGGTCCTCTTCGGAAATGCACAGATTCGCCGTGGGAAACCCGAGCAGTTTACCGCCACGCTGCCGCCCCCACTGGACATCACCCCGAATCTGATAGTAACGACCCAACAACCTGTGGACATCGCGCATCTTTCCGGCAGCGACCAGTTCCCTAATCCGGGTGCTGGACACCAGCATCCCCTGCACATAATGAGCGGGCATCACCATCACAGAAAATCCCTTCTCCGCTCCCTGACTTTGGAGGAAGGCGGTATCACCTTGACGCCCCTTGCCCAACGCATAATCATAACCAACGACCAGATCCTGTATCCCGATACAACGGACAAGCACCTCGTCAACAAATTCGACCGCTGTCGTCAGGGCAATCTCCCGGTTGAAAGGAATGATCACCAGGACGTCAATCCCGGCCCGTTGAATCAGTTCAATCTTCTGGGGAGTGGTCGAAATCAGCCTGATACCCTGCGGACCCAACACCTTGAGAGGATGAGGGTCAAAGGTGATGGCGACACTGGTTCCCTTGTCCTGACGAGCCCTGGCCACCACCTGATCAAACAACTTCTGGTGACCGAGATGCACGCCATCAAAATTTCCTATAGTGACGTGTGCCCGTGGAAAAGGAATTCGAATATCTTTGAGGTCAGTATATATTTCCATGGGGGCCACCGCGATACCGGGCGGGCTCGTTGCAAAACAAAAAGTAAATTCCCGGCTGGCAAGGAAAATTCCTCGCGACCGTGAAGACGGGATATGTACCCCAAATCGGAAAAACAAGCAAACAGTTCATGGCATCCGTGGTACACGACCGTCTGCAGGCTTCTCGCTTTCTCCGCAAATCATGTAGCCATCTTTAGTGGAGAACGCCAGCGGCACTCCCGACTGTCGTTTGATAGTGCTCGACCAATAATCTGGCAGAGTTGGCGCATCACCGACAACCTCATAGCCTGCAGCGAGTTGAAGTCAACAAACTCTCTGGGATGAACATTGACGGTTCTGCAAAAAAAATAAGCAAACCTTGGTCCTGTCATTTCGAACGCATTGAGGACTCTCTGAATTTAAAAAAGATTTCTTGTCGTTGCGCTCCTCGAAATATCAAAAAATTTAATCTTTACGATTTCATCAACATTGCGCTGCCCCAAAGAAATACTTGACAAAAAGCCGATTGGCTAGCATATTCACCGACGCAGTGCCGAAGTGGCGGAATTGGTAGACGCGCTAGGTTCAGGGTCTAGTGGGCGTACGCTCGTGGAAGTTCGAGTCTTCTCTTCGGCACCATTTAATTTAAGGATTTCAATAGGTTAATGTTTAACCTATTGAAATCCTTAAATTTTTTCCAGGGTTTAATCGCAAGACAACATATTACACCCCGGAAATTTTCTATTTTGTGCACAAAATTGTGCACATCGAGCACATCGCGTTTTCTCGTAACCTTAGCTTGTTAAAGGAGTAGAGATGCGCGTTCCCACCTATTTTTTTCAAAGCCTCGAATCAATTTACTACTTCCGAATGAGGGTTCCCACCGACCTTCAACCGATCTTCAAGCGTATCGAACTGAAAAAGTCGCTGCGGACCAAAAGCAAGACCTTGGCCCTGCGTCGATGCCGTCAGTACGTCGCGGCTGCGGAACAGGTTTTCGAGTCGTTACGTCTGAGCCATTTCAAGGCGGAGCTTACAGGTACCAGTCCCACAGGTCAGTTGGTCGACCTTACCGCGTTAGAAAAGTTAGATTCCCACCGGACCATTCGTGACCGCGAAAAGGAGCTTTGGAATGCAGTGTTCAAGGCTGCTGATTCAGCTACCAGCAACAATGATCCACTTCCCGCGCCTAATAGCGCACCTGAGCCCGCGCCCGCCCTACCCTATTCACCGATCCTGCCTGTTCAACAAGTCAGCCAGCGTATCCCTTTGAGTGAACTGATCCGGCTGTATATTACAGAGGTCACCGACCAGCGCGGACAGGTTATTGCAAAAGGTATCGAGAATAACCTGCTCCGGTTCATGGAGATCGTTACCGACAAGCCGATTAACCAGTACAGCGTTGAGGACAAGCTCCAGTACCGTGACGTCCTTCAAGCCATGCCCAAATGCATCAACCGGAAAGAGTACCAAGGCATGTCAATCGATGACATTGTCAATATGGAACGCCCGGCTGACGAACTGCTCTCAATCAAGACCGTGAACATGCGGCTGATCGACGTGGCCACCTTGTTCAACTGGGCGGTCAACAATGCAGTGATCGAAAGTCACCCGTTCAAAAAAGCCGTTCTGAAAATCCAAAAAAGCGATGATGCGGAAAGGCCAGCGGTATCGGACGCGGATATCAAAGTCATCATAGAGAATTTGCCACGATCACAAGCGGAACCTTCCCGCTACTGGGTGCCCCTGCTCGCCTGCTTCACGGGAATGCGCCAGAGCGAGATTGCTCAACTAGACGGTGATGACATAGTCGACATGAACGGGACATGGTGCATCGACATTAATGACCGTGGCGATAAACGGTTGAAAAATAACAACGCAAAAAGGATCGGGCCTTTGCATCCGGTACTTTTGGAAGCCGGGCTGATCCCGTTTGCGGAACACAGGCGCGGACTGAAACTATTTGAGGATGTCAAACCGTACAACGGCAAGTACGGTCACCAGGTATCTAAATTCTTCTCCAAATATATGGCTTCAATCGGCGTCAAGGGGAGCGGCCAGACCTTCCATGGTCTCCGCCACTCGGTCATTACCAAATTCTGGTCCGCTGGAATACCTGAGGCTCATACTGCTGCTGTTGTCGGTCACCAGAGAGGAGAAAGGGAAAGCTATACCAGGTATGCGAAGAAAACTGACTTAAAGCCGCTTCTGGCAGCTATTGAGGCAATAGATTATGGAAACATCAAATTGACAGCCTGGAGCAGCGAGTGAGGCGAGAATTTCAGGAGTCGGGTAGCCTCATTGGCGGCTTGAGGTTATAGGACGCTGAACCAGCCGTCGTTATTGTTGTTTGATTGCAGCAGGTTGCAACTCGTGCGTAATTTCTCTCTAAGAGGGGTCAACGTTCAAATTCTACAGAGCTCAACCTTATATCATTACTTAAAACGCTGGAGATGATTAATTTCTAGAGAGCCCCGATCATTAGATATTCTGTTACTTTCAGAATAACATCTTTTCTGCAAAGCTTGTTACAGCTTAAGGAATAGTATACGGCGCCTCGCAATATCCTGTACCGCTATAAGAAGAATTCGATGCCTGCAAAGACTACTCCAATTGCCAAGATTCATCGACTGGCGGGTATGTTTGCCTGTGAAATTCCACCCTCCATCAGATACGTGGCAAAAAGTCTCAACCTTTCCCGCACTACCGTTGACAAATATCGACTAATTATTTGTAATAGCGGTTTTTCTGCCGCGGATTTCTCCGCATTATCCCCTAGTGCAATGCAACGTATCCTCAAAGGAGCAGAACTTAAAAACCCTTCGGATCGTATCAAAAACCTGTTATCTATTTTTCCCGAGCTAGAACGATGTATGCTTGAAGGGCATTCCAACCTCAAAACTACTTGGGCTGAATATAGGAAAAATCACCCATTTGGGTACGGATTTTCACAGTTCGCTGCGCATTTTCATTCATGGCGGCTA
>Ga0364909_10200_pt1 | contig 20525 bp, 24 predicted proteins | sample SorcelJu500001C3_3_FD_206966 | JGI IMG/M metagenome (GOLD analysis project Ga0364909, IMG submission 206966) | Enriched cells from Trout Bog Lake Hypolimnion, Wisconsin, USA - BchlTB.June25.5000.01.C3 | ecosystem: Environmental > Aquatic > Freshwater > Lake > Hypolimnion/Profundal zone | place... | reverse complement strand
AGATTCAGGGTCGAGCTTGTCCGTATATTCCTCCCCCTTGCATCTGAAATACAACTCTCGTTGTGGCTCAACAGAATTATCGCGCCCAAATGAAGTAGTACACATTACAAGCAACAAAGCTAGCGCCCCAAGGATTTTGACCTTAATCATAAATCACCTCCCAAACTCAAGTGTAAATTACCATTGCGTTGATATCTAGCTGTAGAAGTTAGTGAGCTTGGCATCGAAGTCCTAACATTAGAGTAATTACCGTGTATTCACTTGTAAGCTTGACATGTTGCCAACGGCTCGGCATGAAGCAAGAATTTATAGGTAAGGATGGTAACCTAATTATAAGGAATTAATAATGCGGCAAAAGTACATGCAGTCAGCCGTAGTGATTTATTTTGGAGGTTTAATAAAAAATTTATTTATCGGGGTCTGGTGGAGTCATGCCTGGGCACGGCAAGCTATCATGGCGTATAGTTAAAGGATTTCGCCAAACGTTCTGCAGCGTGATATTTTTAGCAGCAGCCTAATTATACTCTCCTTCGGTTTCTCGATACATAAATTGCATAAATGCCTTGATGCGAGCTGTGAAGCGAACGTCTGGATGAGTTAATATCCAGACATGATGACTACACTCTGGTGGTAAATCCATAAGCTCAACCATTCCCGGGTCGGAATCGCCAATATAATGTGGCAGTATCGTCAACCCCAGGCCCTGGCGTGCCAAGTGGTATAAGCCGGTCAGCTTGTCACAACACGCAACTATATTTTCTTCGTGCACATACTTCCTTAACCATTTGTTTGCCGGCAAACCCGACAGATATTCATTAGGCATTAAAAAGTGATGCTTATGGAAATCAGCTGTACTTGCCGGCCTTCCGTAGCGCTCAAAATAGGTAGTTGCCCCATACAATCGAACGTGGATCGGCGCCAATTTTTTCCCAACCATATAGTCTGGCTGGGTATTGACAGCCGGGAGAACGATATCAGCTTCTCGTTTGCTTAGATTGGTGTAACGGGTCTTGATATCCAAATCGATAATAATGTCTGGATATAACGTCTTGAAACGGGCGATGTACGGTGGCAGCCAATAGTACCCTATAGTGTCTGTTGTGGAGATTTTGAGATACCCGCTCAAATGGACATCCTTCCCCTGAATAAGACGTTGGATCGCGTTCATTTGTTCATCCACCTGCTGAACACGATCTAAGATATCTTCACCGGCTTTCGTCAGCTTGTACCCTGAATTCAACCGTTCGAACAAACGTACCTTCAGCCTTTTCTCCAGCCCGTTAATCCTTCGAAAAACCGAAGAATAATTCACGCCAAGATCTTCGGCGGTTGCTTTTAGATTGCCGAGAGTTGCAACCTTATAAAAATAGAGATAATCGTCCCAGCCTAGCTCGCTATGCATTTTTGCATTCCTTGTTTGCAAATTTCAGTGATTGAATTGCAATTAATCTGTGAATACTGTGCAGGTCAAGAGGAAGCAACAACTTCTCGGATTCAAGGCCATAATTAACGAGGTAAACGCCATGTACCAACCAGGTCTTTTCATATCACATGGAGCACCAGATATAGCACTGAGGAATGATCATCCGACGTATCGTTTTTTCCAAGAACTCCCCAATATGTTTCCCAGGCCGGATGCCATCGTCATTCTTTCAGCCCACTGGTGTACTGATCACATCATGATAGCCAAGAATAAATCATATAAAGCCATTTACGACTTTGGAGGATTTGACGAACGTCTCTATTCTATGCAATATTTCCCCAAAGGGAGCCCGGATCTTGCGCGTATGATGTTGAATTTGCTGAAACAAAATGACAGCAAAGCAGAACTAGTAAACAACTCTGGCATGGATCATGGGGCATGGATTCCGCTGATGTTAATGTACCCAGATTCTTACCTCCCGGTTGTCCAAGTTTCCATCCAACCCGATCGGCTCCCGTCCTATCATTATGCTCTTGGCTCGTCCTTGGCGGAACTGCGCGGTCAGAATGTTCTTATCATTGGCTCAGGAGCAATGACTCATAATCTCTCCAAATTGGCATTTGATGATCTTGATGCCATTCCTCCTCGCTGGGTGTCTGAATTTGCAGATTGGATGAAGGAACGATTGGAGGCAGGGGATAAAGAGTCAGTTATGCAGTATCGAACCCTAGGCCCTTATGCTCGGGAAAATCACCCGACAGATGACCATCTCGTGCCTCTCTTTATTGCAATGGGTGCAGGAGGTGGAGGCACGGCTAAAAGAATTCATACTGCTACGACATACGGAACAGTGATGATGGATGCGTACGAATTTACAGATGCAAATCTGCACAAATAAAAATTTAAACAAAAGCTGATATTGCGATATTTTTTTTACCAAAAAATAAAGGAGAAGAACATGTTAAACAGAATACTTGCAACTAGAAATGATTTTTCCAGTACCGTCCTTCGTGTAGGCTTAGGATTGGTCATGTTACCGCACGGAGCTCAGAAAATGCTCGGATGGTTTGGTGGGTATGGTTTCGCAGGGACTATGCACTTTTTTACAGGTACCATGGGTATTCCCTATATATTTGCCTTGATGGCAGTACTCGCAGAATCGATTGGTGCAATAGGCTTAATTGCTGGATTCTTTACTCGCATCTGTGCTTTTGGTGTCGGGGTAACTATTGCGGTTGCAGCAATAATGGTCCACCTAAAGAACGGTTTTTTCATGAACTGGTTTGGCTCTCAGGCAGGTGAAGGATACGAGTATCACCTACTGGTCATCGGTATGGCGCTGGCTCTGATACTAGCCGGTGGAGGAGCTTGGTCTTTCGATTCAATTATTTCAAAGAAAAAGTAACAAAGTTTTGCAACATGCCGTTGCAAACGAATTGAGTCATCCAGGAAAATATTTTTCCAAAAATCAACTGAAATAAAAAGGATAAATGTCATGAAAGCATATCGAGTTGCAGTTGTCGTCGGCAGTCTTCGCAAAGACTCTTTCAACCGAGTTCTTGCCAAGGCAATGACGAAACTGGCCCCTGCTGATTTCACTTTTCAGTTTGTAGAGATTGGTGATTTGCCATTGTACAATCAAGACGACGACGGTAATCCGGCAGAATCGGTAAAACGATTGAAAAACGAAATAAAAACTGCACAAGGGGTGCTCTTCGTCAGTCCCGAGTATAATCGTTCAATTCCTGGTGTACTCAAAAACGCTTTGGACCAGGCCTCTCGGCCATATGGACAAAGTGCGTGGTCTGGTAAACCGGCTGGTATTCTCGGAGTTTCACCCGGAGCAATTGGTACAGCTCTGGGGCAACAACACTTGCGTAACATCCTTGCTTATCTGGACATGCCAACACTTGGTCAGTCTGAAGCCTTTATTCAAATGAAAGAAGGGCTGATTGACGAGGCGGGTAATATTGGCGAAGGAAGCAAAGCATTTTTGCAGACTTGGATGAACCATTTTGTAGACTGGGTGAAACGCCATACAGCCTGATGCCAGAAGATAGGGGGCCTGGTTGGCCCCCTATCAGATCGAGAAGCAGACTTTGCTACAAGTTGGTGAATATCCAAAGAGATGCTTTTGTACCTACAAAAAGCCGTGACATTCTCTCCCATGTATCTTTGAAAAATTGTATTTCATCAATATTTGCAAACGGAGTTGTAAAACGATGAAAATTAAAAGAGCTATTGACAACATTTACCGGCTTTTCGTAAACATTGAAGATAAAAACTATTTATGTCGAAGACATTTGGCCCATTTCCCCATGCTAATCACAATCCAGACGATCCTAGAGAGCCCCGAACATAGTAAGTCTTTTTTTGCGCTTTTTCCTTATCCGCCTCGCTGCTCGTTTTTTCCTGGTCTGCCCTCATCGCATCCTCTTGCTGATCATGTCTTTGCTTGTTAACTGACTGAATCTGCTTCTCCGGGTTGGAGGACTCCAGATTTTGCCTGAATATCGGCGACTCCTTTCCCAACTTCGTGCCATCCTCATCCATGGCCTCAACACCGTGGACAGAAGCACATGAGGCCAGTACTGCCAATAAAATTAAAATCTTTTTTTCATGTCTAAACCGCCGCCGTATAGTGTGTCAGATTAGCTCTGGATCGTCCTTTTGAAAGCCTTCAATCCCCACTCTGGCAGCATTCTATTTTGAGTTTTTTAAACTCAATGCATTCTGAATGTGTTTCAAATATATATTACAATATTGATATGTCATTAATCAATCAGCTGTTAATTCTAACACAAGGAGAAATGTATTACGCATTTAGTCAAGAAGACGGCCAGTGGCCGTATAATGATGTTTGATATGACAAATTATCGCTTTATTTTTTGAATGTAGGAGGGCATCCGCTCGATGCGGATAAACTGTTCGGTAATTCCAAGTGTTATATTTCTACGGAGGTTCAATGGAAACTAAAAAAAACGGAGGATTCACGCAATAATTCATTCCGCTGCCATGACTGCTGGAGGTATTGGATCAGGCCTCGCGCAAATCCCTGGGGCTGATATGCCTGTCCTTATGGCGTTGCAAACAGCCATGATTATCGCGATAGCGACAGAGCATGATTGTACGATCACCAAAGCAAATGCTAAAAGCATGTTGCTGACATTGCCAGCCGGTTATGGCGGCAGGGCACTTTCACAATTTTTGATCGGCTGGATTCCTGGCTATGGAAACGCCATCAACGCAAGTACCGCAGCGGCGATTACGGAAACAATTGGTTTCGCCGCAAATGCCTATTTTTCAAATACCGATAACGAAAACCGAACATCTTCTATTCCCTAACCACCTCTTCATCAACTCCCCCTGTTCATAAACGGTCGTTTTTTAACACCTCCAAAATCAATCCAATTTCCCGTTCATAAATTAGCCTTCACCTTTTCGAGCATGTTCACAAGTCTCTGTAACGTTTTTGAACAGGGAAAGGTGGCTCTACGTCTAAAATTTAGCGAGGAACAGCATGGCAACCTTTGCTTACGGCCGGGTCAGCACAAAAGATCAGTCGAGTGAAAATCAACGCCTGGATATCGAAAAAGCCGGGATAAAAGTTGATTTCTGGTTCGCTGATGATGGCGTTAGTGGCAAGTCCCAGTCATCACAACGCCCTCAGTTTAAAGCGACGCTCCACCGAATCCGTAACCCAGAGCTCTTCTGCAAAACAAGTTGAGCATCCTGCCCCCTCCGTCTCATTCCACCAACCAAAACTTATCCTTCCAAGCGAAACAACAGCATGGCTCCCAACGGGGCTATGCTGCTGAGTTCCCAAAACCAACAGGAGACACACCATGACACCATTGCAGGAACAGATATGTTTAATCAACGATCGTTTACGGTCATTCGGTATCGAGTCCATCCAGGAAATCAAGATGACCGACCGGGAAGGCAAACAGATAGGCCAAATCAAGTACGGTTACCGGCCACAGTACGTCTTTGACAGCGTTAACGAGATACTCGGACCGGAGAACTGGCGGTATGAACTGACCAAGGAGGAGATTTACGAGAACCAGGCAGTAGCTGAGATTGCACTGTTTCTCAAAATCGATGATGCGTGGCTCTGTAAGGGATCACACAAGGGACAAATGCAGATTATTAAGGGAAATGTCGGAGACGCACAGAAGGGTGCTATCACAGACGCCATCCAGAAATGCATGTCGCTTGTGTCTATCGGTAGCGATGCCTATAAAGGCCTGTTGAAATACGTGTATCAGCAAGGAACCAAAAAAATCTCAACACCAACACCTCCAAGTAACATCCAGCCCTTTGATCCTTCAACAGATCCGAGCGGTCCTCTGTCAATCATGCCCAAGATAACCGGTGTCACCTTTGAGAACCGTCAAGGAGTGATCATTGCCATCGGTGACCATTTGTTCGACAAGAAAGAACTGCTCAAGGCGGCAGGCTTTCAATGGGACAAGACCGGCAAGAGCTGGCTAAAGAAAGCCGCCTGACCCTACCTCACCTAACCACAGAGGGAGTGATACCATTCCCTCGGCGGAATCCGTGTATCCTCCCTTACTTTTTCCAGGAGGACACTACCATGTCAGACGAATTGATGATCACCCTGCAAGCCGCCCTGCAGCAGCTTGCCAGCCAGCAAACCGTGGAAACGCTTGGCGACCGGTCCACCTACCTTGGAGCGTCCGATGTCGGCAGCTGTCCACGCAAAACCATTCTCAATAAACTTAACACACCGGAAGCCGACCTTGTCACCCTGTTGCGGTATCAAAGGGGACACATGGCGGAAGAGATCGTTGCCTCTGCCTTCACTGCCGCCGGCTTCACCAACTTCCAGCGGCAAGTTGAAGTTCGTCATGTCGGCGCGGTCCCGGTCATGGCTCATCTTGATTTTGTTTTCATCTCTGAAGCCCGGAAAACCATGGCAGTCCTGGAGGTCAAATCACCGGAAACCATCCCGGAACATCCCTATGGCTCTTGGGAAACCCAATTGTATCTGCAGATGGGATTGCTTGCCGACTGCTATCCCGATTACACCGTAGAAAAAGGCGCTATTCTTGCGGTCAACTTCGGCAAACAGGGGATGCAGTTATTCAATGGCTATACTCCACAATCAACGATCTACGAAGGCCTGATCGACCGGGCCGCCACCATCTGGAACCAATACCTACACTATAACGACGGTGACCTGACGACACTGGCCATGGAAGCTGGCCCTTTGTGTGGCTACTGCTCTTTTCTTATGGATTGTCCCAAATTCGAGGCGGAAGAGGTCCTCGAACTAACCGAGAGCGTCGAGATCCTGACGGGATTGCAGCACCAGCAGCGAGAGCTGGAAACAGAGATCAGCCTGCGCAAGAGCGATCTGTTGGCCATCGTTGACCAACGTGGTCCGCTCAAAGCTCATGGTCAACTGCTACGTAAGGCAGTTCGATCCAGGAAAGTTCTGGATACGGATCGGCTGGGTCAGTTTCTCCAAGGCTATGGCCAATCGCTGGCTGATTTCCAAAAGAGCAGTTCATACTCCTTTCTGGAGATCAAAAAAGCCGCCTGAACCGTCTCAATTATTGCATTACCCTTTTACTGCTACGAATCGCTATAGGCGTATTTATAGGTAGGCCTGGGCACTTACTCAGCCCCCTATTATTAAGAGCATTAACTGTCCAACTCAAGGCCGCCTGCACAGGCTTCTCTTGAACATTATTCAATCTTATGCCGCCATGCCTTTTTCACAAGGGTATGGCGGTTTTCTATTTTAACCAGGCCAACACAGGAAAACGTCATGATCAATATACCGACAATGGAGCAACTCAACAAACTGCCCCGCTTGTATGAGACTGAAAATATACGCTCAGAGGAAAAGATCGTTCATCTGCATTTCATCCTCAACCAAAGCCACTGGTTTGCGATTGAGTGCGACTGTAACGACACCTTCTTCGGTTACGTCCTGTTGAACGGATGGACCGAAGATGCCGAATTTGGATATTTTAGTCTCAGCGAATTACTGGAGGTCAAATTCGAAGGTTGGCTGGAAGTGCTGAATGATCCGTTCTGGATACCCAAACCCATGAAAGATATCTTTCTAATCGGAGAGAGGTTGCCTTTCCATTCCAGACAACAAGACCGGTCAGAATAGCTGGCCTGAGTACCATATAAAAGCATCATCGGGATTTCCCAGGGCCTTTCAGCCATCGTGACTGAAAGGCTCTTTATTTTCATAAAAACGAATTATTAGGAGATATTACCATGTCTGAATCAATCTTGATCGGTACCAACAAGGTAACAGAGGCAAAGGTTATCAATGTTCCGGCGGTTCCTTTCACTAGGTCCTTCCATCCAGTCCATCATCGGCAAGTCATCGATGCCATCCATTCCGGTGTAGTGGCCACCGGCTTAGATATCGTTAAAACCGACTACGTTTTGGCTAACAATGGCAATCGCATGTTTGGCATCTGGGATTTGAGCGGCGGGAGTGACGAGCTGTGTTGGTCCATCGGTATCCGCAACTCGATGGACAAATCGATGGCTTTAGGAATTACAGCAGGAACCCGAGTCTTTGTTTGTGAAAATCTCGCATTCAGTGGAGAATTTGTCGAAATGAGAAAGCATACCAAGGGACTTTCGTATGACGAGTTGGAGTTTATAGCCTATCGGGCTATGAAGAAAATGGTGACCAACTTGATTAAATTCCAGGCCTGGCACGAGGATCTGAAAAACTTCCAACTGACAGAGTGGGATGCCAAAATACTGCTGGTGGAGATCATGACCAACAATATTATCCCACCCAGTAAGTTCGGGCGATTCAATGAACTGTATTTCGGCGGGGTGTACGATTCGACATTATGGGGATTTCATGAAACCGTGACCGACGTATTGCGCGACAACAATTTGCTGACGTTGCCCAAGAAAAACAAGATGTTGAATGGCGTGCTAGACACTTATAAGGACGCCAAGTCGATTGCACCTCCATCATCGTTGGCAGATTTTTATGAGCAAAGACACCTGCTGTCGCAGCACTAAACATGGTCATCAAGAGCATCAAATCAGCCCGCCGGTGGATTACCCGGTGGGCTTTTCTTTTGAGGTAATCCAATGAATTGAGGGCAGAAACTGCAATATCAAGGATACTGGGGTAAGGAGGAGTAAAATGTTCAAGTTTATTGGTGCAGCAGTTGTTTATGGATTTGCGACCTATGGACTGATTGTGTGGTTGCAGAAATTTAAAAAAAATGAAGAACAAGTCAGCGCATAACAGAATTGACAATAGCTATTTGGGCGCAGAGGGTTGCTTCTGTAAGCGCCTTGGCGAACAGCTTCCTTGTTTGTGTTGAGGATGATCAATACCCGTTTTTTAACGACCCGCCGATGGTCGCTGTACGCATAGCAGGGAGGCGGAGACAACCCTTTGCCTTCAGCCAGCCAGCGGGTGATGATCCGGACCCCGTCAGCCAGCAGAGTCGAATCGGTGGGGTGGTGGATATCAGTCTCAACAGCGGTGGCATCGATGCGAACTTTACGCCCGGACTCGATTTTTTCTTGTTTGGCGTAGCCGAGAATCACCTGGTTGATCGTCTCCCAGGTCTCCTCGCGCAGGGCCTTGATGTTCCTCTGCAGGATCGATTTGCAGGGATATTGCCCCATCTCCAGGCGGGAAAAACCACGGAAGGAGCTTGAATCTTCCAGGTGAAAGGCCAACTCTTCGTAGGTGAGCTGGCGATACTGTTTCAAGAGGGCACAACGCAACACCTGATCAGCTGTCATCCCCTCCCGCCCAGTGGTAGGGCAGGAAGAGCGAACCAACTCCTGATAGACCACATCCAACACCTTGGGGGAGGCATCGAGAACATGGGATATTAGTTGCAGCTCTTTGGCGATCTTGTTCCGGGCCACCACACTTATTGAATTGTTAGCCAGTTACATTGTCAGTGAATGATAATGGATTAGGCGCAGCAATGTGCTTAAAAGCGATGGAGGTCGTACCATGAGGTCATCTCGGCTAGCTCAACGCCCCGAGCAGTATGTATCTTAATAAGGAAGATTTGTTCCTTTCCTTGCTTCTCGACGCGCCAGCCGTTGATTTCGCCGTTCGACAACATTGGCACCACCGTGTTGTCGTAAATATCTATTCCCTTCTTAGCTAGAAGCTTTTCTATCGCAATCAGCGGTAGCGTTTTTTGGTTGCCAGTCATGGATTCGGTTAGAGTTGCGTAGGCTGAAGGGCCGGGGTTGAGGCCTAGGAGCAGGGACAACCGAATGCTTTTTCCAGCTTCAAGCGTGAGGGGAAGTGCCACTGCTTGATTGTTTAAGGGGGAAAAGATGCCACGGTCAATTCCTGAGTACATGAGTTGTCCGTCGGGGGTAACCTCCAGAACCTCGTACCCAGTTATTGACACTGTGCTGTTGCCAATATTTGACAAAAGCACTTCCCACGGTACCGCAATGGGGCCAAAGTGAACAGTTCCTGTTTCCTTCTTGATATTCACCTGCTGGTCGCCCATCGGACGTCGAGCACGTATTAGCAGCTCGTCTCGGACAGCCGCCATGCGAGCTTCGTGTGTTTCGTGTAGCGAGAAGAGGGACACCACTAATGCGATCCCGGCAACGATTGACGCTATCCAAGTTGCGAGCGTTTGGCTCTTGGCAACTTGATGTTCGAGTGTTGAGTTCTTTGTCATGCTAAAAAGGATTTTTTGGATATTAACTGATGGGAATCTTGAAAATCAGCTCAGTGCTCCCCAACGACATTAACCTGCAATTTTTTTCACGAAGATCATGGCATTCCGGCAATTATCCCTATCGGCAATGTGCCATGGCGCCGCCTGGCCGGGCATCCGGAGGCTATTGGCCGCTCATCTTTTGCCTTCCGGACATACTTCACCAGTTGCTTGCCACCAGCAGCATCCCCATCCGGTCAAGGTTGCACGGCTATTCCATTATTTTTTGCGAGATGCATTATTTCCAAAATTTGAAGGGTTTATCTTCCCAGTCTGGAAAGTTCAGAGACAATAACAGCATCCCCATTCTTGAGCGTGACCAAAACCTCCCCTAGCTTTCTTTTTTTCCAGTCCTTTACGCCGCTGATTTTTTCCTCGACCCATTCGACACGGCCAAGTTTTTTGTCATTCGCAAGCAGGGCGATGTCAGCCTTGTTTTTGTCTAGGTCCTGATCAACTGTGGATATGCTCTGATGTTAAGTACCAACCTTACAATGTATTGCAAAATACGAATTTCTGAAGGTGGCAACTGTTCCAAATGCACTCCATTTGAAATCGAAAATGGATGTGAACGTTGGGAAAAAGCTGACAATTTGTTCATCCTGTCAGTGTAGGTATTTACGTTGTCGGGCTTGATACCTGAAGGCATCAAAGCTGTTATCGAACACCTCAATTACCTTTTTCTCAAAAGGCTTATCTAATTCAATCCAAAATTACTTTTTTGATCAAGCACATCTCTTAGAATTGTTGCAAGCCCCTTTTGGGACAATGGTTTCATTGCAAAGGCCCGAATTCCTTTAGCTTTAGCTTGATCTTCATTGATGACAGTGCTGTAACCAGTACAAAGAATAATTGGGATATCAGGGCGAATCCTCATTATCTTCTCAGCAATCTCTATTCCGGTAATTCCCGGCATGGTCTGATCAGTGATTACAGCATCGAAACGGTTAGGATTCCTTAGGAATATCTCCAAAGCAGCCAAACTACTTGTCCCTATAACAACCTCATACCCCAAACGTTCGAGCATAACCTTTCCTAGAGCGGTCAGCATCTCCTCATCATCAACAAAGAGAATACATTCTTTACCGCGTGAAGCTAATTCAATAGGCAACTTGGCGGTAGAAGTAATCTCTTGTGGGATAGATGGAAGATAAACCTTAAATACCGTACCAGTCCCTACAGTACTCTCACAGATTATAAATCCGCCATACTTCTTGATAATTCCGTGGACTATCGACAACCCCATACCGGTACCCTTCCCCACCTCCTTTGTAGTGAAATATGGATCAAAAATCTTGTCTCGTATTTCGGGAGGAATCCCCTGACCCGAATCCTTAATAGAGAGCACCACAAAATTTCCTGGTTGCACACCCGGTTGATGCTTGAGATCTTCCTCGGAAATTTCTCTATCCTCTAAACCGATCTCGAGGATGCCCCCTGATTTTTCCATGGCATGAAAGGCATTGGTGCTGAGATTCATCAATACCTGATGTAACTGGGTTGGATCTGCGAGTATGGATTTGGTATCAGAATCAATCCGAGGCTTGATAGAGATGGTTGAAGGGAGCGAAGAACGAAGGATTTCGATAACCTCTTTGATAATAATTGCAGGCTGAAGTGCAACATATTCGGTAGATACCTGACGGCTGAAAGCAAGGATCTGTTTGACGAGATTAGAAGCCCTCTGACCCGCTCCCAGCACTTTATCAAGATAACCAAGGGCAACCGTACCAGGGGGTAAGGAATCACATGCGATTTCAGTATACCCCAAAATTGCACTCAATAGATTGTTGAAATCATGAGCAATGCCACCAGCCAAGGCACCAATGGATTCCATCTTCTGCGCCTGGAGGAGTTGGGCTTCGAGTTTGATTTTTTCTTCCTCAGCTTGTTTGCGTTCGGTGATATCTGAAACAATACCGTGCCAAAGAGTACTACCATCCTCCATTAATTGTGGCTGGGCCTGGGACCACCGCCAGCGTAAACCTTGCTTTGGCAAGATTACCCTGAACTCGCAATAGAACATCTCTAGGGTTTGTGCTGACTTAAGGACAGCTTCAGCGACTCGATCATGATCCTCTGGATACAAACGGCTAAAAACTGAGCTCGCATCTTCCCGAACCTGTTCCGGAGTCACTTCATAAATGATATTTATTCCTTGGCTTGCATAGGGAAACGTGGAGCGTCCATCAGGAAACAACCGGTATTGGTATATGACTCCAGGTACCATCTGAGCAAGGTTATCAAGGAGTTTATGACTTTCAGCTATCTGCTGTTCTGCTTTCTTGCGCTCGCTTATATCTCTGACTACTGCTGTGATTCTGTCATGACCGTTCATTGTGACAATTTTCAAAGAAACTTCTGACCAAAAAAGCTCCCCTGTTTTTTTACGTGGAAGCCATTCAAAAAACTGTGGCCCTTCAACAGCAGCCCTTCGAACTTTTTCAACAGCTTCTATTTGTGAATAAGGGGGCGATCCTTCAGACAAATCACCAATTGTTAACGATAGAACTTCGGCTCGATTGTAACCAAAGATTTCCAACATGCGGTCATTAACATCCAGAATGGTTCCATCTTGAGCATCGTGAATGAAAATTGCTTCGTTTGTTGCATTAAAAATAGCCTGATAGTTCTTTAGTATCTCCAATTTGCCAGTTTCAGCGGCAACCAGTTGTTGAACAAATCGGCTAATTAAAAAGTACAAGAGTATCGCCGTGCAGAGGATAAATAGTGAACCTTTGAAAACCTCAACTCTAACCATCTCTGCTGGAACATGCACCAGCCAACCAAGCACAGAATCAGACCCATATATCCAGGCGATACCAAACAACACATAGATCCCAACAATCTTTTTCGTGTCGATTCCGTGCTTCTGAAGATCTTGAAAACTCTTTGACATTCTATGCATTTAACGACACCCCACCTGAGTTTAACTTGCTCAGAATTCCAGTCATATAGCTGAACTATAAATACAAGATAACCTGATCTCCCGCTTTAGCCACCAGTATTGTTGGTACGCTACCCCCCTGCATTATCTCGCCACTTTTCTAAATATTCCTCCTGTCACTCTCCGGTCATTCAAGAAAATGAATACATTTCTAACTGTATGTAATTAACCTGAATCAGTGAAAAACCATCAACGACGGGTCCTAATTTTTACAGTTAATATGTTGAAATTCATACAATAATATTGCAATATCCGCCTGTCCAGAAAACTCACTTGGCAGGTGAAAACATGAAACGATTGATCCTCGAACAGAGCAGCGAAGAATTCTACACCAGCCACTCCGGGTTGGCCCTGGCCGGTGCCTGCATCAACCGATACAGCGACCTTGGCCGATATGTCGGCAGGGTGGCCAAGGGAAGCGATCATATTGCCGAAATCGATATCCTTCGCAGCTATCTCGGCCTGCTCTGTCTGGGCAAAAGCGATTACCAGGCCATTGTCGCCATGCGGGAGGACGACTATTTCAAGCAGGCCTTGGGTGTCGACCGAATTCCTTCGGTCGAGCGGTTACGGCAACGACTGGATGAGGCCAGATTACGTATGCACCTATTGGTTTTTTTAGAACCCCTTATACAGAGATCAAGGGAATGCCCATTTGGGCCAACCGGCATTGAGGGCATTATCGAGGTTTTGCCAGAATTCAGAGAGGGGCTGAAGGATCTGGAAGGATTCTCTCATGTGTACGATGTCATTCTGCTGTTCAAGATTCTCATTCTACAGTCGCTCTACAACCTGTCGGACGACGCCACGGAGTTTCAGATTCTCGATAGGCACTCCTTTGCCCGTTTTCTCGGCCTGCACATCTGCCAGAAGGTTCCGGACGCTACTACGATCTGGCGTTTTCGCGAAGATCTCACCAAAGCTGTTATCGTGGAGGAGTTGTTTGCGACCTTCGACGCCCATTTGCGGACCAATGGTTTTATGGCCATGAAGGGACAGATCGTGGATGCCAGCATTGTGAACGTCCCTAAACAGCGCAACAGCCGGGAAGAAAACGCCAAGATCCAAGAAGGTGAAATTCCGGAGAACTGGCCGGAGAACAAGCGGCGCAGAAAAGACGTGGATGCGTGCTGGACCAAAAAGAACGGCAAGGCTTCACAAGCAAAATCCCTGGGGCCAACCAAGCCAACAGGGGAGATGTACTCACAAGATGGTGGAGCACAGATCACCTAGTTTCAGTTCCAGCATGCTCAAAACCCAGAAAAGGTGCTTATATATTAAGCTGTAAAGAATACCCTCTTCGCAGAGTCTGGTTGTCGCTAATTCTATTGGTGCTGTTATTAAGATTAGATCCTGAGCCGTGGATAAATAAACAGGCCATGGGGAGAGTCGGAATGGGCATCACGGGGAAAACAGTTCAAGCCTGGCTAGGTGCCTTAAAGATCGGATAAGCAGTTTAATTGAAAGGAATGATATGACCATTGAAAAAGCCGTTCGCGCTTGGCCTGGTTGGAAATTGGTACGCCTTGGCGGCCACCTATATGAACACCACCGGCTCGTATGGCGCCTCCTGGGCGCGCCATACGATTTTCATCGCGACTGATGATAATAATGCTATCCAGAAAATAGCTACCACCGTTACCGCTGTTTGATCTGAAAAGAAATCAAAAAGGCAGAGCAGTTAATCCCTGCCCAGTTTGAACCATCTCGCTATGTCTCATAAAAATCAAATCCGCTGAATCATTCAAAATCCTCATGTTCAGAAAATACCCGTTACCCATAGTATTGTTTTTGGCAGGCATATGTTCCATCCTTATGGCCCTGTCTATTTCTCAAGCCGGCAATCGTAATGTTGGCGAGGCACAAGACGCCGTCGTCGAAGATCTGCAGGAGGCAACAATGGCTGAAGAAGACGCTGCACAATGCAAAGGAGATTGCGCCACTGATAAGGTGATGTGCGATGATGGCTGCTACGGTGAAAAAGAATGTAAGGCTGACTGCTTGAAAAAGTACCGAGATTGCGCTTCTCTGTGCAAATGATCGGGCTTTCCGTCGCGCATCACATGCTTATGCTGCTCCACTGAAAAATGGAGCAGCTCCGGAGTACAAGTTTTTACAAGTTTTCGTAAAATCACGATCGATGCTTAAAGCACCCCTGGCCAGCCTAGCCAACCGGGGGGAATGAAATTGAAATGTAGGGCTCAAGCAAATATGAATATTCAAAAAATAAAATATTGGTTAGCAGTTGTTCTTTGGATGATTTTCATATTTTGGATGTCGACAGGGACATCTTCAGCGAAAAACACTTCGTCCGATATTTTTTCTATAGTTCAGTTGTTATTTGGTTCCATTGCACCAGAGCTGATTCGTAACCTAGCGCATATTGCAGAATATTTCGTTTTAGGAATTCTATGGTTTTGTGCTTTTTTCGCTCAATCAATAAAAATTCAGAATTGGGAGTGTCCCTATTATTCGCTTCTCGTTGTTATTCTTTATGCTTGCGGTGATGAGCTTCATCAATCTACCGTATATGCAAGAAATGCATCGTTCCCTGAAATAATAATTGATACGCTTGGCGGTATTCTTGCTATAGGAGCCTGTGTTCTTTGGCGTCTTTATAAAAGTCACAATAAAAAAACCCCCATCAGTCGAGGCCAACAAGGGTATAAAAATTAGGAGGTGGGACCGGGTGTCAGGTCGAAGACTGGACACCTGCCATCATCTCCTGAGCGGCGGCACCACTTCGGGATAGGGCCACATCCAGCCTGATGGAGCCATAGAAACTACTATAGGCGACGGTAGCAAAATGAGGAGCGGAAAAGGAACGGTCGATTTCTTTCAGGTGGGCCCATTCAGAGAATCAAGATTTCCGATAATTACTAATCCAATAATGGGAAGTGATAAAAAACAACACGGATTGCTCGGAATGAATTTTTTAGAAAAACATCCGTTTACAATCGACAGCAGAAGACAAATTATCTTGTGGCGATAGTAATTCCACAGTCTGCGACAGCTTTTGCCATGACGCCGACGCAGGCAACTTTTTTGCCGATAATTAAAAATGGATAAATTAAATGATCGATAATGTTGATGATGATAATGAGAATGAAACACCATACATAGTTACCATTACTTGTCCGTTCTGCTCGGAAGTGATTGTAACTGCTTATGATTTCTCGAAAATGCCTGAAGACATGGATGAAGAAGAATGGGAAGAAGTCGTCAGCGAAAGCATCGATGGAACCGACGGTGAATGCGAACATCTGGCCTTCCGCAGTGATTGGACTTATACAGACTCCGAAGTGCTTGATAGTTACGTGCCGCAAATGATGAAATTAGCCGAAGCTCTTAGTGAAGATATCGAGGATGACGCAGACGCTGCCGAAATGATCGGCGAAGCTATTTACTTACGAGAGGTTGATATTGCGGCGCTGGCTGAACAAGTTCTTCCGGAATACGATTTTGCCAGTAGCGTTCAATTTGTAGAAAAATTTGATGGAGAAGAAGGCGGCGGGCCTACTTATATGCACATCTTTTTAAAAGAAAAATAACCTCCAGTGATGTCGGAATTGATCTTCGTTATCAATCAGGACGGATAGATAGGGAAGGGGACACGCCAGGAGATTGAAGAGGCTATCCAGCCACGCTATAGCCTGAAATGAATCCGTCCATTAGCATGTTCCAGAGCCTTGCTGATGGAATATACAGCTACCGATTTTTTGCATCTGGATTACACCCCATTGCTCGATATTTGTATCGAAAATAATATCAACTATCTAGCTGGCCAATAAGTGAGCATGTTATGAAGAAGATATTCTGCGGAGTTATTTTTATTGTCCTGATAATGAGTCTGTTCGGTTGTGCTGTCAGTAAAGACACGCCGGGCTCGAATTCAGAATCCCCTGGGGTTAAAATCTCTGGAGATGCCAGGATACGTGCAGGGGAAATCTCCCGTTGATAATCTCTGATTAACTGTGGGCTTTGCTGTGGGCTTTTTATCGCAAACTTCTCAACCTTACCTTACCTATTTCGACCTAATATAGCACAAAAACAACATGGCGGATCATTCTTGACCACTATACTCTGGCCTCTCACGCCGGCAACAGGGGTTCGAGTCCCCTTGGGGTCACCAAGTAATTTCAACTACTTGTTGATTGTTTTATACTCCGAGAATCGTCCTGATGGACTTCTGATGGACTTTTTTCGGAATCGGTTAAGCCGGGAAGTGCTGCTAACACTTCCCGGTTTTCTTTTTTCAGTCGGTGAATATACAGCTGAGTCGTCGTCAGGCTAGTATGCCTGAGCATGTACTGAATTTCTACCATTGGCACATTCTGAGAAGCCAATATCGAAGCAAAAAGATGTCGAATACCGTGGAAGCCGAAAGGCTGAACCCCGGCTCTTTTGCATTCTCGTCTCAACCAATGTTGACGGTATTCGTAGGCCACACATTGACGGTGGGTTAGGAATACATTCTGACTCTCTGATTCTGGCTCGACCCGTTTTTTATGACGGATAAGCCATTGGATCAAATCAGTCTTGACACTTATCCATTGGGAACGCCATTCACCGATCTTATTTTTCCGCCAGTAAAGGCGAATACGCCTGCCAAAAAGATCCACATCCTCCCACGTTAAACGGAACAGCTCATCACGTCTTGCACCCGTTTGCAGGTAACAAAAAAGCATAAGCCGATCCGTGTCATCCTTCATGGAATGAAACACCTTCCAAAAGTCGTCCAAGGTTGGAACATGCCTTTCGTGCCGCTCCGAAGCAAACTTTCTAACCTTTGCGAATGGGTTCATCTCGGGGAGGTAAAAAAACTCAACTCCCCACACCCAAGCAGCTGACAAATTCTTCCGATCTTTATTGGCTGAATTGCCAGACCGAGAGATTGATTGTGCCTGCAAGGCTCGTTGCGCTTGATACGGTGTCAGCTCGCTTGCTGACATAGACGGTTTGCACCCCGAAGAGAAAAAAAACTGACGAAATGCTACCCGCTTCTCGTTAAAGGTATTTGTGGTAAAATTCTGTTCAGAATAACGCAAGTATTCGGTCGCCCACTCAAGCAAGGAGACCGAATGGGTCTTTTTGTCGTTTTGCTCTTGTAGAGAATTCGTCTCCCACAATAGAGCTGCTTTCTTCGTCTCGAAGCACCGACGGTGTCTTTTGCCCTGGATGAGTTTCTGCCCCATCCAAGGAAATTTCTCTTTGTTTTTGTTGTAATTTTTGTATGCCATGTTTCATCACCTCGTTGCGTGGAAATCTCCATGAACGTGGCCCCAGGCATACCCCACCAAGCCTTTCAAAACCATACCGTTGGAGAACTCTTTTCTCAACCCGGAAATATTCGCAGACCTCTTTAATGGTCATCATTTCAGGAAACATTCTAAACGGAACCGTATCTTTCATTCAGCACTATGCATTTTCCTTTCTGCCAGAAATGTCCGATTAATATCTGTGGCAACCCAAAAGGTATCCAGCAATCCTGTACTCCTGCTATTAGCTTGGCCTCAAGCCAAGGTGTGATTCCATAGCAATTGAGAAATTAATATACAGAGGGATTTTTTCTATGCACCTCAGGCAAGGGTAAAAGTGTATGAATACAGCTAGATGTGCTTAGGGAAGGCGAAAAATACTTTGGCAAGTACTAGAGGCGGTAAAAAAAGGAGAACTAGTGACGGTATAGCAAGAATTAGATGAGATGTGAGAGCAAATTGGTTATTTTTTTCAGGGCAGAATTTGACTGGTCGTAAACAAAAGCCAAGCCCAATTACAAGTTATCTTTCACCTGAGCAGTTTTTTTGGCTTTCTTAATAGCTTTCTCTGGAGCTTCCTCCATGGCTTTATCAAGTTCACTCTTGGCTTTATTAATACGATCAATCAATGTTTGATGATCTATTTCTAATTTATCATTAAAGATTCCAACCAGAGCGGTAATCATGGCGCCCTCATTCTCAAATGGTAAGGAATAGTTAGGATATCGACCAACATCTATAACATTTTATGTCCAATACCAGACGCAATCAATTCCTTAAGAGCGGTTTGCCTTTGGCTCGTATCTTGATTCTGAACCGCCATCGCCAATGCTTTTCGAGTACCAACAAAAACGGCAAGCTTCCTGGCTCTGGTAAGACCGGTGTAGATAAGATTCCTGAATAACATTTTGAAATGCTGAGTGAGGACCGGAATAATAACCGCTTCAAATTCGCTGCCCTGTGATTTATGGATGGTAATGGCATAGGCCAAGTCCAATTCCATAATATCATCCTTTTGATAAGCCACTTCCCTGTTGTCAGGGAAAAAGGAAATGACACAGGTCAGCTCTTCATTGTCGATGTCCTTGATGATGCCGATGTCACCGTTAAAGACACCAAGGTCATAATTGTTTTTCCGATGAATAACCCTGTCTCCAACCCTGAAAATCCTTTCGCCAACCTTGAGCTGATGATTTCCTTCCTTGGGAGGATTGAAAGATTCCTGAATCATGGTGTTGAGGTTGACAGTGCCGAGGCTCCCTCTTGTCATAGGAGATAGGATCTGTATCTCACATTTGCTACCAAAATATTTCGGTATCCAATCCAGATAAAGTTTTCTGACAATATCAGATGCAGCCAGTCCGTAGTGCAACGATGACCAGGGGTGAACCTTCTTTAATACCGAGAGTAATTCATCGACCTTGGTATCAGCTTTGTAGACATTATCCAAATTGACATGCTGAAATTTCTTAGGGATAACAAATTCGGTCTCGTAAGGAACTAATGGTTCATGAGCGCGGAATTCATAAAGATTGGCGTCACTCTCCGAGTCTGCGCGATTATCTGATTTCTTGATGTCATGGAACCGCTTTACTTTGCTTATGAAAGACAGCTGGTCTTTTGTGGCTTCCTCAGAATCAAGAAAGAGGCAATCGACTTTATGCTGCCATATCTCAGGTTTTTTGAATGGCGAGTCGATATAAGGCATTTGGCCGTTATTGATCTGGTGAGCATATTGAATTATGAGCGATTCCTGCGCCTGCCGGAAAATCTTGGTTAGGTGGAAACAGGGAACCTTGCCGGAGGCAATCATATCCTTTAAAACGTTGCCAGCCCCGACCGAAGGTAACTGGTCCGCATCTCCAATAAAGAGAACCTGGCTACGATCAGGGACAGCCTTTAATAGGGAGGCGGTTAGATTGATATCCAACATGGAGCATTCGTCAACGATGAGGAAATCTACATCCAATGGCTCCTCTTCGTTTTTCTTGAATTTGCCAAGCTGCCATTCAAGCAGGCGATGGATCGTTTTTGCTTCTTGGCCAATAACCTCAATCATGCGTTGAGCAGCTCGACCCGTTGGCGCAGCAAGCAATACCTTCAATTGCATCGCTTCTAGTAATTTCACGATCACCAAGGTCGTGGTTGTCTTGCCACAGCCAGGGCCA
>Ga0364909_10198_pt1 | contig 20845 bp, 27 predicted proteins | sample SorcelJu500001C3_3_FD_206966 | JGI IMG/M metagenome (GOLD analysis project Ga0364909, IMG submission 206966) | Enriched cells from Trout Bog Lake Hypolimnion, Wisconsin, USA - BchlTB.June25.5000.01.C3 | ecosystem: Environmental > Aquatic > Freshwater > Lake > Hypolimnion/Profundal zone | place... | reverse complement strand
TTGTTTATCAATTTGATCTTATTAAGAAATATAAGCATTATGCTGAGTTTAATACAGAGCCATAATAAATAATTAGCTGCAAAAACGCTCATCTTGAGGAGTAACGAGGATTCCTGGCCTCACCTTGCTCACCTACTTCCACGTTGGAAGATTTCAATCGTGATGGAATAACCACCAATTTAGGCCTACCAGGCAAACTTGATCAAAATAAATATGTATGAATTACAGGGAAGAACAATGCAGGAATATTGAAGGGATAATGGGTGTTAATTATTATACATGGCTCTGAACAAAACTCAGCATCCAGGGCTATCAGAATAAGCTAAAAAACACTAATTGCATTGTCATGAAGGTGGAAAATATATCGACTAAACTCTGCGATGTTTGGCAGAATGACGATTCCCCTGATACATATTATAGCGAGGAAGATACGGACTAACGGATGTAAGCATTGGGGTCAGAAGCAAAAACCAGGAAAAAATTTATAGATACCCTTGTCACACCGAAGCGTACCGACTGTATTGTTGATCCGATCAATAGTTGCCATGATCTGGCTATTGTCTCTGACAGGTTTCTCAAAGAGAGTGATTTGCCTACGAGTGGATTGAGAGGCGCCCAGTCAAAGTTAGTGCCGGGCTTGGGTGAGGAACAGAACTACATCAAAGAGCTGCTGATAAAAGTGCTCCAGTTAGACATCGAGCTCATTCATCCCTGATAAATAATAACAGCAGGCGACGCAGACTTTTGCAACAGGCTCAAATGAATTGGGAAAAATTCGTATTAAGTTTCAGGGCGGTGCGCCTACTTCCCATCCGCCTCCCAGCGCTTTAATCAGGTGAATGCTGGCGGTGAATCGCTGCCCTTGGAGCTGTGTTTGCCGCAGTTCTTGCTGGAGTTTGGTGCGTTCGGCATCCATTACTTCAAGGTGGGTAACTGAGCCAGCTTCGTAACGGATGCTGACAAGCTCGGCTGTCCTCCGAGAGGCGGTAAGTGCTTCGGCAAGTGCCTCGGCTTGTTTGCTCGCAAAAACAATTTGCGCGAGTGAATCGTCAACTTCCTTGAAGGCTGTGAGCACGGTCTGGCGGTATTGAGCGAGAGCTTCCTGGTAAGCTGCTTCGGCCTGCTCGACCTCTGAAGCGGTGCGTCCGGCATTAAAAAGAGGGAAGCTGACACTCGGCCCAATGGACCAAACTCGGCTGTCACTTGAGAATAGCTTATTCACGTCAGAACTCAAATAGCCAGCCTGTCCCGTCAGTCGGAGAGCAGGGAAGAAAGCCGCCCGCGCGACTCCAATTTGGGCGTTCTTAGCTGCCAAATTCCTTTCCGCACTGGCAATGTCGGGCCGCCGTTCTAGCAGTGATGAGGGAAGACCGGACGGTACGGTTGCCGGTATTACTGCGGCCGGGCTTGCTGCAATTTCAAAAGAGCCGGCGGCTTTGCCGCAAAGGAGCGCGAGGGCATTAAAAGTTTCGGCTCTTTGGCGGCTCGTATCGGCTAAATCAGTTTTCGCACTTGCCAGTTCGGTTTTTGCCTGGGCGACATCGACTTCTGAAATGGTGCCCACTTCAAAGCGTTTTTGCAAAATGCCGACGGAGGCGTTTCGTAATTCGACCGTTCGCTGCAAAATAGCAATTTCAACATCCAGCACGCGGACCAGGAAGTAGTTCACGGCAACGTCGGCGGTAAGCGTCAGCAGCACGTTTTGGTAATCCGCAATGCTAGCCTCGGCCTGCGCATGGGAGGCTTCGAAAGAGCGACGTACCCGGCCCCAAAGATCCGCTTCGTAGTTCAGGTCGAAAGGGACACTGAAGGTACTGATATGAGCCGAAGGCACATTGAATGGAACTGGAGTCGGCAGATTGCCGGTTGTACGTTCCTGTTTGAACGAGGGATCCAGTGAAAGCTCTGGAAAAAAGTGGCTCCGGCTGATCCTCGCTGCAGCGCGTGCTTCATCGACGCGGGCCACGGCAACGTGGAGATTCTGATTATCGGCCATGGCTTTGGTTTCCAGCCCATTAAGGACAGGATCGTGGAAGATTTCCCACCATTCGCCCTTGGGAATCACATCCTTTGGCTCAGCAGTTTTCCAACGCCAATCCGCCGGTGTGATATTCGTCTCCTCGGGTCTTCTGTAGTCGGGGCCTACGGCGCAGGAGCAGATCGCCAGAAGGATGAGACCTTGGCAGGCAAGTCTTCGCAGTACTTTCATAAGTTTTCACTCATGCTAATCCAATGTTCGCTGGTAGCGTTTTACGCCGATAGTCAGGGCGACGGCGGCGAAAAGCACAATCTGCCAAAACTGAGGGGCAATATCTTCAAAGCCGTTACCTTTGAGCATGATGCCACGAACGATTCGCAAAAAATGGGTAAGCGGAAATACTTCACCCAGGACCTGCGCCCAATGGGGCATGCCTCGAAAAGGAAACATGAATCCCGAAAGCAAAAGTGATGGCAAGAAGAAAAAGAAAGCCATCTGAACGGCCTGGAGCTGGTTCCTGGCCACCGTAGAAAAAGTAATCCCCATAGCCAAATTTGCGGTGATGAATACCAGTGCGGCCACGAGCAGCAGGCCAAGATTTCCGACCATCGGCACATGAAAAAGAATGCGCGCTGCGAGAAGGATCAGCCCCACCTGGATGTAGCCAACCATTATGTAAGGGATGATTTTGCCAATCAAAACCTCGAGCGGGAGTGTGGGCATCGAGAGAAGATTCTCCATGGTACCGCGCTCTCTTTCGCGAGTGATTGCCAAACCCGTGATCATCACCATGGTCATCGTTAGGACAACACCCATCAGGCCTGGTACGATGTTATATTGAGTGATTGATTCAGGGTTGTAGAGTGCGTGGATGCGCAGATCGACGGGACCATTTCCGGGAGAAAGAAAAGTGAGCGGACCTTTGAGATCGTTCTGTAACGCGGTATTCAACAAAGTACGCATGGTGCCGAGGGCGATGCCGGTGGCGGCAGGATCCGTCGCGTCTGCTTCGATGAGAATGGTGGGCTTGTCCCCACGGAGGAGGTTACGGGTAAAATTTTCCGGGATGTTGACGACAAACTGGACTTTGCCCAGTGCGAGCGCTTCACGTCCCTCGGATTCGGTATTCACCTGACATATGAAATCGAAGTAGTTGGTATTCTGGATGGCATGCAGCAGTGTGCGACCATAGGGGCCGATGTCGGCCAGAAGCACCGCGGCTGGCAAGTGTTTTGGATCCGAATTGATGGCAAAGCCAAAGAGGGTAAGCTGGATGATAGGGATACCGACCATCATCCCAAAGGTCAGGCGGTCTCGGCGCATTTGAATGAACTCCTTAACGACCATCGCCCAAAATCTGCCCAGTGAAAATCCACGAAGTATTTTCATTTTGAATAATTGTCCTGTGCTTTATCCATGAGATGGATAAAGACATCCTCGAGGTCGGGGCCGATTCGGCTCCATTCATACTGCTCCGTGCGAAAAGGGACGATGGCTTGTTCGAGTTGGGCCGGATCTCCGCCGCTTATATGCAGCTTGCTGCCAAAAACGACTGCCTGCTCCACACCGGGACTCTGGCGGAGCTTCTCCGCAATCTTGAGTAATTCCGGGCCGCTTACCGCCCAGGTTGTCAATTGAGCCTTTTCCACAACCTCGGCAACCGTGCCTTGTGCCAGCAACTTACTGTTGGCTATATATGCAAGACGATGGCAGCGTTCCGCTTCATCCATGTAGTGCGTGGCGATCAGAAATGTCAGCCCTTGCCCGGCAAGCTGTTGAATCTCCTCCCAAAATTCGCGGCGCGCTTTTGGGTCCACCCCCGCCGTGGGCTCATCAAGCAGAAGGAGCTTCGGTTGGTGGATCATGCACGCAGCCAAGGCAAGTCGTTGCTTCCAGCCGCCGGACAGCTCACCGGCAAGCTGGTTTTTCCGCCGCTCAAGCCCGAGTTTCTCGATGGTCTCGGCAACAGCTTCACGGCGGTTCCTCAGAGAATACATGCGTGCGACAAAATCCAGGTTCTCGGCAATACTCAGGTCCTCATAAAAGCTGAATCGCTGGGTCATGTAGCCGACCTGGCGTTTGATGGCCTCACTTTCGTTTATGACGTCATAGCCAAGGCAGGTACCGCTGCCTTCATCCGCTCGCAGCAACCCGCAGAGCATGCGAATGAACGTCGTTTTTCCGCTGCCATTGGGACCGAGAAATCCACAAATTTCCCCGGTATGGACCTGGAGATCCACGTGGTCGACGGCCGTAAGATTGCCGAAGCGCTTGGTCATCCCGTGCACATTGATGGAGAGTCCGTTATTCATAAATCAAAGATCGAATGCCACATCCACGGGCTGGCCCGGGTGCAAACTCTCCGCAGTTTTGGGATCGAAAACCGCTTCAATCATGAACACCAACTTGTCACGGCTCTCCTTGCTGTAAATCACTGGCGGTGTGTATTCCGCCTGTGGCGAGATGAAGCTCACCTTCCCGAGGAGCGGCGCTTTCGAACCATCTATGGTAATTTGCACCTTATCGTTTAGATGAATCGTGCCAAGCCGTGTCTCCGGAACAAATGCACGCACTTTGATGTTTTGCGGCGGCAGGAGCGCAACAACCGGCTTGCCTGCGGCAACCCACTCCCCCTCGCGATAGAGCGTATCAAAAACCAAGCTGTCCTGGCTCGCGACCTGCCGTTTCTGGGAGAGGTCCCATCCCATCCTGGTCAGTGTCGCCTCCAGCGCCCGTACGTTGGCCTCCGCAGCCAAGATCTGGTAAGAGCGAGAGCCGAGCCGTGCAGTTTTAAGATCGGCTTCAATCTGCGCCACGCGCTGGCGATCCTGGTCGCGCGTGGAACGTGCGCGGTCGAGGTCCTGTTTCGCACCTGCGTCGGCGTGTGCAAGTTTTTCCTGTCGGGCAAATTCATTCTCTGAAAGTCTGAACGCCGCTTGTGCTTGTTGGAGTTGCGCCTCGATAGAATCGATTTCAGAGGGTCGTTTCCCTTTTTTTGCATCTTCCAAACTCGCCCGGCCTTGTGCAAGCCTTCGGTCCGCCTCGTTCCGGGCGGTCTTTTCCGATGTGCTTTCCAAGGTGAAAAGCACATCTCCCGCCTTTACCGTAGATCCACGATTGACTTGCAACGATTCGAGTGCCCCTGCAAGCGGTGATGCGACGTAAACGTATTCTCCTTCAACATAGCCCTGCAACTGATTGCGATCCGTGCGATTACAGCCTACCAGGGCGCATGCTACAGCCAATGTAAAACCAATGCAAAAGTGCACCCTACGATGCGACGCGTCAGAACCAATCATGTTTGCAATCTTCCTTTCTCGGTGATCACACCCTCGAGAATTACAGTGATGAAGGAAATCCGGTCTTAGGCGTAAGGCCGAGTTCTGCTATCTTCGGTGGGTTTATAATTGTCTGCACGGACCCGAGGAGAATCTCCTTGATCAGTCTGACCGAAATATCTTCGCGGATAAGCCCAGCCATGCAACCTTCGTTAAAAATTTATCGGAGTAGCGTTCAATAATAACATTTCGACGGACCCTCCACTATCTTGAAAACTTCAGGCTCTTCTGTTTCGCCTCATTTCCAGGAGAGCAATCGTCTCTCCATAGTCATCTACCTGTAACAGCCTCGCAGCCACCAGTGCACCCGATGGCAGCGTATAACTATACCCGTCATAAACCACATAACCAATCATCATACTGGCTGTGAACCGTTGGGAGATGAAATTCGTCTGCATAGTCATAATAAAGCTTGAGTCGCCGGTATTCCTGAAATGCCAACTTGTCTCCCACAATAGCCACGCAGCTACCAGGTAGGCGTTTTGCAGCCTAAAAATATTGGGATTAAGCCCCGAAGCGGACGCGCTAACCAGATCACCTGGCACCTCCTGGAGAGATCGGCGGGCAGCTTAAATGCTGGCAACAAAGATTCGTTGCTTTCCGCCGTATTGATACTAACGTTTCTAGTAAACGGCCACAATCGTTGACCGTTTGGACATTTCTTGACGAAAAAATCTTAGGGGCGACCAGGAGGCACGCTATGATAAAACCAATCCCGGAGGGATATCAAACTCTCACTCCAATGTTCATATTCAAGGATGCCCGCAAGGCGATAGATTTCTATAAAAGGGCCTTCGGCGCGGAAGAACGGTTCGTCATGCCAGGGCCGGAAGGCAAAGGCGTGATGCATGCCGAGCTCAAGATCGGAACTTCCATTATCATGATGGGTGAAGAAAATCCTGATTATTCGTGTAAAAGCGCCGAGACCATCGGCATTTCCCCGGTCAGCTTTTGTATGTATCTCGAAAACGTGGACGAGGCATTTAAGATTGCCGTTGATGCTGGCTGTGGGGTCCGGATGGCCGTTGATGACATGTTTTGGGGGGATCGTATGGGTACAGTGCAAGACCCATTCGGGTATAGTTGGAGCCTTGCCAGCCATACAAAAGATCTGACGCCTGAGGAAATCCAGAAGGGTGGAGAGGCCGCTTGTGCCAAGATGGGAAAGAAGTAGGCTGCCGAGAACCTGGATCCGGATGGAAGGCGAAACAAAACCGACTCCTTCAAAGACAAGATTGGTTCTATGCCTCGGCTTCTGACTCAAAAGTCATAACAATCTCGTCGTGAAAGCTCCGGAGGGGGGAGCATCCTGTGGCATCGCCGTTAAACGCGACTTTATACCCATAAGTTGATGTACGGCTCAGATCGAGAAAGAAGAACATTAACTTTTCGGAAAGATACCTGTGAGCCTTCAGACAAAAGTTATACTGGTGGAGTCCGTCGAGTTCCTGGTGATGGCGTTAGTCCTCTTCCTGTCGGCGGGGACAGTCGCTTGGCCGGCCGCTTGGGTCTTCTTTGGTCTACTCTTCGTCGGTAGCCTGCCTATCACCTGGTGGCTTCTCAAATACGATTCAGGACTCATTGAAGAAAGGCTGCGGTTCCGGCCCCAGTTATCCTGGGATAAATTGTTTATCGCAATCATGTTTGTTTTCATTCTGTTCTGGTTGATCCTGATGCCACTCGACGCTGTACGCTTTCATTGGTCGCGGATGCCATTTGAACTCAAAACTCTGGGAGCCTTGCTGCTGCTCAGTTCATTGTATATATCTTTTCTGACCATGCGAGAAAATCCGTATGCATCGGGTGTAGTGCGAGTCCAGAAAGAGCGAGCACAAACCGTAATTTCCACTGGTCCTTACCGCTATGTGCGCCACCCTATGTATACAGGCGCCTGTCTCTTTTTCTTGGGAACCGCTTTATTGTTGGGGTCTTGGTACGGAGTGCTTTGCTCACCAGTTTTTACCGGTCTTTTTGCTGGTAGGGCCATCTTGGAGGAAAGCATGCTTCGCGAGGAACTGGAAGGCTATGACGCCTATGTGGCTCAAGTGAAATATCGCTTTTTTCCACACGTCTGGTAGGAGATCGCGTCCGAACAGGCAGGCGACGATCAGCGCTAGGAGGTAGCCCAACCGGTCATCGACATAGCCTGAAGGGTGCTTCTTGACCACATTGGCAGCGATAGGCCAATCTGGTCTTTTCAAAACACGATGATGATCAAAGTTCCAGGTATCCTTAATCGAATCCTTGCCGCAAGACGAGAAGTCCTCAATCTTTCGTTGAGACATTTTTTTAGGTAACGTGAAGGTATTGTGTAGATTTTTGCTCTTGTGTGTATTGAACGAGTTTGTGACTAATCAATCGGTTGCATCTGCGGGTTCCAGATGATTTCCCATAGGTGGCCGTCGAGATCAGCGAAGTAGCCAGAATAGATTCCCCATGGTCTGTCATGCGGTGCTTGCGTCAACCTGGCGCCTGCAGCTTCAGCTTGCCGAAGAAGCCTATCGACAGCATCCTTGCTTTCAACTAGGTAGCCAATGCTGAACTCGAGTGAACTGCTGGGAGTGTCGGCTATATTCCCTCGATTTCGGTACCTACAATTCCCTCTGCTGGGAGCCCAAGTCCATCGCGATAAAATGCGAGCGATTTATGCAGATCTTTACGCCTAAGGTAATGACGTTTATACGAGGTCTCATGCTGCCTCCTCCTTTCTCGACTAGTTCTTTAGAAGCCAGTGGGTTCGTAGCGCCTATGGTCCATAAATTTAATCGTGGTCATCTATGGGGTATTAACCACCTGGTGAGCCTGGTCGTGTTGGTTCCGAGTATTCAGCCAGGAGAACAACTACACTCATAGAATTTGACCTATACGAAACCCCTCCCCCTCCGCTATCTTCTCCCTGCAGGATAACACCAGGTCCAAGCCCACCCCATTCGCTTTCGGAGGAGTCGAGGAGCACCTCCCAGTCATATGATCCTGGAAGATTAACTGTTATTGGCGTTGTCGCGAAGTTCAGGATACAGAGAGAACGATAGTGATCGTTTTTCCTGGCAAGCAGGAGTACCGGTGCATCGCCTGCCTGGGTTACGGTGCAGGCCTGCCGGTTGACGGTTCTTAGACACGAATTATTTTTACGGAGCACTATGAGCCTGCGGTAGAAACTGTAGAGCAGAGCATGTCGGCCCTGTTTACGGATTTCGATATTGATGCGACTACGCTGAAAAGTGGCCTCGGACTGGGGATCGGGTGCTTCACCGGTCCAGCCGAAGGAAATAAACTCCTCCTTTCGGCCGTGGCGCACTGCTTCGATGAGTGCTGCATCGCCATGGCTTACGAAGTACTGAAATGGAGCGGTTTCACCGTATTCCTCACCCATGAAGAGTAGCGGAAGGAAGGGCGAGAGGAGCACTGTCCCGGCTATAAGCTTAAGCGCCTCCAGGTCTAGGTGCTGGGGCAGGCGATCGCCGTCCTTGCGGTTGCCCACCTGGTCATGATTCTGGGAATAGACTACAAAGCGCAGCGGGTCGATATCACTAGCGTCATTGCCATGCCGCCGTTGCCTATAACGTGAGTAGTCACCTGCATAGACAAATCCCTCCCGAAAAGCTGTAAGGAGTTGTTCGAATATCCCGAAATCCTCGTAGTACCCATGTTGTTCTCCGGTGAGTAAGGTGTGGAGAACGTGGTGAAATTCATCATTCCACTGGGCATCAAGGGCATAGCCCCCTTCTTTGCGGGGCCGAATGAGTCGAGAATCGTTCAGATCGCTTTCCGCTATGATATACACCATTCGTCCCAGCATCGTGGCGGACTGGTGTACCGCTTCACTCAATTCATTCAGGATGTGTCGGGCGCTTAAGTCGAAGAAACTGTGAACTGCGTCAAGGCGTAGGGCGTCAATATGATACTCATTAATCCAGAAGAGGGCGTTACCGACGAAGTAGTCCCTCACCCCTTCGCTGCCAGGGCCGTCAAAATTGATCGCGTCTCCCCAAGGGGTTCGGTAGTGGTCTGTGAAGTAGGGTCCAAAAGCATGGAGATAATTGCCTTCTGGGCCGAGGTGGTTGTACATAACATCAAGGACAATTGCGAACCCCCGCCTGTGGCAAGCGTCAACCAGATTTTTTAGCCCCTCCGCTCCCCCGTAGCTCGTCTGGACCGCATAGGGGTAGACACTGTCATACCCCCAGTTGCGATCGCCTGGAAACTGAGTCACAGGCATGAGTTCCACTGCTGTGATTCCAAGTTCGCAGAGGTAATCGAGCCGTTGTTCCACGCCGGCAAAGGTACCTTCAGGAGAAAAGGTGCCAACGTGCAGTTCATAAATAATATAGTCTTCCAAGCCCATCCCTTGCCAGCCGCCATCCGTCCAGACATGTGATGGGGCCAAAATCTGCGAGGGGCCATGGACTCCCTGGGGCTGACAACGTGAAGCAGGATCGGGCCGTTCAATCGTGCCATCCAGGAGGTAGGTGTAGCAATCCCCCTCACCGATGTCGGGAACAAGGCCGCTGAAATAACCGCACCCTTCCGGCGTCAGTTCCACTGTTCTGCCGCTGCCTGAAACGTGCCGCACGGCCATTATCGACGCCAGTGGTGCCCAGACCCGAAAAAAGGTGCCGTCTCGTACAACCTTGGGGCCGAGAACAAGGGAACGTGTTGGCAACTCGTTCCGATGCCAGCGGGATTTTACTTGAATCCGCTGTTGTGTCATGCCCCACCTCCCGGCTGCGTTGCGGTTATGTTTCTGTAATTAACGGCATTTACTGGTCAAGAAATTACTTCTTCAGATATTTATACTGGTACAACTTAGGGTCACTGTATCCAGTAATTACTAGTCAAAAAACAGATGATGCTGGGTAAAAAGGTGGTTGAGATGTCAAACGGTAAGGTCGTCAGTGTTAATACTTAAAACTCCAATATTCCAATCGTCGAACAAACCTTCATTCAAAAGCAATCAATGATCAACGACTCAGGAACCCAAAGCCGGTGGATTTGAAGTACCTTTAGGCGTATCTGGAACATCCGGAACATCTGAAATATCTGGTATGCCTGGAATGCCCGGTACGTCTGAAGCACCAGGAATACCTGATACTCCTGGAAGACCTGGAACCCCTGATACACCTGGAGCACCAGGCATACCTGGAAAACCTGGAGCACCCGGTACACCTGGAATGCCTGGAATACCAGGGATGCCTGGCATGCCAGGACTATCCGTACCGAGTATCAACCCAAGACCAGCGCTATTTCCAGGTGGAATAGAGGATGATGGGTATCCAGGGATAGAATCGATATTCTTCGTAGTCATATTTTTTCCAATGATAGAAAGAGCACTGGGAAAGGGCTGTTACCCTACCGCGTTCCTTATCATTGACCACTTCATTAATATTCAAGGGAAGTGTTAACCTCTCGCACAAGTTGAAATTGTCGATGGAAAGAAAGCGGCAGGCAGGGGTAAGGCCCCCTTTCTTCCATTTTTGGGAATAGGTAGATCGATTTATTTCTTATGACAGACGGTGCATTTGGCGAGTTCTGGTTTATTCTTTTTGTGGCAATCCAGGCAAAGAGAATGAGCCGCACCCTTGAAGGTGTTAACCTTCTCTGGCATTCCAGCCTTGCTGTTGTGACACGTTTCGCATTTTTCTATTTTCTGTCCTTCCTTATAAGCTATACGTTTCCCTGCAGCATCCTTGCCATGATGACAAGTGCCGCAATCCATCTTGGCTTGATGTGCACCGTGGGGAAATTGGGCAGGTTTCGGTGTGGTAGCAGGATCAATCGTTGCCTGCAGGGTAATTTCCGCTGGCCCCTTATCTGCGGCCATAACGACACCGACAAGCCCGGCGGTGCAACTGCAATACAGGATAGCGCTGTACATCAGAGCTTTATTCATGTCATTCCTCCTTAATTCACACTTTAATACAACAAAAAGCCGTGGCATGGGAGGCAGAACCGCCCGTCACGGCCACATATACGAATGCCACCGAGTATCAATCTGACAGTAGAGTCAAAGAGGTATTAAAGGGACAATCCTTCCATGAGTAGGCAATGACTTCACGAGTAATCTTTTTGATTCCACACTGTACCAAGCCAGTGCAATCAGTAATGACTGGGCATGCGACTGGGACTGTTGATTGGGTTCGCAAATTGTTATTCTGTTGGCTTGGCAATTCGGTTTTAACGGAAATTGTTTCCACATGCTTTGTTTTGGGACACAGAAACTTTTTAGCCGATACGGCATTAGATTTCGTAGGTTTCATGCATTCCTCCCTTTGATAGCCTGTTTCACCTGAAGGTTCGAAATGTTACGGATGAAACAATCTTTTCATTTGTGCTTTTGGTCAGTTTCTATCTGATGGATCTTGTCTTTTACTTGCTTTACAAGACCGTCATATCCATCCTTCTTAATGATTTCATTAAATTGTTCCAGGTAATTACGAATAAGGCTCACACCGTCAACAATTACGTCATAGGCCATCCATTGATCACCATGTAACAGCATTATGTAAGAAACATTGATAGATCTTTCACCATCACTCGATAACGTTTGTACTTCAGCTCGATCTCCTTTAATCCTCTGCTGCGTGAATTCAACTTTCTGTTTGGAATATTTTTCTATTTTTTCGATATAAGTATATTGCAAAAGACTAGTAAAAAGATCTTCAAACTCTTTCTGCTGACTATCGTTTAATTTGCGCCATTGTTGACCAAGGACACGCTTACTCATTTCAGCGAAATCGAAATGCTCGCGAGCCACGTTGACTATGCGTCGCCCTTGCTCATTTTTTGGCAAGGATTTCAATTTAGGATCAGCAAGTAAATCTGTTACCTTCTTAATAAACGGGCGAAATTGTTCAGTGGGATCAGGAGCCGCGAATGCTGAATCTTTTAAAACAGACATACTTACTATGATGAAAACAAAGATAAATATGAAAATTACTAATATTTTTTTATGTAGCATATAGCACCATTGTTTATGTGAACCATCCAATTTCACGACCTAATGTCTCGGCATCAACCACGGCACGACATCTCAATTGCAGCAATGTCTATCTTTGTCATCTTCATCATTGCATCGAACGCACGCTTGGCTACAGCTGAATCGGGATTGGTGATCGCTTTTGTCAAGACCATCGGTATAATTTGCCAGGACAATCCCCATTTGTCCTTGCACCATCCACACACACTTTCCTGGCCACCATTGCCGACGATCGCGTTCCAGTAATGATCCGTTTCATCTTGGTCAGCAGTCGCAACCTGAAAAGAGAACGCTTCGTTGTGCTTGATCTCAGCTCCGCCATTAAGCCCGAGGCACGGAATGCCCATCACATTAAACTCGACGGTCAACACTTCCCCTTTTTTTCCCGACGGATAATCTCCCGGTGCGCGGAACACCGTGCCGACAGACGAATTGGGAAAGGTCTTGGCATAAAATCGGGCAGCTTCCTCGGCATCGCCATCGTACCAAAGGCAAATTGTATTCTTTGCTTTAACCATGCTATTCCTCCGTCACGATGAGCCCGACACGGGCACAATGATCTCACAGTCTTGACCGACGTTTCGACCAGTCAAGCCACACTACCAAAATCTCAAAAGTATACTTATCGTTGCACAAAATTATGGCCGTCTCGATGAAATGAACGGCCATGATAAGTCCAATTTAAGTGTGAATTATCTTGCGGTTGCAAATTTAAATTTGGCCGAAGATAAAGTTAAAAACTAAAATGAACAACAGGAGCAAACACCATGGCAACGGAGGAGAGTAATACCTAAACCAAGAGCAATTCCTGCTGTTCATTTTAGCTTCCCGGGCAGAGCTTTCGCATTTCTCAATACAAACTAATGGAGATCAGAGAATTAACAATATATAAATAATGGATGGTTTGTGGATATGTTTGGAGTTAACGTTGAATCGAAAGTCCTATATGACATAATGACGACATAAAAAAGACGAGTGACTCTGAATAGTCAACTCATCTTAATAATGAGTGAAAAATTACAGCAGATATGGGTGGTCACCAAGAAACTTCTAATTCTCCATCAACAACTTTAATATTCGACAACCAGTTACATTAACTTAGAAAGGAACGAGTGCATTTCGTTGGAATTAAATCTGAGTGCATAACTTGTGATGTCTATCCATCAAAATTCGACTGTCCCTTTCTTTGTGTTATTGCTTCGGACCGAATGTAAACTGGTATCCAACATAGGTAGTAAACTTTGTATCTCCAGCAAAATCGCTCCCAGCAGAAAATAAGATATGGTGTTCTTCGCTCAAGTTAATGGTACCGCCGAGGTTATAACCAGTCTCTTCGCGTCCATCGGTCTTCTGCTTGCCGAGGTGAAATACCTCTACACCTAAAGTCAGAACCTTTGTAAGTTCTCGTTGGATAAGCCAGCCTAACTGCCAGTAGTTCTTATTGTCTGTTCCAGGATTTATCCAATAACCACCACCGCCATAAGTCGTCCACGGTCCCCAGCTCTTCTGAAGCCACAACGGTAGGAATTCTTGAAAATATCCACTGCCTAAGTTACGGTCGCTGTCCCCAGTCGGTACGTGAACTAATGGGAAGATAGCGACCTGCGGGATATTGTCAGTCTCGGGGATGAAACGATATTTCACGCCCAACTCAGTGTCTCCTAAACCGTAATTGGTAGGACCGCCATCTGGATGGGAAAAAGCGAGAGGAACAAGAAGGTGAAGTTGTACATCAGGAAGGACACCATAATTGGCTTCAAAATGAGGCAGTGTTCCGGTTTTTCCATCCTTGGCATCCGTATAAATGGAAGAGAGGTAGAGTTCACCGTGTTTGTATTCTACAGTTTCTGGGTCATCTGTAATGAATGGCGGGCCTGCCCACGTCACATACGGTGTTGAGATAACTGTAGAGTCCCATGTGATTATATTCCGGAAAAGAGCCATGCTTTATTCCGCACCAAGCACTTGCTCCAAGGGGTGCTGAGGCTATAATCATACTGGTTCTTTTTTGGCAGGCTGAGGCACGAATCCTGACAGGAAAGAACCGGTCCACCAAGCGAAGCGCGGTAGGCAACACTATAGGATTCAGCATGAATATCAATCTGCATAAACGAGCACGCACCACTCCGGCAATCAGAGAGGAACTCCGGCAATCCACCCTTTCCGAAAGGACTCTTGCCCAGCAATACAATATCAGCAGGACTACCGTCAGAAAGTGGAAGAAAAGGGAAAAGGGACTCGGTGGAAGATCATTCCCATCGCCCTCATGTCCTGCATGCCACGTTGTCATCCAGTGGCTGGCACCTACAAGAGAGAATGCCAAGAACAGGGTAAGAAATATTTCTCCGTTGCATCCGGGGGCGGTACTGGCCGAACCCTGCACCCCGATGATATTGGGGCGGGACCTGCCTCTTATGGCATGACCGATACCATGGGGAGGATGCATTCTGACGCGCAGTTTGCCGGGTCCTCTTCAGTGCCTGCTCACGTGGAAATGATGGGTTTCATTGGCATGTGCAATAATCCCATGGTGGGAGCTTCGGTTGCTGTCGGTGTGGCCCTAGCGGGAGCCACGCTATAGAGAGAAGAGGGATACCGGTAAGCGAGGCGTGTGATAACCTTCAAGCCAGAAGCACTTCTGATAGAGTGTTAGTTATTTTCGAAGAAAAGAAACAATTCAACAATCCGCTTCCCAGAAAAGACAGGGGCTTGGTGATGGGTGTATTTTGCATTATATTGTTTAGTAACAACTTATTCTTTTAAGAAAAGGAGTCGGCCATGCCAAAATATGTTATCGAACGAGAAATTCCAGGAGCCGGAAAGCTTTCACCATCGGAACTAAAGGCTATTTCTCAAAAATCATGTGGAGTGCTAAATGCAATGGGCCCACAGATCCAGTGGGTGCAAAGCTATGTCACTGAAAATAAAATCTATTGTGTATACATAGCACCAAGTGAAGAGGCCGTTCGAGAGCATGCTCAGAAGGGAGGGTTTCCGGTCAATAACGTTTCAGAAATCAAATCGGTTATTGATCCAACTACCGCAGAATAATTCCAAGTCCTTCTAGCTTTTTACCCAAGTATTTTCTCTCCACTTGGGAAGGATGAGCACATGAGATTTCCATCTCCGCAGTAGTCTCTTAGATAGATCATTTTCCACCCGATGCGCCCAACCCCGCACCAAGGAGCACAAAGGAAGCAAGAAGGAAACTCGTTAGGAGGCAAGTCGTTTCTCCCGACTCCGTTTAACCCTGTGGACAAAGGCTTCTACCCTGTTTCGGGCATGGGTGCCACCCATGGCGTCAAAGACCAAAGACATTATCGGCAGTCCGGAGATATGCTCGCTCAATCGTTTGCACACCGCGGTGGTCACCGTACCGATCAGGCAGTTCAAACAATAGACATTGAGGATGCCATCGACTCCCTTGCGGGCAAAATCGACATGCTTGGCCACATTGAGCGCAACCAACAACTCTGGTTCGCCGGCGAGCAGATTGTCGGTGAAAGAGAGGACTTCATGGCCACTGGGCTCCGTCAGGTTAGCAAGTCTCCCCGCGAAGAGCTTGATGACGTAGCTGGCAGCTAAGTTATTGAACTAAAACTTGGCCCCAGGAGGACATCGTGTCGAGTGCCTTTCCTGCCTCCCAGCACTGTTTGGTGTATATCTCCTGGCCTGCCATAACGAGATCCACCATGGTTGGCGAGGGCCAGACTTCGCAGCCAAGCTCCTCGAGCAGATCGAACAGATCGGCGTTGGCGACCGGATTCACTCTGGTGTACACATCTCCGGTGACGGCAACCACCGGTTTACTGCCTCGGGCACAACTCGCTACAGCATCGAGATGCTGGGCCGCCTCCTTGATGCCCTGATTGATATCCTGAGCCAGTTGGCTTTGATAGACAATCTGCAGACTCTCCTGATAGGCCTTGTCCACCGAGCCTTTGCTGACTTCATACGGGCGCTTCTCAAGGCGCAGCCGGTTGAGGTATTCGATGCCCAACAGCGCCTTGCCCAGGTTGTACCAAAACATCGGGCCGAAACGGTGCAGAAACTCGATTGAATTGGTGCTGAGCACCTTGACATCTGGTCGTCCCAATTTTTCCATATACCTCTGAATGGCCGGAGCGTATTGGCTGATCATGCAGGTGCTGGCTGTGAATGGGACCATGTATCTGGCATCTCTGGCCAGATCTCCGGCGCGTTCCAGTTTGATCAAATCGCCTGCGATCAGTTGGAACGGGTGGCATTGTTTGCCGCCGGACAATTCGACGCCATTTTCATAGGAAGCGTGGTCAGGTAACGGCAGCACCCGCGAATTGACCTTGATTGAGCCGAAGGCTCCATGAAACGCGTAGGCATGATCGGAAAAGTGCGGGATGATGTATTCAAACCCGTTTTGATCTGTTGATGGGGGGGAAGTTTTTGGGGTCGCGCAAGGCTTGTCCCCTTATCTGCCTGACGATCCACCTCCTGTCGTCGCCAGTTCTCTACCCGATGGGCAAAGGCCTCGACCCTGGTCACCAGGCCGGCATCGGCACGATGCTCATCAAACTCCAAAAAAAAGGCTTGGCCTGTCTTGGAAGACCTCTTGCAGCAAGGGAAAGGTGAAGGAGTCTGGTCCTCATCCGAAATTGCCAACCACAACCGGATAGACATCGCGCAAACCGTTCATGAATACGGCGTTCTTCAGCATCTGCCGACTGAAGGCCCAGGTCAGCGTGTTGTAGAGATCCGGCAGGGTAAAGGTCGGCGGGACATTGAGCTGCTCGCCAGTGATCACGTCGAAACCAGCTTTCGCGAGCTTTGCGGCTAAAGCCATGTTGATAAAAGGATTGCCTGTGTTGTACGGCTTGCCAAGCAGGACCGCTAGCGGTCGCTCGCGCCGCGGTTGGGTGGCGTCTTCACAGCGGATCTGTTGACAGAATAGCGCAAATTCCTCATCTGCCGCATCATAGGCCCGCAAAACATCGCTCTTGTCGAGGGCGAAGGCTATAGCCGTTTTTTCAGCCAATTGCTGTTTCTCTCGTGCCGAGAGTCCCGGCATCAGCGGTAGGGTAATTATCTTAATCCCTTCAAAATTGCATTTGATCATGGCGGCGCCATGCTGGACATAGGGGCAGCTCACTCCATCAAGCAACCTGGAGGTAGAGGGAATGAAGATCGAGTGCAGAGCGTCTTTTTGCTGGTGTGCAACATGGCCGAAGAGGAGTTTGACCGGCAGACAGGTCTCGGCAGGCAGACGGGTGAGGGCATTCGTCAGTTTATCATTGTTCGATGGACCGGAGATGACCGTTTGGATCGACAATCTTCTGAAAAAACCCTGCCAGAAAGGGAAGTATTCCTTAAACAGCAAGCGCTGGGAATACCAATGGTGGCATGCGGTGTCTTCAAGTCGTCCTGTTGATTGACCAGCCCGGTAAGGTTCGGCGTCAGATCCCGGCCTGGAGCGAAGCCGCTGATAGCCTCGGAGTATCTTCCGCACAGGTCGCCGAAGTGAAAACGACCTTGGTCAAAAGAAAAGACACCAACCTCGCAGCGGTTCTCACAAACAGTGCATTCAAAAGAGCTTAAGCGGTGTTCGATGGAGAAGTTCAGCCCCTTGTTGGTGCTGGTCAGGTATTGCCAGCAGCCGACGCTTGCTTCCATCTTTCGAGGGTTAAGAGCGTCATGCCGATGGCGCCGGAAAGTCCGGGATGCGGATGCACTTCGACCTCTACCTCTTTAAGTCTGGCTGCAAAGGCTTGCACTACGGCGCGATTCATAGCCAGGCCACCCTGCAGGACAACCCGGCGGCCGATCGTTCTCCTCTGTACCACCCGGATCAGGTAATTCTCAACCACGGCCTGGCAAACACCCATCAGCAGATCGGGCACGGCGACCCCCTGCTGCATGTAGTGCACCAGGTCGGAGCCCATAAAGACAGTGCAGCGGCTGGTGAATGGGAGCGGATTTTTTGAACTGAGTGCCAGCTCGGCAAACTCCTGCGTGGGAAGGGTAGAGTCATTATTTTAACCATTATTCTTGCACTACCTTATAATGGTCATTATAATAACTATAACAAATTAACCAAAGGAGTCAACACCATGCAAACAATAGAAACTTTTATCCCTATCACCCAAGCAAAGGCAATGCTTTTGGACGTAGTGAGGCGGATACACGATACAAACGATACCGTTGCAATTACAAAAAACGGCGTCCCTGAAGCCGTTATTCTCTCTATGGCAAAATTTGAAGGATTCTTGGAGACTATTGATATCCTTGCTGATCCTGAAACTATGAGGCAACTTAAGGGGTCTGCAAAAGATGTAAAAGAGGGGCGGTTGATTGATCTTGAAGAGGCCTTTTAATGCTTTATCACGTCAAGATCACATCCTTTGTTAACAAAGTCGGGAAAAAATTCAGCCCTGAAATTAAAAATGCTGCCAAGATTGCCCTTAAAGAGCTTGCTCAAAATCCTAACCTCGGCAAAGAACTCCAAGAAGAGTTAAGCGGCTTTCGGTCTTACCGATTCATGAGGTACAGAATTGTTTACAAAATCGATACCCAGGAAAAACATATTATTGTTTGGGCCATCGGGCATCGGCGTGATATTTATGAAAATTTAGGTGGTCTTCTTTTGAAGCAATGAGCTCAAATAGCGAGGCGTAAACCATGTCATCCGCAGATACTCTAAAAGCATTTCGTGAAAATCGTTTCCCTATCAACCCGCCTTTGCCCCAAGGTTTTGATCATACGCCAAACGAAGAACGACCAGCGTGGCAAGTAGAATTTCTTTGGGGTAGGCCGTACATCGAAAAATCTAATGAACGATTTGATGTGCGGTGTCTCGATGGCGAGGCTCGGGATGGAGCCACCTTATGGGGAATGTTTGGAAATATTGAGGAAGCACTTAAATGCTGTAAAACAGGTCCGGCCTGGGGAGGCCAAAAACTGGCGAAGAGGGACCTGGATCAGCAGGAACAACACGGCATGACAAAAGAGCAGATGCAGGCTCGGATTCGGCTGCTTGCCAAAGAGATAGTTGTAAATGAGGAAAAAAATCGTTTTATGCAGGAAGAAATCAATGCCCTTTACAACAAACTTGATGCTGAACCAAAATAGTGAGCCTGTTCAATAACAGGGTGACTCCCTAAAAATTGATGGAGATATTCAGTTGCAACCCATATTCTGACGTGAGATGTAGTTAAAGTTTCGTACATTCGGGACGTATATCCTTACATCCGCCAAACAGAGCGAAAACACAACCCTACAGCAGAATTTTTATAAAAAAAAAGAATTATGAGGGGTGGGGTGTCATCGGCAACTCAGTGGAAAAGAAAACCGACCTTGGTAGCGAATCCAGAGTAACCTTCCACTTGAACATCGTACTACGAAGTAACGAAGACGAATGCGCAATCAACGAAGACGAATGCGCAATCATTTTAACATGTGGAGTGCGTTATGAAAGCAAAGAAAGCAGCCGCAGCCAAGGTGTCTAAAGCAACACCAGAAGCGCAGATCGTTGAGGATCAAGTTGCTGGCACGGCACCCGAGGTACAAGAAAGGGTCAAAAGCCCCACTGCCGATTTCCCCATTGTCGGTATCGGCGCGTCCGCAGGGGGGCTGGAAGCTCTGGAGCAGTTCCTGCGAAATGTTCCTGAAAACAGCGGAATCGCCATTATTATCATCCAGCACCAGGACCCAGATCACGAAGGAATGCTGCCCGAACTGCTCCAGCGTGTCACCAAGATGAAGGTTTCCCGGATAGTGGACCGCATGCGGGTCAAACCGAACGGCGTCTATGTGATTCCTTCCGGCCAGGACCTCTCCATCCTGCACGGTGTATTGCACCTGTTCACACCGAATGCACCTCGAGGCCTGCGCCTCCCTATTGATTTCTTTTTCCGTTCCCTGGCCGATGACCGACAAGCGCACAGTGTCGGCGTCATTCTTTCCGGCATGGGTAGCGACGGCACGTTGGGCATCAAAGCAATTAAGGAACTCGGGGGGTTGGTCCTGACGCAGGAGCCCGCTTCGGCCAAATTCGACAGTATGCCCAGATGCGCCATAGAATCAGGGATGGTCGATATTGTGGCCCCGGTGGGGGATCTGCCCGGAAAGATCATCGACTACCTCCGGCATGGCCGGATTTTTGCTGAAAGAAAGACGCCGCTGGAGGAGAAGGACCAAAGCGCTTTGGAGAAAGCCCTGATCCTTATACGGACCCAGACCGGTCAGGACTTCTCCCTATACAAGAAGAGCACAATCTACCGCCGCATCGAACGGCGCATGGGCATTCACAGTATCGACAAGATCGCCATTTATGTTCGTTATCTGCAGGAGAATCCCCCCGAGGTAGAACTGCTTTTCAAAGAACTGTTGATCGGAGTAACCAGTTTTTTTCGCGATCAGGAACTTTGGGAACATCTAGGGAAAAAGGCGATTCCGGCATTTCTGGCGACTACCGGTCCGGCCAGGCGGATGCTGCGAGCCTGGTCGGTGGGCTGTTCGACCGGCGAGGAAGCCTATTCACTTGCCATCACCTTCAAGGAGGCGCTGGAACAGCACCAGGCC
>Ga0364909_10190_pt1 | contig 20863 bp, 22 predicted proteins | sample SorcelJu500001C3_3_FD_206966 | JGI IMG/M metagenome (GOLD analysis project Ga0364909, IMG submission 206966) | Enriched cells from Trout Bog Lake Hypolimnion, Wisconsin, USA - BchlTB.June25.5000.01.C3 | ecosystem: Environmental > Aquatic > Freshwater > Lake > Hypolimnion/Profundal zone | place... | reverse complement strand
GCGCTCCGCCTTCGAGATAGACCGCAGCCATGACCTTTTCCGCTCCGCAGGCATTGCGCATCGCCGGAATGTTGCCGGTGACAGCACAGTCGCCCAGAGCAATCAGCAAGGCGGTCCGATCTCGAACCATGCGCAGTTTATGTTCATCCTCCACTGAACTGACCGCCCCTTCGATACAGGTGATGTCCACTGCCTCAGGAAAGGTTTTGATGTCCACCAGCGGACTGTAGACAAAATCAACCTTGGTGGCCAAGTCAAGCAATCGTTCATCCATATCCAGAAGTGACATGTGGCAGCCGGAACAGCCGTCGAGCCAGAGGGTCGCGAGGCGCAGCTTTTGCATCAATGCTCCATGGTACGGTTGGCAATCAAAGAGGGGAGGGCGGGCGGTTTTTTCGACATTTCGCCCACGGATTTGCCTTTTTCAAACAAGGCGCCGGTTGGGCAGACTTGGACGCATTTGCCGCAGCCGGTGCAGGTCTCCGAGTCTCCCCAGGGGGTGTCAAAATCCGAGACAATCCGGCTGTGGATTCCACGATTTTTCACATCCCAGGTGTGTGCGCCCTCGATTTCTCCGCAGACCCGGACGCAGCGGGTGCAGAGAATGCAGCGGTTGTGGTCAAGGGCAAAGCGATTGTGGGAGGCGTCGATTACCACGACAGGATATAGGTAGGGGAAATCGATATGATCGATCCCGAATTCGCGGGCCAGTTCTTGCAGCTCGCAGTGGCCGTTAGAGACACAAACTGCGCAGACATGGTTGCGCTCGGAAAAGAGCAATTCGATGATCTTGCGCCGATAGTGGAGCAGCTGTTCGGTGTGGGTCGTGATTTCCATGCCTTCCTGGATATGGGTGACACAGGCGGGTTGGGGTCGAGTGGTGCCGGCGATCTCGACCATGCATAACCGGCAGGAACCCTGGGGCGAAAGTCCTTCCAGATAGCAAAGCGTCGGGATATGGATGCTGTTTTCCCGTGCGAGCTGCAGGATGGTTTCCGTGGCCAGGCCGCTGACCTGTTGGCCGTTGATGGTCAGGGTGAGGATCGGTACGGTCATGCTGCATCCTCCAGGGGGGAGTGGGCGGAGTCGACAATCCGGTCGATATATTCCTGGCGGAAATATTTGAGGGTGCTGAGAACCGGGTTGGGAGCGGATTGGCCAAGGCCACAGAGGCTCGTGTTTTTGAGGAGATCGCAAAGCATCTCCAGGCCGGCAAGGTCGGCGTTGGTGGCTCGGTGTTGGCAGAATTTCTCCAGCAGGTCGTGAATCTGGGCGGTCCCCACCCGGCAGGGGATGCATTTGCCGCAGGATTCATCCCTGCAGAATTGCATGAAATATTTAACAATCTCCACCATGCTGGTGGTCTCGTCGATAACGATCATGCCGCCTGAGCCCATAATTGAACCCAGCTCGCTTAAGCTTTCATAGCTGACCGGGGTGTCAAGATGCTCGGCCGGGATGCATCCGCCCGAAGGGCCGCCGGTCTGGAGGGCCTTAAAGGCGTGACCGCCAGGAATCCCGCCGCCGATCTCAAAAACGATTTCGCGCAGGGTTGTCCCCATGGGTACCTCAATCAGACCGGTGTGGTTGATCTTTCCGGTCAGGGCAAAGACCTTAGTGCCCTTGCTCTTGTCCGTACCCAGGGCGGCGAACCAGTCGGCGCCCCGGTTGATGATCAGAGGGATGTTGGCGTAGGTCTCAACATTGTTAATCAGGGTGGGGTGGCCCCAGAGCCCTTTTTCCGCAGGGTAGGGCGGTCGTGGCCGAGGAATGCCCCGGTTTCCCTCGATGGATGCAATCAGGGCGGTTTCCTCGCCGCAGACAAAGGCGCCGGCCCCCAGTCGAATCTGGAGGCTGAGATCAAAGGCGGAGCCGCAGATGGCAGGGCCCAGTAAATTTTTCTGTTCCGCCGCGCGAATGGCGAGCTTCAATCGTTTCACCGCCAGCGGATATTCGGCACGCACATATATGTAGCCGTTGTTGGCGCCGACCGCATAAGCGGCGATAATCATCCCCTCCAGGACGGCGTGGGGAGTGCTCTCTAGAATGGATCGATCCATAAAAGCCCCAGGATCGCCCTCATCAGCGTTGCAGACAACATATTTATTTTCTCCCGTAGCCCTGGCAACGGTAGACCACTTCAGGCCGGTGGGATAGCCCGCGCCGCCACGGCCGCGCAGACGGCTCTCTTGAATCTGGCGGACGATGTCAGCCGACCGCATTTCCGTAATCGCCTTGAGTACAGCGGTGTAGCCGCCCTCTGCCAGATAGTCGTCGATACTTTCTGGATCGATGCGGCCGGAGAGCGTTAATACATTTTTGTGTTGCCGGGTAAAAAAGGGGAGGTCGGCGGGCAGCAGCAATCGTTGCACCGGTTCTTTCCCCAAAGCGGCGATAATTTCGGACGCATCGCTGGGAATAACCCTCTGGTAGGATATTTCCTCCGGCAAGATGAGAACTACCGGGCCGAGAGCACACAGTCCCATGCATCCGACCCTTTTGACCAAAATGTGTTGCTCCTGCCCCTGTGCAGCAATGTTCTCACGCAGCGCTTGAATAATCTCGTCGTTGTGCAGGCAGCCCAAGCCGGCGCAAACCAGAATCTGATGGGCAAATCCATTGAGGAATTGCCGCCGAGTTTCCGCATGCCGTTCCAGGTCGCTACGCTGCATCGCCTAACCACTCCGTGATTATTTTGGTCGCTTCCGCAAAACCTGTTTGGCAGGTTATGGCGCCGTCCGGAATGATCACCGGAGCCAGTGCGCAGGCCCCGAGGCAGCGGACTTCAACCAGTGAGAGCCGATTGTCCGGAGTGGTCTCGCCGGGTGCCAGATTGTATCGCGTTTGCATCCAATTGAGAATCCGGTCGTTCCCTTTAACGTGACAGGCCGTGCCGGTACAGACGACCAGAGTATGCTCGCCCCTTGGTTTTGTATTGAAATGATTATAAAAAGTGGTGACCCCATACACCTTGCTCGGTGGAATCTTGAGCCGCGCGGAAATGTATTTGAGGGTATCGGGGTCGAGGTAGCCGAAGGCGCTTTGCGCAGCGTGCAGGGTTTCAATCAGAGCTTCCGGCCGATAATCGTGGCGCTGCATGGCCAACTCTATGATCTTCCATCGTTTGTCTTCCGGTTGAGGACCAAGGTGGGCGGCAGGCATGCGGTGCTCCTATGGAAAAAGGACTCTTGATCACGCCGGTACTACCAGCTAAAGGATAATATCTTTTCCGATTTTGGCAGCAGTTGCAATGCTTCTTTTGGGCGAACAAGGCAGGACGGGTCCTCGTCTTCTTTTTTGCATATATATGTACATATTTGTCATTTTTTATCTGGATACATTACAACGGTGAGCTGTAAATATGACAAGTATGGTATTATTAATCGTCGATGTCACCTATCTTGCTAAAATTGTGATTAATTTAATATAATTATAAATTGGCACTGCCATTGCTAAAGAAAAGGTGTGCTTATTCAGTATCTCTGAAAAATTGGTCTTAAGAATAATTCTAAAAAGAAAAGGAGGAAAGGAATGGGAAGATGCAGGGCCGTTCAGGGTACTGATCAGGAATAACCAGATGGTGTTTTTTGTTCGGTGTTGCCAACAAGGTTGGCGGAATCAATGCAATTGATAGCCTTGCCGAATCGTAATAATGGCTCGGTCTGGCTGCGTTGCTTGCGATTTCAACATGTAGTGTATCGGAATTTAACCGATAAAAAGTTTCAACCATCATGGCAGGAGGCGGAACGCGTACTCGCTGTCGGAAAAGGAGAGGTCCATGAAATTTGTCAGTGCGATAATCAAACCCTTTAAATTGAACGAGGTGCGGGAAAGTCTGACTGCGCTCGGCGTACAAGGTGTGACCGTGACGGAAGTCAAGGGGTTCGGCCGCCAGAAAGGACATACCGAAATGTACCGAGGTGCGGAATATGTTATTGAATTTTTACCAAAACTGAAGGTTGAGGTGGCTATCGACGACAACCAGCTCGAGCAGGTGGTCGAAGGCATCAAGAAGGCCGCCAACACCGGCAAAATTGGCGACGGCAAGATCTTTGTTTTTGATCTCGAACAGGTAATGCGCATCAGAACCGGCGAATCCGGTCCTGAAGCACTTTGATCAATAGGGAGCCCTTTCATGAAAAAAATAATCGTTTTTTCTTCTCTGATGTTGGCGGCTTTGACCGTCTTAGCTGTCGGCATAGGTTATGCCGAAGAAGCCGCCGCAGTTGCAGCCGCTGTTCCTGTTCCGAATAAGGGAGATACTGCCTGGATGATCGTCGCCACCCTCCTGGTCACTCTGATGACCATTCCTGGTCTCGCCCTTTTTTATGGCGGTCTGGTACGCAGCAAAAATATGCTTTCCGTGCTGATGCAGGTGTTTACGGTATTCTCTCTCTGTATGGTGCTGTGGGTCATTTACGGCTACAGTGTTGCCTTTACTGAGGGGAATGCTTTCTTCGGAGGATTCAGTAAAATATTGCTTAAGGGCATCACCGTGGACTCGGTAGCAGCCACGTTTACTAAAGGTGTCAATATTCCTGAGTTGATCTACGCCTTTTTCCAGGCCACCTTTGCTGCGATCACCCCGGCGCTGATTTTGGGTGCATTTGCCGAGCGGATGAAATTTTCTGCTGTCCTTGCCTTTATCGTTCTCTGGTTCAGTTTCGCCTATCTGCCGATTGCCCATATGGTGTGGTATTGGGCGGGTCCTGACGCTTATACCGATGCTGCCGCAGGGATCAAGGCGGGCGAGACTGCAGGCTTTCTTTTTCAAAAAGGAGCGATTGATTTCGCCGGTGGAACCGTTGTCCATATCAATGCCGCTATCGCCGGCCTGATTGGTGCCTTCATGGTGGGCAAGCGTGTTGGTTTCGGCAAGGAATCCATGGCTCCACACAGCCTGACTATGACCATGATCGGCGCCTGTCTGCTGTGGGTAGGCTGGTTTGGTTTCAATGCCGGTTCCAATCTTGAAGCGACCGGCATGGCTGCTTTGGCCTTCGGAAACACCATGACCGCAACGGCTGCCGCCGCGCTCGCCTGGACCTTTACAGAATGGATAATCAAAGGGAAGCCCTCCATGTTGGGTGGGGCTTCCGGCGCGGTAGCCGGCTTGGTTGCAATCACCCCGGCCTGTGGTTTCGTCGGTATTGGCGGCGCATTGGTTATCGGTTTGCTTGCCGGTATCGTCTGTCTCTGGGGCGTCAATGGCCTCAAACGTTTGCTTGGCGCAGACGATGCTCTGGATGTCTTTGGCGTTCATGGAGTCGGTGGTATGTTGGGTGCGGTTCTCACCGGTGTCTTCGCCGATCCGGCTCTCGGTGGTGTGGGTGTGTATGACTACGTTGCCAATAAAGTGGCGGAATATTCCATTACCGCCCAGGTCACCAGTCAGCTCTGGGCCATTGGCACCACGATCGTCTGGTCCGGTATTGTTTCCATCGTTTCCTACAAACTGGTTGATATGACTATCGGCCTGCGGGTTACCGAAGAGGAGGAAAGGGAAGGGCTGGATACGATCAGTCACGGAGAATCTGCATATCATAACTGATAACAGATAGTTATTTCCATTTTTTTCGAAAATTGGGCGCCCGCAAGGCGCCCAATTTTTTGCCATTTTGGGCAAATCGTAACCGAATATTTCCATTTCTTGGCAAGAATATCCTGCAACCAGGTTTGCAATAACCGATCAAGTAGTTTATGGTTCCTCGAAATAAGACTTGAATCAGACAGTCTTTTTGTCCTTTGACCACAATTCTATCTGCAGGTGAAAAATGATCAATAAAGTGATTCTCATCGGAAACTTGGGAGCGGATCCGGAAATTCGTTACACTCAGAACGGTGCTCCGGTAGCCTCATTTACAGTAGCAACTACCGAAAAATGGAAGGGCCAGGATGGTCAGATGCAGGAATCTACTGAATGGCACAAAATTATCGCCTGGCAGCGGTTGGCTGAAATCTGCGGTGAATATCTCTCAAAAGGTTCCAGAGTATATATTGAAGGCAAATTGCAGACTAGGAAGTGGAAAGATCAGAGTGGCAACGACCGTTACACCACCGAGATCGTCGCTCGAGAGATGAAGATGCTTTCTCCGCGCGCTTCTTCGGGTGGTGGGGGTGGGGAATTTGGTGGATCTGGGTCCAGTTATGGAAGTGGTGAGTCTTTTCAGGAACCTCCACCTATGGGGGAGGATGTCCCTTTCTGACTGTTTTGATTACAACGTACGGAAAAACCCCTGGTGGATCAGTCTCTGCCCGGGGGTTTTTTGTTATATTCTGGGGTTATATTGTTTGGATTTAAGGTAGTCCGCGCGTCAAGTTTTCTGAAAAAGGTGCGCAATAAGCCCACCATACAAGCAAAGAAAATGATCAGGAGGAAAATATGTCAGAATTCAAAAATGTTACAATTGTAAAGAAGGCCAATAGCTATTTTGAAGGGAAGGTGACAAGTCGTACCATTATTTTTGCCGACGGTTCCAAGAAGACTTTGGGGATAATGCTTCCTGGTGAGTACATCTTCAATACTGATACCAGCGAGATTATGGAAATTCTAGCCGGAGATCTTGAGGTGTTGTTGCCTGGCGATAAGTACTGGCGTTCAATAAAAGGAGGGGAATCGTTTGAAGTTCCTGGTCAAGCAAAATTCAGTCTTAAAGTGAAAGAGATTGTCGATTATTGTTGTTCCTATTGCCAATAGGAAACAAAAAAAGATGCAAATTCCCGTTCAAGAGTACTTTTTTGGTCTTTAATTTCACTTCCCAAAGAGGGTAAAGGCCATCCTCACTTTGCCGGTAACTATTTTTCTTGACAGATGATATCGGTACCGGTAATGAATAGCCGTTCATTTTTATTGTCTTCAATAACCTGCTGTTCATAGAAGGTTTACGTTTATTCTATTATGTTTAAGGGAGAGGTCTGATTCATGGTAACGGAACTGGTTCTTTCAGCAATAGCCCTGATCGGAATAGCTTTCATAGTCCCGCTTTTTATGCTGGTGACAACAGTGTTCGGTCCCCGTGCTGGCGGAAAGGCGAAGAATGATCCTTACGAAAGCGGCGTCAAGCGCATGATTGGGATGTCTGAACAGAAATTCAGCGTCAAATTTTACCTGATCGCTATTCTGTTTCTTCTGTTTGATATAGAGGCGGTGTTCATGTATCCATGGGCTGTCAGTGTTCGCGAACTGGGCTGGTTCGGGTTTACAGAAATGGTTGCCTTCATGTTGCTGCTTTTGACAGGACTTATTTATATTCTCAAGAAAGGGGTGCTCAATTGGCGTTAGGATTAGAAGCAAGTCTAGGTGATTCGGTACTTACCACCAAACTGGATGCAGTCATCAATTGGGGGCGTGGGTACTCTCTGTGGCCGTTTGTATTCGGAACCGCCTGCTGCGCGATCGAATTTATGAGTGCTGCCGCAAGTCAGTTTGACATTTCCCGCTGGGGAGCCGAGGTCGTACGTTTTTCACCCCGGCAGGCTGACCTGCTGCTCGTCTGCGGTACCATCAGTTACAAACAGGCACCGATTCTCAAGCAAATCTATGAGCAGATGCCTGAACCCAAATGGGTCGTGGCGATGGGTGCTTGTGCCAGTTCCGGTGGAATCTATGACAACTACTGCACTGTCCAGGGAATTGATACGATTATCCCCGTGGATGTTTACATCTCAGGATGTCCTCCCCGGCCCGAGGCGGTTCTTGATGCGTTGATGAAGATTCAAGACCAGATCAAGGGTGAAAGTGTACTGAACGATCGCCACAAAGACTTTAAAGGGATTCTCGATTGATATGAATACGACGGCGCTAGAATTAATCCAGGCCGCGTTTCCGGATGTGACCTGCACGGCCAATCTGGAGGCAGTGGTTCTCACCGTGCAGCCTGAGCATCTCGAACAAACGCTCGCTCGACTGAAGAACGATCCGACCTTGAATTTCGGAATGTTGCTCGATGTAACTGCGGTCGATTATCTTGAATATCCGGTGCAACAGGCAGCACGATTTTCCGTGATATATAATCTTCGTAATTGGGAAAAGAACATGGTGGTACAGGTTAAAATACCTGTAGCCAATCCTGAAATCGGGATTCCCACTGCCACCCATTTATGGGGCTCAGCCAACTGGGGCGAGCGTGAAGTCTACGATCAATATGGTATAAATTTTCAGGGGCATCCTGATCTGCGACGAATTCTCAACCATTGGCAGTTCCAAGGTCATCCTCTGCGGAAAGATTACCCCATTGAGCAGGGGCAGATCTGTTACGAGACCGACAGTCTGGAAACAGAAATCAAGGCTCGTCTTCAACTGAAGGGGTTGGAGCAGACCACCAAGGAAGATATTAATACCGAGATTATGTACCTCAATCTCGGGCCTTCCCATCCGGCCACCCACGGTGCGATCCGCATTTTGACGGCTCTTGACGGTGAAACGATCCTCGCTAATGTCAATGAAATTGGCTATTTACATCGAGGTTTTGAAAAAACAGCAGAAAATAGAACCTATAACCAAGTTATTCCGCTGACCGATCGTCTTAATTATTGTTCGGCTCTCATGAACAACATTGCCTATGTCAAGGCAGTGGAATCCTGGCTGGGGGTTGAAATAACCGAACGCGCCAAATTCATGCGGGTTATTCTTTCCGAATTCTTTCGCGTTCAAGATCATCTAGTTTGCCTTGCCGCCAACTTGGTGGATATGGGCGGTTTGACCAATTACTGGTATCTGTATAATGAAAAAGAGGCTTCTTATGATCTGATCAGCCGATTAACCGGGGCGCGTCTTACCAGTTCCTTTACGCGAATTGGAGGGATGTATCGCGATTTTTATGAAGGTTGGGAAACCGATATGGAGAATCATTTGCGCGGCATTGAAAAAGGCGTCAATGATTCTTTGAACCTAGTCTTGAAAAACCGGATCGTTCATGACCGGACCCAGGATGTTTGTGTCATGTCGGCCGAAAAAGCTCTGTCCTATGGTTTTACCGGCCCGTGTCTGCGCGCTAGTGGTGTTCCTTTTGATCTGCGCAAGGACAACCCCTATTATTATTATGAATCCTTTGATTTCAATGTCCCGGTCGGCTCCAAAGGGGATCTTTACGACCGATTCATGATCCGCTTTGAGGAAATATTCCAGAGTATCCGCATTATCAGGCAGGCAATGAAGATGATTCCTGGGGGCTCTGTGTTCATCAGTAATAACCATGTCGTTTTACCGCCCAAACAGGAAGTCTATTCCCATATTGAAGGACTGGCCAGCCACTTTAAGCTCATTTTTGAAGGAGTGAAAACGCCTGCAGGTGAATGGTATGACTCCTTTGAAGCGGCGAACGGCGAACTTGGATTTTATTTCGTCTCCGATGGTTCTGGGCAACCCTATAAATGTAAAGTGCGGCCGCCTTGCTTTTACATGATGAGTGGCTTTCATGAAATGGTTGAAGGAGAAATGATTGCAGATGCAGTTATCAATCTTGGCAGCATCAATATTATTGGCGGAGAGTTGGACAGATGAGTGATCGATCACAGCTGATAGAGACGGGAAAACCGTTCACTTTTGATGCACAGCGAGATGCGGAATTTGAACGATTAGTGCCACGATACCCCACCAGAGAGTCCTTAATTTTGCCTTCATTGTGGCTTGTTCAGGAGCAGGAAGGATGGATCAGCGCTGAGGCAATGGCCTATATCGCGGATCGTATCGGCACATTTGCCAGTATGGTGTATGAGGCTGCTACCTTTTACACTATGTACAATGTGCATCCAACAGGGAAGAACCATATCTGCGTTTGTCGTACCCTCTCCTGTTATCTCTTAGGGAAACAGGAAATTGTAGATTACCTCAAACATGAATTAGGGATTAAACCCGGTGAGATCAGCACAGACGGACAGTTCAGTCTCGAAGAGGTTGAATGTCTGGGACACTGCGGCACTGCTCCGGTAGTGCAGGTCAACGGTGAGTTCTACGAGAATATGAATGTGGATAAACTCAAAGAACTTTTGGCCACGCTGATATAAGGAGAGCGAACGATATGCAAGTAAAAGTACTGAGTACCAGATTTGATATACCGGACGCCCATAAAATCGAAGTGGCCAAAGAGCATGGTGCCTATTCCACTTTGGAAAAAGTTTTTAGCATGCAACCTGAAGAAGTCATCGAGCTTGTTAAGGCAAGTGGGTTGCGCGGTCGCGGTGGTGCTGGTTTTCCTACTGGATTAAAATGGTCCTTTCTGCCTAAAAACATTGATAAGCCCGTCTATCTGGCAGTGAACTCAGATGAATCCGAACCGGCAACCTTCAAAGATCGGTACATTCTGGTGCGTGATCCGCATATGCTGATCGAAGGCATTATTATCTGCTGTTATGCAATCAAAAGCCATGCGGCGTATATTTATATTCGAGGTGAATATACGACACAAGCTAAGGCTTTACAGGCAGCTATCGATGAAGCGTATGCAGCTGGGTATTTAGGAGACACTATTGCTGGAAAAGACTTTCAGCTTGATGTAACCGTACACCGTGGCGCTGGAGCGTACGTCTGTGGTGAGGAAACGGCGCTCTTGGAATCCATTGAAGGCAGAAAAGGTCAACCGCGAAGTAAGCCCCCTTTTCCCGCAGTAGAAGGTTTATATGGTTGTCCTACGATTATCAACAACGTGCAGAGTATTGGCTCACTGCCTTTTATTCTCGCCAATGGTCCCGAGGCCTACAAAGCCTACGGCACTGAAAAAAGTCCTGGAACACATCTTTTCGGCATTTCTGGATTAGTAAAAAAACCTGGTATGTATGAGTTACCTCTCGGGCTCCCGATTCTTGAAGTTATCGAAAAAGTCGCGGGTGGTGTACGGGACGGCAGGACTCTGAAAGGGGTTATTCCTGGTGGAAGCTCAACTCCTGTCCTTACCCCCGAAGAGGCTAAGACCGTAACTCTTGATTACGAATCAATGGCAGCTCACAAGACCATGTTCGGATCCGGAGGTATTGTCGTTCTCGATGATACAGTGGATATGGTGAAACTAGTTGAAAATCTTATTTCTTTCTATCACCACGAATCTTGTGGACAATGCACGCCCTGTCGTGAGGGGCTCGGATGGATGCTCAAAATAGTTAAAAAAATTGTTCGTGGTGAAGGCTCAACCACTGATATCGATCTGTTGGTTGAATTGTGCGATAACATCGAAATGAAGACCGTATGCGTTCTTTCGGCAGCTTGCACGATGTCGACGCGTAGTTACTTGAATAAATTCCGGCATGAATTTGAGGCGTATGTCAAAAGTAATGCCTCTACTCAAACCGCGATGTAACCGGATAAGGGATACCATGGCTGAGAAGGTAAAACTGTTTGTTAATGGACAGGAAGTAGAAGTCGAATCAGGTAAAAATCTGATCGACGCTATTGGTGCTGTCGGTATAGAAATTCCTCATCTTTGTTATCATCCGGCGCTTGGTGCAGATGGAAACTGCCGGATGTGTCTGGTTGGCATTGAAGATGGTAGACCGCCTTTAGTACCTGCTTGTAAAACAAAGGCGGTTGAGGGAATGAAGGTCCAGTTGGATACAGATAAAATTAAGAAAATCCAGCATGATATCATGGAGCTGGAATTAATTAACCATCCAATTGATTGTCCTATCTGTGATCAGGCGGGGGAATGTAAACTGCAGGATTATTACATGGGATATGACGGCCAAAAAAGCCGGATGACTGTACCCCCTGTGGTTAAATCAAAAAACATGGATTTCGGCTGCGGAGTGGTCCATGATCAGGAACGTTGTGTTCTTTGTGCACGCTGCGTTCGATTTACCCGCCTGATTACCAAAACCGGCGAATTAGGCATTGTCAATCGTACGGATGATGCGCGAGTAAATATTTTTCCTGGTAGGCCGTTGGCCAATCGCTATGCGTTGAATGTGGTTGATCTCTGTCCTGTTGGGGCGATGACCAGCCAAGATTTTCGGTTTAAGCAAAGGGCATGGTTTTTGACTAAAAGCAAAAGCATTTGTCATGGCTGTAGCAAAGGTTGCAATATCTACGTCGACCATAATAGAGAAAAATATAAAGACGACATTATTTATAGATTCAGGCCAAGATTAAATCAGGTGGTTAATGGTTATTTCATGTGTGATCAAGGCCGCATGACCTATAAGCTTGAAAATGAAAATCGTCTGCAAACCGCTCAACTTTCCGGAATCGACGCTGGACTTAATGAAACAATTGAGGCGACGCGCCGAGCACTGAGCCAATCAGTAAAAACTGTCATTCTCATCTCGCCAAATTGCTCGCTCGAACAAATGCATACTCTTCAAAAATTTGCTGCTTCCTGCAATGGTTGCGTTTCTGGTTACAGTGATGGCTATATGAAGACCGGCGATGGTGACGATTTCCTTATTCAGGATGACAAGTCTGCCAATCGCGCTGCTTTTGCTCTGCTTGGAATTGATAGTTCAAAATCGGGATTTATGGATTCAGTTAAAGGAGCGGATCTCCTCGTAAGCTTTCAAAACGATCTTTCTCGTTCTCTCAGCGCTGCTGAAATAGAGAAACTCCATGGGGAAATGAAATTCGTTGCTGTCGGAAGTTATGTTGATGGATTTACCGAAAAGGCTTCGATTACGCTTCCTGTTGCCTCCTACAGTGAAGATACCGGTACCATTATCAACAGCGATACTATTCTACAACGATACGAAGTCGCGGTTATTAAAAACAATCCGATTCTCGATCTCATTCATGTAGTGAATCTGCTTGGAGGAGAAATTAAGGACTGCAAAGAGGCCTGGGCAGATTTAGCCGCTCATATTGTCCCTTTGAGCAACATTGATTTGGAGCATATTCCCTCTGAAGGGTTAGCATTAACTGATAACGAGGTCTCAAATGTCGCAGCTTGATATCTTACTACTTATTCTTAGGGTGGCGTTTGCAGCCTTTGTGCCGATGTGTTTCATCGCCGTCTGCGTCTGGATGGAACGACGCGGTGCCGGTTTTATTCAGGACCGCTCCGGTCCTAATCGGGCCAACATATTCGGATTCAGGGCAGGGGGACTGGTACAAAATCTCGCCGATGCCGTTAAATTGATAACAAAGGAAGATGTTATTCCCGGACATATCAAGCATAAATTTTATTTCGTTCTGGCGCCGGTAATAGTTTTCTCAATTGCCCTTATTTCTTTTGCCGCCGTGCCCTTTGCCGATGTCCTTGTTATCAGTGGCAAACATTATATAATGCAAGGCATTCCTACAGACTTGGGTATCCTCTGGTTTCTTGCTCTGGCAGGGTTTGGCGTCTATGGGATCATTCTCGCCGGTTGGTCGTCACATAGTAAATATGGTGTTCTCGGTGGACTACGTGCTGCCGCGCAGGTCATTAGTTATGAAATCCCTATGGGACTGGCTATCATCAGTATCCTGGTTGTTTACGGGACGGCAAATCTTACAGAGATGGCCCAGTTTCAAGGTAAACTTCTTTTCGGATTCATTCCGATGTGGGGAGTGATTTTGCAACCCTTGGGCGCAATTATTTTTATTATTGCCGCCTTTGCAGAGACCAATCGGACTCCTTTTGATCTTGCAGAAGGTGAGAGCGAATTGGTCGCCGGTTTTCATGTCGAGTATAGTGCGATGAAATTCGGTATGTTCTTTATGGGTGAATATGTTGCTATGTTCACTTCTAGTGCCTTGATCATAACCCTTTATTTCGGTGGATTTCAGATACCTTGGTTTGCAACGGAAACCCTGGTGTATCATTCGCGGCTGGTCTCTTTTCTGCTTATGGTGCTGCTTCCCCTCTTTGCCTTGCTCTTTGCCGGCTGGATCAGCAAGAATAACCGCAGCCATTATCCCCGGGAGAATGATCCCAGGATTCGAGAAGCCAATATTTATATCAAAATTTTGTGGGGACTTGTTATCGCCCTTGAGCTGGTACTTGTCATTTTTCTTATTTTCGGATCCGGCGGCACGGCGGCACGGATTTTGGCTGCCGGACTGCAGATCATTACCTTTCTTGTCAAAGTAACCTTCATGTGCTTTGTCTATGTCTGGGTTCGTTGGACGTTACCTCGCTTTCGTTATGATCAATTGCAGAAATTAGGTTGGCAAATTCTGTTACCTCTTTCATTGCTGAACATTTTCGTTACGAGTGCAATCGTCATTGCATTGAGTTAATAGAGGAGCTGGCATGAGTGGAAAAGTTAAACTAATGGAACGTAAAGGCAAGGATCTTTACGAACGGCTGTATCTGATTGAAATTTTCAAAGGGATGGCGGTGACCCTCGGCCACTTTATTACCAATCTTCTCGATAATTCCAAACTCTATGTCCGTCATTATCCAGAGCAACAGCCTGAGATCACTGCTCGCTGGCGAGGTCGACACCGTTTGACCACACATGAAGACGGCACCATGAAATGTGTGGCCTGTTTCATGTGTCAGACGAATTGTCCTGCCAAGTGCATCATGATCGAAGCCGGTGAGAGAATCGATGGGAAAACTGAAAAAATGCCCGTCAAATTCGACATTGACCTGCTTGAATGTATTTATTGTGGTTTTTGTGTAGAAGCCTGCCCAATGGATGCAATCCGAATGGATACTGGGATATTTTCAGTCACCGGGAGCGAGCGAAAACCTTTTGTTTTAGGACTGGAAGAATTGCTGGCCACCAAGGGTGCATTTACCGAAGAAGAGTATAAAAAAGGGGGCGCTTGATATCATGATTGCCGACGGGCTATTTATAGGATTTGCAATGCTGGCTGTGCTGGGAGCGGTCGGTCTGATTCTGTTTCAACATCCGATGAACGGAGCAATGAGCTTTGTCATCACTCTGATTTCTTTGGCGGGACTGTATGCATTGCTCTCTGCTAAGCTGATCTTTGCCCTGCAATTGATCGTCTACGCGGGAGCGATTATGTCGCTCATTGTCTTTATCATCATGTTTCTCAATATTCAACCTGATGATTTACCCAAAGAAGAGACCAAATTATTATATATTATTGGAAGTATGATAGTTGTTCTCCCAATTGGATTGTTTCTGGTTAAGATCGTTAAGAGTTTGCCAATGAGTTCGACTGCAATAATTGGTAATAATTTCGGCGGAGTCAAAGAGGTGGGACTGCTGCTTTTCAAGGATTGGCTGGTACCCTTTGAAATTGTTTCGATTCTGCTTCTAGTTTCCTTGATTGGTGCAGTTGTTCTTGCGGGAAAGAGGGAGGCGAACAAATGATCCATAATTATCTCTTACTGAGCATTCTTCTATTTTGTTTGGGAATTGTCGGTGTGATATCCAGGCGCAACGTTTTCACCGTCTTTATGTCCATCGAGCTTATGTTGAATGCCGCAAATCTTGCCTTTATTACCTTCTCTCGTATGCACGAAAGTATGAATGGACATGTTTTGGCGATGATGGTTATTGCGGTTGCAGCCGCAGAAGCGGCTTTGGCGCTTGCTGTGGTAATATTGCTACACAAACATAAAAGTACGCTTGATACCAACGTATTTAGCTTGTTGAAAGGGTGATTCCATGCAACAAAGTGTAAACTATCTGGGTTTGATTCCGCTCTTTCCCTTGCTGGGCGCTGTTTTTATCGGCCTTCTTCACGTCTTTACTTGTAAAAAAGTCCGATTGCCTGAGAAACTGTATGGTCTACTCGCCTGTGTCGGTCCTGTGTTGTCCTTCATTTTGGCGCTAAAGGTCTTTGTGGCACTCAAGGCTTTACCTGTAGAATCCCGTTCTCTGAGCCATGTTGTTTTTACTTGGTTTAGTGTCGGTGATCTCCATATCAATATGGGATTTCTGGCCGATCCGCTGAGCTGTCTGATGCTGTTGTTCGTAACTTTCATTGGTTCTCTCATCCATATTTATTCTATCGGCTATATGGGCGGGGACAAGAACTACGGCAAGTTCTTCGCGTATATGAACCTTTTCCTGGGGAGCATGTTGGTGCTGGTTCTCGGAGACAGCCCAGTTGTTATGTTTGTTGGTTGGGAGGGGGTTGGGCTCTGTTCTTATCTGCTGATCAGTTTTTATAGCGAAGATCACCAGAATGTTCTGGCGGGCAACAAGGCCTTTATTGTTAACCGGATAGGAGATCTTGGATTTGTTCTCGGTATGGCCTTTCTCTTTTGGGGCATTGGCGCTCACGGTTTTGACTTTCTTTCCCTCAGAGCAAATGTCGGAAATCTGACAGCGACAACATCTCTCATCGTTTGTCTACTTTTGTTTGTTGGTGCCACCGGTAAATCGGCACAAATACCCCTGTATGTCTGGCTGCCCGATGCCATGGCTGGACCTACTCCGGTTTCCGCTCTCATCCATGCGGCCACCATGGTCACGGCTGGTGTCTATATGGTCGCAAGATTTAGCTTTATATATTCGACCGTCGAATTGGCCGGAGATATTATTGCCTGGACCGGTATACTCACTGCCCTTTTGGCGGCAATCTTCGGCATGTTTCAGGATGATATCAAAAAGGTACTGGCCTATTCGACTGTAAGCCAATTGGGATACATGTTCGCAGGTGTGGGGGTGGCGGCGTATTCGGCAGGCATTTTTCATGTTTTTACGCATGCCTTTTTTAAAGCATTGCTTTTCCTCGGCGCTGGCTCGGTTATTTACGCTTTACACCATGAACAAAATATTTGGAAAATGGGTGGGTTAAAAGCGAAAATGCCAACAACCTATATTACTATGGTTATCGGTGCTCTGGCTCTCTCTGGTTGCCCTCCGTTTTCAGGATTCTTCAGTAAAGATGAAATCTTGTATAGCGCACTGGCGACTGGTCATTTTGGTATCTGGATAGTGGGTGTTCTTGTGGCAGGAATGACCGCCTTCTATACTTTTCGAATGATCTTTCTCGTCTTTCATGGGGAGCCCCGTGATCAGAAAGCTTTCGACCATGCCCAGGAATCACCTGCTGTAATGACGGTACCTCTTATTATTCTGGCTGTGGGTGCATTATTTGCTGGATTCTTCAACCTGCCGGGAATATTCGGCGGTGGACAACTGGTCTCTCATTGGCTAGCTCCCAGTTTGACTGAACATCACCCTCATGCCGGCGTTTTCGTGGAAATTATTGCGATTGGAGCAAGTATTGTTGCTTTTCTCATTGGTATCAAAATTGCCTATACAAAATTCGGTCTAGGTGCATCTGTTCCTGTATTCAAAGGATTTGCTGATTTTGCATATCACAAATTCTACGTTGATGAGATGTATAATGCCATTATTGTGCAACCTTATAAGGCTATTGGTGCCAGTATTTGGAAAACGATTGATCCAAATGTCACGGATGGTCCGATCAAAGCAGCATCAAAAATCTATATGACGATGGGTACCGCTTTTAAAGTATTCCAGATTGGATACGTCAGGATTTATGCAATATATATGATCGTAGGGCTGAGTCTTATAAGCCTGTTCCTCTCTCAATCGTTGAACTAGTTTAAGGTGAAAGAATGTTCGAACATCTCCTTTCTGTCATAATATTTTTGCCAATCCTTGCTGGGTTGTTGCTTTTAGTGACTCCTGCAAGCAAAACTATTGCTAGAATCACCGGGCTGACAATCTCTATAGCTGCCCTTATTCTCAGTATAGATTTATATACGGGATTTTCTGCAACGGGTCATCTCGAATTTGTAGAATATCTTCCTTGGATTCCATCACTTGGTATTGCCTACCACCTCGGCATAGACGGTATCAGTCTGTTTATACTTATGGCTGGGTCGGTTCTTCTGCCGATGGTTTATCTGGTGTTTACCACCAAAGAGAAGGGCTATTACGCTAATTTGCTCTTGGTCCAAGGCGCCATGGCGGGCGCAGTGTGTGCTGCAGACATGATTCTCTTCTATATTTTTTGGGAAATCATGTTACTCCCGGTATTTTTCATGCTGGGTCTTTATGGTGGTCCCAAAAGGCTACCGGCTACTCTCAAAATCACCCTTTATACAATTGCCGGTTCGTTGCTAATGTTAACCGCCATAATTTATCTCGGGGTGAGTTATCATGCTCAATTTAATGAATGGAATTTTGCCATCAGTAAAATGGCTCAGCTCAATCTGACTGGAAGGGTAGCAGCCTTGGCTTTCTTCGGTTTCATGATTGCCTTTGCAATTAAAATACCTCTTTTCCCCTTCCATACCTGGCTGCCCGATGCTTATACAGAAGCGCCTACAGCAACAACCTTTGTGTTGTCCGCTATCATGGCTAAAATCGGTGTGTATGGCGTCATTCGTTTTGTTGTCCCAGTTTTTGACGAACAATTTGCCAGGTTCGCTATTCTTTTGGCCTACTCTGGTGTTATTGGAATGATGTATTGTGGCCTCGCTGCGATTGCTCAAAAAGATTTTAAACGAATGCTGGCTTTCTCCTCAGCTTCGCATATGGGTATTATTGCTCTTGGTGTTTTCTGCATGAATGTGCAAGCGCTCACGGGTAGCATCTATCAGATAGTCGCACACGCAACGAGCACCGGTGTTTTGTTTCTTTTTGCCGGTATTCTTGAAGATCGGACCAACACCCGGACAATCGAGGATCTCGGCGGTATCGCATCGAAAGCACCTGTTTTTGCCATGTTTTTTGCCATTGCCATGCTGGCCTCTGTAGGTCTACCTGGGACAAGCGGATTTATCGGCGAATTTATGATCATTTTGGGTGCTGTAAAATTTAATACAACGATTGGCGTATTAGCAGGAACAACTCTGATTATCGGAGTTTGTTACATGTTGTGGATGTTTCAAAGAGTCTTCTTTGAAAAGACCAATTCTCTTTCTGAAAATTTTAAAGATTTAAGTCTTATTGAGGGTTTGACCTTTTTGCCGGTAATCATATTGATTATCGTGATGGGAATCTACCCACAACCATTCCTCAGCAAGATAACACCCTCGACAGCACTGCTGTTTGCACAAAGTGCTCCTGTTGTTGCCCAAACCGTCACAACCAACGCTCTTCTTCCTGAGCTCACCATTGAACAGAAATAAGGCCGGATTTCCATCATGACGAACGATTTAATGTTATTACTGCCACTGATTATCGTCGGTGCAGGGGCGATTCTGTTAATGCTCGCCTCTGTGTATGAAAAAATTTCGCATGAAATGGCGGCGTATGGAAGTGCTATGATTTTCGCCGTGGCGTTTCTTGTTCAACTCAGCTTCTGTATTATCGGTAATGCCACACTTTTTTCCGGGGTTTTTAATGGCATACTTGTAGTGAGTAATTTTTCAAAGGCTGCCGGATTGATTATCCTTGCCTGCGGATTTTTTACTGCCATGAGTTCGCAAACGTATTTTAAGCAAAATACGTTCTGTACTCCGGAATACTACTGTCTCGCTGTATTTGCTGCTTCTGGCATGCTGCTTATGACCATGGCGCACGAATTGATCTCGGTTTTCATTGCCCTGGAAATCATGTCCTTGGCCATCTATATACTTGTAGGCTACGATCGTCGAAACATCATCAGTACAGAGGCGGTTTTGAAATATCTTATGCTTGGTGCCTTTGCTGGGGCGTTTTTCACCATGGGAGCTGCCTTTATTTATGGCGCCACAGCGAGTACCAAATTTGTAGAAATCGGGCAGTATATTGCAAAACATGGATTTCTGCAAACACCCGCACTCATTGGTGGGAGCTTCTTCATTCTTGTCGCTTTTCTATTCAAAGCAGCTGCTTTTCCTTTTCATGCCTGGGTGGTTGATGTTTATGACGGAGCCTCTGTTCCGGTAACCGGATATATGGCCACAGCTCTTAAGACTGCTGTGTTTGCGGTTTTTGCCAACTTTCTGGTGATCGACGGGTCTTTGCAGGCGGGTTGGATTAAATACCTTTTTTACATTTCAGTCTTCACCATGTTTGTTGGTAATATTATTGCCATTGGTCAACAATCTCTGAAAAGAATGCTTGCTGCTTCTGGTATAGTACATACCGGTTATTTGTTGATTGCACTCGTTGCAGTCAGCAGTAAGGAATTTACAGGAAGTGTTATTGCATTTTACCTTGCTGCCTATGCTGTCGGAACCCTAGGTGTTTTCACAGCCTTATCCTATTTGGGAGGATCTGAAGAGAAACGGAATACCTTTGATGATTTTAAAGGATTGGCCAAAAAACGACCATACTCCGCTGCAGCTATCAGTATTTTTCTGCTTTCTATGGCAGGAATTCCCCCTACCGCCGGTTTCATGGGTAAACTTTATATTATTACCAGCGCTATTAATGCCGGCCAGGTAACCTTAGCCGTCCTCGGAATTATCAGCAGCATCATTTCCATGTGGTATTACCTGAGACTCATCATTAATATGTATTTTTATGAATCTGAGGACCAGTTTAACGAATATGTCCCGTCTGCAATGGCGCCTGTTTGTACATTTATTCTGGTGATTTGTGTTTTTGCCATAAGTCTGTATCCAGTGACTATTTAGTGCTTTTGTAAAAGCCAGCGGTAGTGCTGGTGGTAGATAACGGGTAGGCCAGATTAGTAAATCTTGTAGCGCTTCTTTCTACTGCACAATATCAATAAAAAAGCCGGGCTTATAGCTCGGCTTTTTTATTGTTTGGTGACTGGGGTGAATAGCAATCAGAGCTTGTTGAGGATATTTTGAGTTTCCACAATCTCCTCTGCAGTAACGCTTCTCCGTAATACTTCCATCCTCTTCATTGTCTCGGCGAAACGAATGCCCTCAGCCGCGCTGATCCATTCCAATTGCAGTCGTTCCGGTCGCAGGCCAATCTTCTCCATTTTTTTATGAATGCGGGTAACCCGTTTTTCGGTCCAGTGGTTGGCGTCGATGTAATGGCAGTCGCCGATATGGCAGCCACTGACTAGCACCACCGGTGCTCCTTGGCGGAATCCCTCCCAGATGAATTTTTCATCAACCCGTCCCGAACACATCACCCGGATAAGGTGAAC